>Ga0102590_1003101_pt1 | contig 17502 bp, 17 predicted proteins | sample AraplaMF_Col_mMF_FD_76859 | JGI IMG/M metagenome (GOLD analysis project Ga0102590, IMG submission 76859) | Arabidopsis root microbial communities from the University of North Carolina, USA - plate scrape MF_Col_mMF | ecosystem: Host-associated > Plants > Roots > Endosphere | place: USA...
AGCAACGCCGCTGCCCTGGCGCAATCTTGCAGGTCTCGTCGCCAAGAGCTCGGTCGGATGGCGCCACGCGTTCGGGGCCGTGACACCGACAGCGCAGCTCGGCTTCGCCTCAGGAACAACGCCGTTCGTGGTTGCAGGCGTGCCGATCGCGCGAGACGCGGCCTCGGTGGAGCTCGGTCTCGAAGGCCGGGTCTGGCGCGGAGCCACCCTCGGCCTCGTCTACACCGGGCAGATCGCCGGCCAAGCCGACGATCACGGCGTCAATGCCAGTTTCGTGCAGAGGTTCTAGGTGCGCGCCGATCAGGCCGGCGCGGTGTCCTTCACGGACAGGCCCTTTTCCTTCATCAGCGATGTCAGCTCGCCCGCCTGGAACATCTCGCGGATGATGTCGCAGCCGCCGACGAACTCGCCCTTCACATAGAGCTGCGGAATGGTCGGCCAGTTCGAATAGACCTTGATGCCGTTGCGGAGCTCCTCGTTCTCCAGAACGTTGAGGCCCTTATAGGTCACGCCGAGATAGTCGAGGATCTGCACCACCTGCCCCGAGAAACCGCACATCGGGAACTGCGGGGTGCCTTTCATGAACAGTACAACGTCGTTGCTTTTGACTTCGTTGTCGATGAATTGCTCAATGGCCATTGGCTTTTCCTTTGCGCGCACCTGCGGTGCGCTCTCTTGAGCCGAAAACTACCTCTCCGGCAGGCCGGTCTGCAAGGCGAGCGCATGCAACGCTCCACCCATTTGGCCCTTCAGAGCGTTGTATACAAGCTGGTGCTGCTGAACACGCGATTTGCCGCGGAACGATTCGGCGACCACGGTTGCGGCATAATGATCGCCATCGCCGGCCAGGTCGCGAATCGTCACCTCCGCGTCGGGAATCCCGGCCTTGATCAATTTCTCGATGTCGTTGGCATTCATCGGCATGGATTAACGTCCTGACGGCGCGCCTTTTCCTCGGGCACCTGATTCACCTGAAGATTATGCCAAATTCGGGCCAATGGCGCTGCGAATATTCCAAAATTCCCACCTGTGCCGTATTGGCATCCTATCTGCATGGGGTTGCGAAGAACGAAGCCTTTTCGGGCTCCGAAACCAGGATCGCAACCATGCTCGATACCGCCCTGCTGATCGCCTCGGCCCTCAGCGTTGCCCTGCTGGTGGCGTTTTCCGAGCTGCCCTGAACGACGGCCAATGCCCGCGACACCAACCCCTGGCCGGCTGAGACGCGGCCGACGGAGAAAGCGCGGCCACCGGGACAATTTCACCCAGTTTTCTCCGCTCCAGTTCCTGCAAACCATGGCGTAGCATCCGACCTGAATTTCCAGCCACCGGGGGCTCCCATGCCGTACAGCTCACGCCGCATTGTCGGTTTCACACTCGCCGCCGCTTCGATTCAGTTCCTCCTGGCCGCAAGCCCGGCTTCCGCCCAGCCGACCGCCGAACAGCAGAGCGCGATCCGCAACAACTGCCGCTCCGATTTCATGTCGAACTGCTCCGGCGTCACGCCGGGCGGCGCCGAGGCGCTACAGTGCCTGCAACGCAATGCCGCCAAGCTGTCGCCGGGCTGTCAGGGCGCCGTGAACGCGCTCGCCCCGCGGAGCACGCCTGCGGCCGCCGCACCGGCACCGGCGCTCGCCCCTGCGGCTGTCGCTCCTCCAATTGCCGAAGCGCCGGCCGCCGCCACTCCGTCCGGCGCGCCAACGCCTGAACAACAGACCGCGCTCCGCCAGTTCTGTGGCTCCGACTACATGGCCAAGTGCGGCAACGTCCCCCCGGCCACCCCTCAGGCGCTGCAATGCCTGCAGAGCCACTCCGCCGAGCTGTCGGACAACTGCCGCGGCGCGCTAGCGCTGTTCAGCCCCGGCGGTGCACCAGCCGGCGCACCGAGCGCCGCACCGCAGCCCGCTCCAGCACCTGCGCGAGCCGCAACGCCGGCACCTGCAGCACGTCCGGTGGCGCCCCCGGCAGCGGCCGCGGCTGTCGCGGCACCGGCCCGGCCGACCGCAGCCCAGCAGTCAGCGATTCGCGCATCGTGCCAGTCCGATTTCATGTCGAAGTGCAGCGGCGTGCAGCCGGGCGGCGCGGATGCGTTGCGCTGCCTGCAGCGCAACTCGGCACAGCTCTCGCCGAACTGCCGGAGCGCTGTCGCGGCCATCTCGGGCGGTGCACCGGCAGCAGCCGCGGCCCCTGCTGCAGCGCCAGCCGCCACAGCCGCACCTGCGGCCATGCCGACGCAGCAACAGCAGGCCGCAATCAAGGCCGCATGCCAGCGCGATTTCATGATGAACTGCCGTGGCGTGACGCCCGGCGGACCCGACGCTGCCGCCTGTCTGCAGCGCAACGCCTCGCGGCTGTCGCCGGGCTGCCAGAGCGCCCTTGCCGCGGTCGCGGGCGGCGCGACGCCTGCCGCGGCCGCCGCCGAGCCTGCACCCGCAGCGCGGCCGCTGCCGCCGGGGCCCTTCCCGCTGCGCCGCGCGCTCCGCGAACGGATGATGGGGCAATAAGCCGGAGCGTCAGTTGGCGCCGGCCATGTAGGCCGGCAGCCAGCCCTCGAAGCGCTCGTTCAGCGCAGCGACCGCGATGGCGCGCTCGCCAGGAATCGAGATCGTATCGCCGCCGGTGGTGCCGATGCGGCTCACCGGCACATTCGCGGCCTTGATCCGCTGCACCACCGCGTCGGCGCGATCGATCGGCACGGTGACCAGATAGCGCGCCTGATCCTCGCCGAACCAATAGGCATGCGCTTCGGTGTCGGATGGCTGCGCCAGAAGCCGCGCGCCGATGCCAGACGCCATCGCCATTTCGGCAATCGCGACCAGCAGCCCGCCGTCCGAAACGTCATGTGAAGCGGTCACCTGGCCCTCGGCAATCAGCGTCCGCACCACGTCGCCGTTCTCGCGCTCCTCGACCAGATCGACCGGCGGCGGCGCGCCCTCCTCACGGCCGCAGACGTCACGCAGATACATCGACTGGCCGAGCCAGCCCTGCGTCTCGCCAACCAGGAGGATCGCCTCGCCGCCCGCCTTGAACGCAAGCGTCGCCGACTTGGTGAAGTCCGGCAGCACACCCACGCCGCCGATGCTCGGCGTCGGCAGGATGCCGCGGCCCTGCGTCTCGTTGTACAGCGAGACGTTGCCGGACACGACCGGGAAGTCGAGCGCCTTGCAGGCTTCGGCGATGCCGCGCACGCAGCCGACGAACTGGCCCATGATCTCCGGCTTCTCGGGATTGCCGAAGTTGAGATTGTCGGTGATGGCGAGCGGCTTACCGCCGACCGCCGTGATGTTGCGCCAGGCCTCGGCCACCGCCTGCTTGCCGCCCTCGAACGGATCGGCCTCGCAATAGCGCGGCGTCACGTCGACAGTGAGGGCGAGCGCCTTCGGTCCGTCCTGAACGCGCACTACGGCGGCATCACCGCCCGGCCGCTGCACGGTGTTGCCGAGGATAACGTGGTCATACTGCTCCCAGACCCAGCGCTTGGAGCAGAGGTCCGGCGTGCCGATCAGCTTCTCCAGCGCATCGATGGTGGTCATCGGCGGCTTGACGCTGCTCGCTTTGAGCACCGGCCGCTTTGGCGTCTCCTTGAACGGCCGGTTGTAGAGCGGCGCCTCGTCGCCGAGCTCCTTGATCGGCAGGTCGGCCATCACGTCGCCGCGGTGCTTGACGATGAAGCGCTTGCTCGGCGTCGTGTAACCGACGATGGCGAAGTCGAGGCCCCATTTCTTGAAGATCGCCTCGGCCTCTTTCTCCTTCTCGGGCTTGAGCACCATGAGCATGCGCTCCTGGCTCTCCGACAGCATCATCTCGTAGGCGCTCATGCCGGTCTCGCGGCATGGCACGCTGTCGAGCTCGAGGTCGACGCCGAGATCGCCCTTGGCGCCCATCTCCACGGCCGAGCAGGTCAGCCCCGCCGCTCCCATGTCCTGGATGGCGATGACGCAACCCTTCTCCATGATCTCGAGGCAGGCTTCGAGCAGCAGCTTCTCGGAGAACGGATCGCCGACCTGCACGGTCGGGCGCTTCTCCTCCGAGTTCTGGTCGAACTCGGCCGACGCCATGCTGGCGCCGTGGATGCCGTCGCGGCCGGTCTTGGAGCCGAGATAGACGATCGGCATGCCGACGCCCGAGGCCGCCGCGTAGAAGATCTTGTCGGTCTCGGCGAGGCCGACCGCCATGGCGTTGACCAGGTTGTTGCCGTCGTAGCGGGTGTGGAAGCGCACCTGGCCGCCAACGGTGGGCACGCCGAACGAATTGCCGTAGCCACCGACGCCGGCGACCACGCCGGACACAAGGTGCCGCGTCTTGGCGTGCTTGGGATCACCGAAGGAAAGCGCGTTCAGGCAGGCGATCGGCCGCGCGCCCATGGTGAAGACGTCGCGCAGGATGCCGCCGACACCGGTGGCCGCGCCCTGATAGGGCTCGATGTAGCTCGGGTGGTTGTGGCTCTCCATCTTGAACACCACAGCGAGCCCGTCGCCGATGTCGATCACGCCGGCGTTCTCGCCCGGGCCCTGGATCACCCAGGGTGCCTTGGTCGGCAGGCCGCGCAGATGGACCTTCGACGACTTGTACGAGCAGTGCTCGTTCCACATCGCCGAGAAGATGCCGAGCTCGGTGAAGCTCGGCGTCCGGCCGATCAGGTCCAGGATGCGCTGATATTCGTCGGGCTTGAGGCCATGCTCAGCGACGAGGGCAGGCGTGATTGGGGGTTCGTTGCGGTTCACCGGCCCTATTTAGTTCAGCCGCCCGGGCATTTCACCCGTCTCGGCGCATTTTGCGTCCGGCCGTCCACGTCTATTCTTGGTTCTGCCTGTTTCTTGGCTGTTCCGGCAGAATCCCGGGGGGATTTCAGCCGCGGACCGCCCGTTCGGCGATCCTGATCCACTCGGCCTGGATCTTGCGCACGAAGCGGGGCGCCCGCCGTATCTGGGCCAGCAACTCCTCCAGCAGTGCGTGGGCCTCCCGGTCGCGGCCGGCCTTCCGCAGCAGCAACGCATAGCGGACCCGGGCTTCCGCACCCGGATAGTAGTTGGAAACCGCCGCATATTCGTCGAGGGCCTCCTTCAGCTGCTCGGATCCCTCCAGCGCTCGCGCGTAAAGGAGATGCCCCTCGGCGGACTGGTAGTCCGGCCACTTCTGCCGGAGTTCGTCGAGGGTCGCGATCGTTTCGGTGAAGCGGCCGAGGCCGAATTCGGCGCGGGCCCGGCCCAGCATGTAGACCGGCTCGTCGCCCATCGGGCGCGACAGGATTTCGTTGTAGTGCTCCAGGGCCGCCCAATACTTGCCCAGGACCAGGCATTCCTCGGCGAGCGCGCCGCGGGTGCCGATCGTGTCGACCGCAGCGAACTGGTCCGACAATTCGCGATAGCGCCGCTCGGGATCGAGCACCTTGACCACGCTGCCGCGGGTGCGCTGCCCCTGCGGGCTGCCGAACCACTCCGGCACCAGCTCGACCACGATGTAAGCGAGGGCCCCTGCGCCGGGCAGGAAGATGAGGATATAGCCCCAGGGACTGAACCGTCCGGTCTTCGCCGCGTGCACGATCAACGTGATCTGAACGACCATCAGCAACAGGTAAATCGGCATGCCCCGCCCCAACTCAGCCAATCAATTTTAGAACCGAAGAATTACAACTTTTCGGCGGCGTCCATCAATTCGTACCACTGTCGTTAACGGTCGCGGCCCAGGAAGAACATGCCGGCGTAGATCTTGCGGCGGGTGCCCTCGTTCAGCCGGCCAATCGCCTGATAAAGCTTCTCGATCATCAGACAGGGCTTACCCGGCCCCTCGCCGCCCTTGGCGAGGAACGCGCCGGAGCGGACGTCGTCGAACTTCATGCCGTCGCGGTTGAGGCTCGCCTCGAAGGCGCCGAGCTCCTCATTGGTCAGCGGGTCCACCGGCTTGGTGTTCTGCAGCCCCTCGACGATGGCCTGGAAGCGATAGAGCGTGCCGAGCCGCATCATGCGGCGCACGCTCTCCGGCGGCGGACCATCGGCCGGTGTCTCGTCCTTGCCGAGCACCTTCAGGCAGAACGGCGCGCCTTCGGTGCCGAGCGCATGAAACAGCGAGACCTCGTTCTCGGCGAGCCGGTCGATCATCGAAATGCTGGCGCCGGCCGCATAGCGCAGCTTGGTCCGCATCAGATCCTGGAAGCGGCCAAACAATTCCTGGGCGAACGTCGCGTCGGAGACGCCTTCGTTGCGCCGATCCACCGCCACCGCGATCAGCGCCTTGTAGTCGTCGGCGAAGTACTTCTTCAGCAGCGTCTGGAGCTCGGCGTGATCCGACTTCGCGATCTCCGCCTCGATGCTTTCCGGCGTGGCCTTGGCCGGTCGCGCGGGCGGAGCGTCCGGAGCGGCAGGCTGAGGTGCGGACGATTGCGGCGCCGCCGGCGGCTGTGACGCTGTCCCGGCCCCGGCCGCTGGTTTCGTGTTTGAATCCGCCGCAGCGGTCCGCGCCGGCTGCTGCGTCACCAGCGTTTCATGGGTGCGCGAGCCGAACGCAAAATAGAAGCCGCCGACGGCGACCGCGATCAGCCCGAATGCGATCCCAATGAGGATGCGGAAATCCATGACCGAACTCGGATACCCCTGCGCCCCTCGTTAGCCTAGGCGCTTCAGGCGACCTTCGCAAAATGCTGTGTCAGTCCGGCGAACAGACCGCGGCCGTCGGTGGGCCCGATCGAGGCTTCGACGTGGTTCTCCGGATGGGGCATCAAGCCCAGCACGTTGCCACGATCGTTAAGAATTCCTGCGATCGCATTGACGGCGCCGTTCACGTTCCAGCGCGGATCGAGCTTGCCGTCCGGCGCCGTGTAGCGGAATGCGACACGGCCTTCGCCTTCCAGCCGCGCGATGGTCTCGGCGTCGGCCGCGTAGTTGCCCTCGCCATGCGCGACCGGCACGCGGATCACCTGGCCGGCATTGTAGCCGCGGGTGAACGGCGTGTCGGAGCGCTCGACCTTCAGGTAGACGTCCTTGCAGACGAACTTGAGCTGGGCGTTTCGCATCAGCACGCCGGGCAGCAGTCCCGCCTCGCAGATGATCTGAAAGCCATTGCAGACACCCAGCACGAGGCCGCCGCGCGCCGCATGCGCCCGCACCGCGTCCATGATCGGCGCCCGCGCCGCGATCGCACCACAGCGCAGATAGTCACCGTAGGAGAAGCCGCCCGGCACGACGACGAGATCGGTGCCGGCGGGCAACTCGTGCTCGGCGTGCCAGACCATCGCGGGCTCACGACCCGAGACGAGCCGGATCGTGCGCGCCATGTCGCGCTCGCGGTTGATACCGGGAAAGACCAGGACGGCGGATTTCATCGTTGCGCTCCGCTACCCCAGCACCTCGACGCGATAATTCTCGATCACGGTGTTGGCCAGGAGCTTCTCGGCCGCAGCCTTCAGCGCGGCCTCGGCCGTGGCCCGGTCGGAGCTGTCGACCTCGATGTCGAACACCTTGCCCTGCCGCACGCTGGCGACGCCCGAAACCCCGAGCGACTTCAAAGCCCCCTCGATCGCCTTGCCCTGCGGATCGAGAACGCCGGATTTCAATGTGACGGTGACGCGCGCCTTCATGCCGGTTGAAATAAAGCGGATTCCGCCACCCCGCAACCTCGGCGGGCTGCCGTCCCCGGCAATCTTGGGGCAATTCCAGGGCAAAACGCCCGTTAGGCCGGCACCGCCTGGGATTGGGCCAGCATCCGCCCGCGCCCGGCCACATGGCCGCTGTCGCCGGCCAGCCGCATCGCCTTCCAGAACGCCGACTGGGTGCTGGTTACGACCGGCACGCCGTGCTGGCGCTCGATCGGCTCGGCGCAGCCGAGCGTCAAAAGCCCGCCGCAGGAGATCAACACCGCATCGGGCTTACCTGCGTCCTGGATCGCGGCGCCGCTGAGCTCGATGATCTCCTTCTCGGACTTGCTGCCCGGCTCGCCGAAGCCGAACAGCCCGAAGCCGCGCAGCGCCAGGACCTCGAAGCCCGAGCGGCGCAGGAAGTCGGCCAGCCGGTTGTTGACCTCGTCCGCATAGGCGGTCGCAACCGCGATGCGCTTGGCGCCGACGCTTTTGAGGCCATCGACCACCGCCTCGGTCATGGTCGAGACCGGCAGGCCGGTTTCCTGGCGGAGCTGTTCGAGCAGCTGCTGGTGCGCCTCGTAGCCGCGATAGAAGGTCAGCGAGGTGCCGATCACCATGATGGCATCGACGCCCTCCTTCGCGAGGCTTTTCGCGGCCGGCAGGATCGCGTTCCAGGCCGCGTCGTAGCCTTCGGGCGTCAGCGCCCGCACGCCGACCGCCCGCGGGATGAACTTCACGCCCGGATACATCATCGGGCCTTCGTTCGGCACGCGATCGGTCGAGAACGGCACGACCAGCCCGATGGTGAGTTGCTTCGTCATGGATGACTCCCTCCGCGTTTCGCGACACTACAACTTATTCGATGCTGATGCCGATCCCTCTGATGACCTCGGTCCAGCGCGCAGCCTCCTTGACGATATGCTCTTGGGCCTCTTTCGGCGTGCTGGTACGGGGCTGCATGCCCAGCGAAGTGAAGAAAGTCTGCGCCTCCGGCGTCACCATGACTTCAGCAAGAGCACGGTTGAGCTGGTTCACGGTCGGCTCCGGCATATGCGCGGGGCCGGCCATCAATTGCCAGGTGTTGGCCTCGTAGCCGGTGACGCCGGCCTCGTCGAGCGTCGGCACGTCGGGCAGGTTGCTGCTGCGGGTCGCGGTCGTGACGCCGAGCGCCTTGAGCTGGCCCGATTTGATCAAGGCCGCAGCCGGGCCCGCATCGGCAAAATAGACCGGCACATGGCCTGCGACGACGTCGTTTTGCGCAAGCGCGCCGCCCCGATAGGGCACGTGCCGCATCTTGATGCCGGTCATGCTCATGAACAATTCGCAGAAGATATGATGCACCGCGCCGACACCCGCGGACGCATACGCAAGTTCGCCGGGCTTGCTTTTGGCCAGCGCAACAAGCTCCTTCACGGAATTGACGCCGAGCGATGGATTGACCACCAGCACGAACGGCACGCTGGCGAAGTACATCACCGGCGAGAAATCCTTGGTCGGATCGTAGGCCAGCCGCTTGTGGAGACCCGGGGCCGCCGCGAAGGTTGAGGCGGTGCCGACCAGCAAGGTGTAGCCGTCGGGGTCCGAGCGCGCGACCGCGGTTGCGGCCAGCGTGGTGCCCGCGCCGGCGCGATTCTCGACGATGAAGGGTTGGCCGAGCCGCTGCTCCATGCCTTTGGAGACAAAGCGCGTCAGCCCGTCGGTGCCGCCGCCGGCCGGAAACGGCACGATGACCTTCACCGGACGATTGGGATAGTCCTGCGCCGCCGAGACGTTGCTCAGAGCAACGCATGCAATCAGCAGCGCCCATGTCCTTACGCGACGAAACGCTCTTGCGCGACGAAGCACGTTCCTCTCCCGGCCGCCGTCCGTGTCGGACGATCGCGGCTTGTCGTTGCAGGAGAGCTTAAACGCACAAACGGCCGGGACAAGCCCGGCCGTCGCGTTGCTTCAGATTTAGAATGGGACTCTCAGCCCTTCACCAGCACCGGACCGGTGCCCTGCGGCCGCTCGTTCTCGCTCATGACGCCGAGGCGGCGCGCGACGTCGGTGTAGGCTTCGAGCAGCCCCCCCATGTCGCGGCGGAAGCGATCCTTGTCGAGCTTCTCGTTCGACTTGATGTCCCACAGCCGGCACGAATCCGGCGACAGTTCGTCGGCGACCACGATCCGCATCAGGTCGTTTTCCCAGAGCCGGCCGCACTCCATCTTGAAGTCGACGAGGCGGATGCCGACGCCGAGGAAGAGCCCGCACATGAAATCGTTAACGCGGATGGCGAGCGCCATCACGTCGTCGATCTCCTGCGGTGTGGCCCAGCCGAACGCCGTGATGTGCTCCTCCGACACCATCGGATCGTTGAGCTGATCGTTCTTGTAGTAGAACTCGATGATCGAGCGCGGCAGCTGCGTGCCCTCCTCGATGCCGAGGCGCGTCGCGAGCGAGCCCGCCGCGACATTGCGCACGCAGACCTCGAGGGGAATGATCTCGACCTCGCGAATCAACTGCTCGCGCATGTTGAGCCGGCGGATGAAGTGCGTCGGCACGCCGATATCGTTAAGACGCTGAAACAGATATTCGGAGATGCGGTTGTTGAGGACGCCCTTGCCTTCGATCACCTGATGCTTCTTGGCGTTGAAGGCGGTCGCGTCGTCCTTGAAGTGTTGAATCAGAGTGCCAGGTTCCGGGCCCTCATAGAGGACCTTCGCCTTGCCTTCATAGATGCGGCGACGGCGGCTCATCGGGGTGTACCGTGGTTTGTTAAAATCCATCGAGGTGCCGTGGCTCCAGTGTGGGATCGGTCCGCGGCGGCAAGCGGCAGGCGCAAACGCAGGAGAATCGGACGCCTTACCGTTTACGACCAAAACTTATCCGATCGGGTCGGACAGCACAATCGACATAAGCCCTGATGTCCGGGCGCGCAACAGACGGCTGCGACACTGCGGTGGATTGCCTTGACGCCCCATGGCTGTTGTGCAAACCGCACTGAGACCATAATTTGTTACAAACTTCCGCCATAGAGAACATAGTCCCAAGACGCTCACAGGCGCTGTCACGGAATCTGCCACTGTTTCTGCGGTGTTCTATTCTGCGACGTCTGGAGAACGTTCGATCTGCAACCGTTACGAGGGCGATATGACGACATTCGACAAGCGCGAAGAAGGCTTCGAGAAACAGTTCGCGCACGACGAGGAACTGCGCTTCAAGGCGAACGCGCGGCGCAACAAGATGCTTGGCGCGTGGGCCGCGAACCAGCTGGGCCTCAGCGGGGCGGACGCCGACGCCTACGCCAAGGAGGTCGTCATGGCCGACTTCGAGGAAGCCGGCGACGAGGATGTGTTCCGCAAGGTCCGCAAGGATTTCGACGCCAAGGGCGTCAAGCAGACCGACCAGCAGATCCGTACCACGATGACGTCGCTGATGACCGAGGCGGTCGCCCAGATCAAGTCGGGAAAATAGCAGGCCGGTTAACGAATGCGGGCGTGCGCCACGGCGCCGCCCGCATTCGACCTTCAAACGGACGATCTCACGCAAACGGACAATCACGCGATGGCCGCGCTCCCCGGTTTCTCCCTCGCCCGCAGGCTTGCAGCAGGTGAAACCGTCTACACCGGCTGGTGCGGCCTGCCCGCGCCGATTGTCGCCGAGACGATTGCCCGCGAAGGCTTCAACACTGTCACCATCGATCAGCAGCACGGACTTTGGGATACCGAGGCGACGGTCACCGCCATCACGGCGATCCGCGCGGTGGGCGCGGCGCCCGTGGTGCGCGTGCCGCTCGGCGCGTTCGCCGCGGCAAGCCGCTCGCTCGACTTCGGCGCCGAGGGCATCATCGCGCCGATGATCAACACCGTGGCCGACGCGAAGGCATTCGTCAGCGCCACCAAGTTTCCGCCGCTCGGCGAGCGCAGCTGGGGCCCGATGCGGGCAATGACGCTCGCCGGCATCAACGACCCGAAGGCCTATCTGCGCGACGCCAACCAGAACATCGTCACGCTGGCGATGATCGAGACCAAGACCGCGATGGCGAACCTCGACGCGATCGCGGCCGTGCCCGGCATCGACGTGCTGTTCGTGGGCCCATCCGATCTGTCGATCGGACTGAGCGACGGCAAGGAGCTCGATCCGCACTCTCCGACGGTCGAGGCAGCGCTCGACAAGATCGTCGAAGCCTGCCGCAAGGCCGGCAAGATCGCCGGTCTCTACTGCGTCAACGCCGAGCGCGCGTTGGCCTGCGCCAAGCGCGGCATCCGCTTCCTCGCGGTCGGCAGCGACCTCGGGTTCCTACGGGCCGGCACGGCAGCACAGCTCAAGATGCTGAAGGGCTGACGCTCAGGCTCGCTGCGACGCTGTTCAGCGCCACGGCGATATCGCGCTCCACCTCCGCCATCGACACGTCAATCACGCGATAGCCGCGCTCGGTGAGCCAGGCGCGGCGCTCGGCGCGCGCCGTGACGGCGGTGTCGTTCTCCTCCGGCGGGATCAGCTCGATCACGGCCTTCAGCGGAAACGACACGATGTCCGTGACGTGCGGGCCGACCGGCACCTGCCGCTTGAAGCCCTGGCCGATGAAACGCTTGTCGCGCATCATCGCGTCCCAGAAGGTGCGTTCGGCCTCGGTGGGATTGCGGCGCAGAAGCCGGGCCAGCCCCCGCACCGGGCCGCGCTCGTTCGGCACCCGGCCCTGGCCGTGCTCGGCAAGGAGCGTACGAAGCAGCGCCGCCTCGTCGCCGTTGAGCAGGCCGCCGCGCGCCGGCCCTTTCCGGCCCTCGACCAGCGACATGACGACGCCATGCAGCGTGCGGATGTCCTGCTGGGTCGGATTCATCCGCGTGAAGATGTTGCGCAGATTGATCTGCATGGTGGCGCGCTTGTCGGGCGGACGGAAGAACTCGACTTTTTCCAATTCGCCTTCGAGCATGGTGAAGAACGTGTGGAGCTGCTGCTTGCTCACCGGCGGCGACTTGTCCGGCATCGCAAACGGCAGCGCACCCGCCGTCGCAAGCTTGAACCACTCGTAGGCGACGATGATCACCGCCTGCGCCAGGTTGAGCGACGCAAACGCCGGATTGACCGGCAGTGTCAAAATGGTATCGGCGAGCGCGACCTCGTCGTTCTCGAGCCCCGAACGCTCGCGGCCGAACAGAATGCCGACCGTCTCGCCGGCCTGCACCGGCGCGGCCATGGCCTGGGCGGCGCCGGCCGCGTCGGTCACGGGCTTCGCCTGGTCATGGGCCCGCGCGGTCGTCGCCAGCACCAGGGTGCAGTCGGCGATCGCCGCCTCGACGCTGTCGTACAGCACCGCCTCGTCCAGGATCCGGTCCGCGCCGGACGCCATCTTGCGCGCCTGCGGGTTCGGCCATTCCTCGCGCGGCTTGACCAGCCGCAGCTTGGACAGTCCGAAATTCGCCATGGCGCGGGCCGCCGAGCCGATGTTCTCGCCGAGCTGCGGCTCGACCAGGATCACCACCGGTCCCGGCTGAACAACCCATCGCTTGGTCTTGTCGGTGCCTGCGCCGGCCATCAAATCCTCTCAGCCCCCTCGCCTAGCCTATCCTTGCGGCAAAAGTCGACTTTCATGGTCCCCCCGCTTGGCAGACGGCGTCCCTGACGCTATGACCCGGCCGCCGAACTCCCGTCAGTCGGATCCCCGGTTGGCGGTCTCCGCGCCGAGAACAATTCATTCGAGGGCCCGGGGGAAAAAGCCTTTCCCCGCACCGTCGATGGTCAGTTTCCGGTCGGCCCAACCACGCACGGCGACCAGAGGTGCTAGCATGCCAAATCCCGAAATCATGTGGACAAAAGTCGACGAAGCCCCGGCGCTCGCGACCTATTCCCTGCTGCCGATCGTCAAAGCCTTCGTGGGCGCGGCGGGTGTGTCGGTGACGCTGAAGGACATCTCGCTCGCCGGCCGCATCCTCGCCGTCTTCCCCGAGAAGCTCACCCCGGCACAAAAGATCAATGACGAGCTTACCGAACTCGGCGATCTCACGTTGAAGCCCGAAGCCAACATCATGAAGCTGCCGAACATCTCGGCTTCGATCCCGCAGCTCCGGGCTGCGATCAAGGAGCTGCAGGGCAAGGGCTACAACGTTCCGGACTATCCGGACAATCCGACGACGGACGCCGAGAAGGACATCAAGACCCGCTACGGCAAGGTGTTCGGCAGCGTCGTCAACCCGATCTTGCGCGAGGGCAATTCCGACCGCCGTGCCGCCGGCGCCGTCAAGCAATACGCCCGCGACAACCCGCACAAGATGGGCGCCTGGAGCAAGGACTCCAAATCGCGCGTGGCGTATATGCCGAGCGGCGATTACTTCGGCTCGGAAATCTCGACGACGGTCGCGTCGCCGACCAACGTCCGCATCGAGCTGGTCGAAGCCGGCGGCAAGACCACGGTGCTGAAGGCGAAGACGCCGCTGATCGCGGGTGAGATCATCGACGCGGCGGTGATGAGCCGCAAGGCGCTGCGCGCTTTCTTCGCCGAGCAGATCGAAGCCGCGAAGAAGGATGGCATCCTGTTCTCGCTGCACGTCAAGGCGACCATGATGAAGATCGCCGACCCCATCATCTTCGGCCATGTGGTTTCCGAATTCTTCGCCGACGTGATCAAGAAGCACGACGCCACGCTGAAGAAGCTCGGCGTCAACCTCAACAACGGCTTCGGCGATCTCGTGACGAAGATCGAGACGCTGCCGGACGCCGAGAAGAAAGCCATCAAGGACGACATTGCCGCCGAGTACGCGAAGCGGCCGGCTCTCGCCATGGTCAACTCCGACAAGGGCATCACCGGCCTGCACGTTCCGAGCGACTTCATCATCGACGCTTCGGTGCCGGCGATGATCCGCGAATCCGGACGCATGTGGGGCCCCGACGGCAAGCTGCACGATACCCTGGCCGTGATCCCGGATCGCTCCTACGCGCGCCTGTTCCAGGCGGTCATCGAGGACTGCAAGGCCAATGGCGCGTTCGATCCCAAGACCATGGGCTCGGTTTCGAACGTGGGACTGATGGCGCAGAAGGCCGAGGAATACGGCTCGCACGACAAGACCTTCGAAGTGCCCGCGAGCGGCACGGTTCGCGTCGTCGCCGATGACGGCAAGGTGCTGCTGGAGCGTCCGGTCGAGACCGGCGACATCTTCCGCATGTGCCAGACCAAGGACGAGCCGATCCGCGACTGGGTCAAGCTCGGCGTGCGCCGCGCGCGGCTCACCAACACGCCGGCGGTGTTCTGGCTCGACAAGAACCGCGCGCATGACGCGCAGGAAATCGCCAAGGTCGAGAAGTACCTGAAGGATCACGACACCAAGGGCCTCGACATCCGCATCCTGGCGCCGGTCGAGGCGATCAAGTTCTCGCTCGAGCGCATCCGCAAGGGCCAGGACACGATCTCCGTCACCGGCAACGTGCTGCGCGACTATCTGACCGACCTGTTCCCGATCATGGAGCTCGGCACCTCGGCCAAGATGCTGTCGATCGTTCCGCTGCTGGCCGGCGGCGGCATGTTCGAGACCGGCGCCGGCGGCTCGGCGCCCAAGCACGTGGAACAGTTCCAGCAGGAGGGCTATCTGCGCTGGGATTCGCTCGGCGAATTCCTGGCGCTCGGCGCGTCCCTCGAGCATCTGGCGCAGACCTACAAGAATGCCAAGGCGCAGGTTCTCGCCGACACGCTCGACACGGCCATCGGCCAGTTCCTCAAGAACAACCGCAATCCGGCCCGCAAGGTCGGCGAGCTCGACAATCGCGGCAGCCATTTCTACCTCGCCTTGTACTGGGCCCAGGCATTGGCTGCGCAGACCAAGGACGCGGAGCTGGCAGCGAAGTTCAAGCCGCTGGCCGAGACGCTCGCCAAGAACGAAGCCAAGATCAACGGCGAGCTGATCGGCGCACAGGGCAAGAAGGTCGACATGGGCGGCTACTACCTGCCCGATGACACCAAGACGTCGGCCGCGATGCGGCCGAGCGCGACGCTGAACGCCGCCCTCGCCGCGCTCTGAGGCCGCTTTCACGGCTCGAAGGTCAGTGCTATAGAGCCGCCGCGTCTCCGGGCGCGGCGGCTTTGCTTTGATGCGTGTGCTGTCAGTCCGACGACCGTGACCGATGCCGGGTCTCAAAAGGTGGCTCTCAAAATGGCGAAGATCAAAGTCAAAAATCCCGTCGTCGAAATGGACGGCGACGAGATGACCCGGATCATCTGGCAGTTCATCAAGGACAAGCTGATCCACCCGTATCTGGATATCGACCTGCTCTATTACGATCTCAGCGTCCAGAAGCGCGACGAGACCGCCGACCAGATCACCATCGATGCCGCCAACAAGACGAAAGAGGTCGGCGTCGCGGTGAAGTGCGCCACCATCACGCCGGACGAAGGCCGCGTGCAGGAGTTCAACCTCAAGGACATGTGGCGGTCGCCGAACGGCACCATCCGCAACATCCTGGGCGGCACGATTTTCCGCGAGCCGATCATCTGCAAGAACATCCCGCGCCTGGTGCCGGGCTGGACCCAGCCGATCGTGATCGGCCGCCACGCCTTCGGCGATCAGTATCGCGCCACCGACTTCAGGTTCCCGGGCAAGGGCAAGCTTTCGATCAAGTTCACCGGCGAGGACGGCAAGGTGATCGAGCGCGAGGTGTTCAACGCGCCGGGCTCCGGCGTGACCATGGCGATGTACAACCTCGACGAGTCGATCATCGACTTCGCCCGCGCCTCGTTCAACTACGGCCTCAACCGCAACTACTCGGTCTACCTGTCGACCAAAAACACCATCCTGAAACAGTACGACGGCCGCTTCATGGAACTGTTCCAGGACATCTTCGACAAGGAATTCAAGGCCGAATTCGACAAGCGCAAGATCATCTACCAGCACCGCCTGATCGACGACATGGTCGCCTCGGCGCTGAAGTGGTCGGGCGGCTACGTCTGGGCCTGCAAGAACTACGACGGCGACGTGCAGTCCGACACCGTGGCGCAGGGCTTCGGCTCGCTCGGCCTGATGACCTCGGTGCTGATGACGCCGGACGGCAAGGTGGTCGAGGCGGAAGCAGCCCACGGCACCGTGACGCGCCACTACCGCGAGCACCAGAAGGGCAAGGAAACCTCGACCAACTCGATGGCGTCGATCTTCGCCTGGACCCGCGGCCTCACGCACCGCGCCAAGCTCGACAACAACGCCGACCTCGCGAAGTTCGCGGGCACGCTCGAGAAGGTCTGCGTCGACACCGTCGAGGCAGGCTCCATGACCAAGGATCTGGCGCTGCTGGTCGGCCCGGACCAGAAGTGGCTCTCGACCACGGGCTTCCTCGACAAGATCGACGGCAATCTCAAGAAGGCGATGGCTTAAAAATCGCCGGCTCCTCCGAACCTCGAAAGGGCGGCCCGCGGGCCGCCCTTTTCTTTTTGGCAATCGGCCGGACATCAGCGGGCGAAAGTGCATCGATGAAACCCGGTGTCATTCCGGACGCCGCGCAAGCGGCGATCCGGAATCCATAACCACGACTCGGAGTTATGGATTCCGGGTTCGCGCTGACGCGCGCCCCGGAATGACGCCGGAGCGAATGGCTCTCGCCGAGTATTCTCTGATTCAATTGTCAAACAGCCCTGCACGCGTGATTCATCGGCCCGTTGTGTCATTGGCGCTGGGCCTGCGCCTTCCTCTTCCTTTCTCCCTCAAAAGAGGGAGGCTCCCTCAAAAATGAGGGAGGGAGCGCCGGTCAGGCGCAAAACAACTGGGGCACCCTTTGGAGGTGCCCGCCTGCCGTGTTAGCGGCAGGCGCGCCCTCCGGCGCTCCACACGTGGCGATTTTTTACGAAGCCTCCGTACTTCTTGGCCTGGACCGGAGGACCATATCCTCACGTTATCCGGGCGGCATTGGCGCCGCCGTTCATCCAGACCCGTCCAGCCATTCAAGGCAGCCCCCTCATCGGGTGCGGACAG
>Ga0102590_1003102_pt1 | contig 17501 bp, 18 predicted proteins | sample AraplaMF_Col_mMF_FD_76859 | JGI IMG/M metagenome (GOLD analysis project Ga0102590, IMG submission 76859) | Arabidopsis root microbial communities from the University of North Carolina, USA - plate scrape MF_Col_mMF | ecosystem: Host-associated > Plants > Roots > Endosphere | place: USA...
CCGTCACGATGCCCAGGTTCGGCGTGCCGGAGGCGGCCAGTTCCCGCAGTGATTCCTCTATCGTCGCCAGGTGCTCCTCGCGGGAGGGGTACTCGGTGGCCAGCGTGGGGTACGCCGAGACCAGCTCCTGCAGTTCGGTCTCCGGCCAGTGCAGGATCGCCACCGGGAACGGGCGGGAGAGCGCCTCCCGGTACGCGCCGAGCTCCGCCCGCAGGCGGCCGATCTCCGCCTGGAGCTCCGCGGGGTTGTCCGAGCCGAGAGACCAGATCCGCTTGGGGTCGTGGAGCTCGTCCAGGGAGACCGGCAAGGAGTGGAGTGTGTCCGCCAGCCCGTCCCACTCGTCGTGCGCCGCACCCAGCATGCGGCGGACCCGGTGGCGGCCGTAGAGAAGCGGGTGCGTGGCGTGCGGGGGCTCCGCGTGGCCGGCGAGCAGCAGCGTCAGCCCCTCGGTGAACGTCGCCTCGGCCGCCTCCAGCTCGTCGTGCGACTCCAGGGATTCCGCGATGATCAGCCAGGGCGCCGGATGCCCGGGGGAGGTCGCGCGGAGCCCGTCGATGATCGCCCGTGCCTCCGCCTCGTGGTCGTACTCCCACAGGTTCGACGCCTTCAGGGCTCGTACGAGGTGGGGGTTCTCGAGCGGCTCGGAGGACGAGAGCAGCCGGTCGTACAGCGTGGTCGCCCCGGGGCGGTCGCCGGCCAGTTCCAGATGGGCCGCGGCCTGCAGCAGCAGGTGTTCCGCGTCCTCGGGATACAGTCCGGCAGCCCGCTCCAGGCGTGCTGCTTCGGCGTTGTGGTCGACGTTCTCGGCAGGCGTGTCGGGGCGCATGGGGGACACCGTACTGCCGCCGACCGGGAAAGGAGAGAGATTCCCAGGCCAGGGGCGGCGGGGAGAGCCCGCCGAGCCGCAAGAAGGTCCTGATGGTCGTCTGCGCGATCAAGGACAGGAACACGACCCCCGACTGCTCGCCCGAGGTCAAGGGCATCGCGTCAGGCCAATGTCCGGGCCCGGGCGGTGGTCCACCCGCCCGTGACCGCCGGCCGTTTCAGCGGTGTGGCGGTACGGGCCTCGGCCGTCCGGGGCCCGTACCGGCGGCGCGTGGCAGCCCTGTGATGGAGAGCGCCGACCTCTGCACGCTCATGGCTACTTGGTGCCCCACCCCTTATCGTCCGGCGCCATGCGCATCCCCGTGGTCCACCACGCCGCACTGCGGCGCCGCGCCGTGCGCCACCGCTTCGTCCGGTCCGGTGGCGAACTGCTGGTCACCGCAGGCGTCGTGCTCATGCTGCTCGTCGTGCACCAACTGTGGTGGACCAACCGGGAGGCGCGGCAGGGGGCCGAGCGGAAGGTGCGGGCGCTGGAGCGGGAGTGGGGCGGGCCCGAGGGCCCGAGCGGGTCCGGGGACGTCGGCGCCTGGGCGACGTCCGATGCCGTGAACGGGACGGCCGGGACCCCGCCGCAACGGCGGCATGCGGTCGCCGCGCGTCCCGGGCGCTCCCAGGCCTATGCCGTCGTCGCCGTCCCCCGGCTCTCCCTGCGCGCCCCCGTCGCCGAAGGCGTCAGCAAGACCGGTGTGCTCGACAAGGGGTGCGTCGGCCACTATCCGGGCACCGCCCAGCCCGGGCGGGCGGGGAACTTCGCGGTCGCCGGGCACCGCAACACCCATGGAGAGCCCTTCCGGCACCTCGACCGGCTGCGGCCCGGGGACTCCGTCGTCGTGGAGACGCGGTCGACGACGTACACGTACGTCGTCGACCAGGTGCTGCCCCGGACCTCGGCGGCGGACGGAGGCGTCATCGCGCCGGTGCCGCGCAGCCGTGTCAGTCCTTCCCACGGGTACGACCGTCGCGGGCACTACCTCACCCTGACGACCTGCACCCCGCAGTTCACCTCCCGGTACCGGCTCGTGGTGTGGGGCGTGCTCGCCTCCGCACGCCCCCGGTGACCGCTACGAGCGCTCGCGCAGCACCAGCACACCCAGTGCGCCCACCACGGCCAGCCCCGCCGAGACGACCGCGGCGACGTTCGCGCCATGGGCCAGGGAGCCGCCGCCGGAGGTCACCAGGGCGATGGTGAGGGCCACACCCGCGCAGGAGCCGATGTAGCGGAACGTCTGCTGGGCGCCCGAGCCCATCGCGGCCCGTTCGGCGGGGACCGACTGCACGGCGACCAGCGGGAGCGCGGCGTTGAGCAGCCCGCTGCCCACACCGCCGATCACCAGACCCGGCAGCACGCGGGTCCAGGAACCCGAGCCGACCGCTCCGAGCATGGTCAGGACGGCCGCGGCGTGCAGCGCGAAGCCGAGGGCCAGCTGGTGGCGCGACGAGATCCGCCCGGCCAGGCGCTTGGCCTGGAGCGCGACCACGAAGGACAGTCCGGACCAGAGCAGGAACAGCCAGGCCGTGTCGAGCGGGGAGAGGCCGAGGGTCCGCTGGAGCAGGGTGGGCAGGAAGGTGAACAGGCCGAGTACCGCGAGGCCCGTGAACAGACCGCCCACCGCGGAGCCCAGGAAGCGCGGGCGCCGGAGCAGGGAGAGGTCGATCATCGGGGTGCGGTTGCGGTGCTCGACCAGGGCGAAGACCGCCATCAGGACGACGGCCGCCGCGAACAGCAGCGCCACCGGGGTGCGCAGCCAGCCGTCGCGGCCCAGTGTCAGCGCCGCCACCAGGGCGACCAGGGCGAGACTGAAGACCAGGGCGCCCACCAGGTCGGGGCGGCCGCCGCGCGGGGCGCGGGACTCGGTGAGGGCGCGTGCGGACAGGGCCGCCACGAGGAGCGTCACGGCGCCGAGGACGAGGTATGTCGTCCGCCAGCCGGGCAGCGCCCCGGCGACCAGCGGGCCGACCGCGATGCCGCCGCTCACGAAGGCACCCCACACACCGGTCGCGTGCAGCCGCCCCTTCGGGGTCGGGAAGGCCTGCACCAGCAGGCCGAGGCTGCTGGCGAGGATCGCCGCGCTCGCCGCACCCTGGGCGATGCGGGCCAGCGTGAAGAGCAGGGTGGACGTCGTGAAGCCGCCGAGCACGGTGGTGATGCCGAGGGCGATCGTGCCCGCCACGAAGATCCGGCGGCGGCCGTAGTCGTCGGCGAGGCTGCCGGCCACCAGGAGCAGGGCGGCCAGGCCCAGGGGGGTGCCGTTGAGCAGCCAGGCCTGCGCGGAGACCCCGGTGTGCAGATCGGCGGCGATGCCGGGAAGCGAGACGGCCGGCGCGGTGTACGTCATCAGCGCCACCGCGGTGGCGGCGCTGGTCAGGGCGAGGGTGGGGGTCGCCCGGGGCGTCTCGGGGGCCGTGCCGGTGGCGGCGACGGTCCGTGGGGTGCGTTCCAGCTGTGGCATGGCCTGCCCTTTCCGGGGCTGGTCGGTTCAGGGTTCGACCGACAGGTGTTCAACGGTGTGTGGTTGGACAGTCAGGTTCGTTCACTGAACCTTGCTGAACATGACCGTAGCAGGCGTGGGTTCGTTCATTGAACCAAGTTTTGGGAAAGTCGATTCGGTCAACGAACCAACTGGTCGGGAGCTGGCTACAGTGGAGTGCATGGCTCTTGGCAAGGACTACGCGACGCAGGAGTGCTCCATCGCGCGTGCGCTGGAGGTCGTCGGCGAGCGATGGACGCTGCTCGTCGTGCGTGACGCGTTCTACGGCGTGCGTCGCTACAACGACTTCCTCGTCCACCTCGGTATTCCGCGTGCCGTGCTGGCCGCCCGCCTCCAGACCCTCATCGCCGAGGGGATCCTGGACAAGCGCCGCTACCAGGAGTCACCGCCGCGGGACGAGTACGTCCTGACCGCCCGCGGCCTCGCCCTGTGGCCCACCCTGCGGGCGCTCGGTCTGTGGGGCCGCGACTTCCTGAACAAGCCGGACCTGCGCACCTTTCGGCACGCCGTCTGCGGTACCGAGGAGGAGCTGGGCCCCTACGGCGAATGCCCGGCCTGTGGAACCGTCGTACCGGTCGCGGACGTCGAACTGATGCCGGGACCCGGACTCGACCGGGACCCGGCCGATCCGGTCAGCCGTGCGCTGCTGAAGCCGAAGAGGCTGCTGCAGCCGCTGGAGACCGAGCCTGTATAACGGACACCAGCCGTCGGGACGGCGCGAGCGGTCGGGGAGGGAGAGCGGTCCATGGTCCGGATGCCGGTGAATCCGCGCCCCACCGTCGTGCTGCTGATCCTGCTCCTCCAGGTCGCCCTCCTCGACACCGGCAGCCTGTCCGCCGCCGTCGCCTTCGCCGCGACCGCCGCGGCCGGTGCCGCTCTGGCCGTCTGCGCGCTGATCGCCGCCCGCAGCGCCCCCGTCGTGCCGCCGACCCGGGTGCGCACGGCCATCCGCGACCGCGAGCACCGTACGGCGTTCCTGCCGCAGCGGGACCCGGACGCCCGGGGTCGTACGCGACCGCGGGCACCGGGCCGTGCCCTTCCGGCGACCGCCGCGTAGGGCACACACTCGTCCGTTCCGTACGCCCACCTGTGTGACCTCACGCGGGTCGTCATGCCGACACCTCTTCACACCCGGCACGACGAGACCCCCGGAGGGCTCACCCATGTCCACCTTCATGTCCGTGTTCGCCGATCTGGTCGACCGGCTGGCCGGCCTGCTTCAGCCGCTCTTCCACGCCTCGGCGGCGGCCGCCGCGATCGTCCTGTTCACCGCGCTCGTACGACTGCTCGTCCACCCTCTGTCCCGGGCCGCCGCACGCGGACAGCGGGCACGCGCCGGGCTCCAGCCGAAGATCGCCGAGCTGCGCGCGAAGCATGCCCGCAGCCCCGAGAAGTTCCAGAAGGCGGTGGCCGAGCTGCACGCGCGGGAGAACGTCTCCCCGCTGTCCGGTCTGCTGCCCGGCATGCTCCAGATCCCCGCCTTCTTCCTGCTCTACCACCTGTTCTCGAGCACGACGATCGGCGGCGAGGGCAACGACCTGCTCACCCACAGCCTCTTCGCCGCGCCGCTCGGCGACCGGTGGGCCGACGCGCTCGGCAACGGCGGCCCCTTCGGACCGGCCGGGCTCGTCTACCTCGCCCTGTTCGTGCTCGTCGCGGCCGTCGCCGCCTACAACTACCGGCGTACGAAGCGGACGACGGACGCGATCCCGGCCCCGGCCGGCGAGGCCGGACAGGTTCCCGGACTCGGGGCGGTGACCCGGGTAGCGCCGTTCCTGTCCTTCTTCACCCTCGTCACCGTGGCGGTGGTGCCGCTGGCCGCCGCGCTGTACGTGGTGACGAGCACGACATGGAGCGCGCTCGAGCGGACGCTGCTGTACCGCTGACCGCCTGGCGGTGCGGTCCAGTCCGTGAACCGGGTATTGCGGACTGGACGTCGACCTTGGAGGATCGACCAGTCCTCCGATGGCTGGGGCCAGCCGCACTCGGCCGTGTCCATCGGCCGGGATGCCGCGATCGAGGGAGATTGTGATCATGAAGCTGCTGCGAGTCGGTACGGCCGGGGCCGAGCGCCCCGCGCTGCTCGACGCCGAGGGGACCCTGCGGGACCTGTCCGGTCTCGTCCCGGACATCGACGGACCTCTGCTCGCCGACGACGCGGCGCTCGGCCGGATCCGCGCCGCCGCCGCGTCGGGCGAGCTGCCGGAACTGGATCCGGACGGGCTGCGCATCGGACCGCCGCTCGCCCGTATCGGCAAGATCGTCTGTATCGGGCTCAACTACCACGACCACGCCCGCGAGACCGGCGCCCAGCCGCCCGCCGAGCCGGTCATCTTCTTCAAGGCGTCGGACACGGTGGTCGGGCCGCACGACACCGTGCTCGTGCCGCGCGGGTCCACCAAGACCGACTGGGAGGTCGAGCTGGCGGTCGTCATCGGCCGTACCGCCCGCTACCTGGAGTCGGAGCAGGAGGCGCTCGCGCATGTCGCCGGGTACGCGGTGGCGCACGACGTCTCCGAGCGCGAGTTCCAGATCGAGCGCGGCGGGACGTGGGACAAGGGGAAGAACTGCGAGACGTTCAACCCGCTCGGGCCGTGGCTGGTGACCGCGGACGAGGTGCCCGACCCGCAGGGACTGTCGCTCAAGCTCTGGGTCAACGGCGAGCTGAAGCAGGACGGGACGACGGCCGAGCAGATCTTCCCGGTCGCCGAAGTCGTGCGGTACGTCAGCCGGTTCATGACGCTGTACCCGGGTGACGTCATCAACACCGGTACGCCGGCGGGTGTCGCGCTCGGGCAGCCGGACCCCAAGCCCTATCTGCGTGCCGGGGACGTCGTCGAGCTGGAGATCGAGGGGCTCGGCAGGCAGCGCCAGGAGCTGAAGGACGCGTAGCGACTGCGCCGGGGCGGGGAACCGCGCGTGTGCGGCAGGCCGGACGAATACGGCAGCTCGGCCGCTCGCGCGGTTCCCCGGGCCCCTAGCGGAGCTCGGTGAACTTCTCCAGCGCCTCCACCACCAGGGCGTGGTCCTCCACCTGGGGCAGACCCGAGACCACCACGGTCCCGATCACTCCGGCGCCCTCGACCGCGATCGGGAACGCACCGCCGTGTGCCGCGTAGGTGTCGGCGTCCAGACGCGAGGACTCCTCGAACGTCGTGCCCTTCGCCCGGAAGCGGGAGCCGACCAGCAGGGAGGAGCAGCCGTAGCGCTCGACGACGCGGCGCTTGCGGTCGATCCAGGCGTCGTTGTCGGGTGTCGAGCCCGGCAGCGCCGCGTGGAAGAGCTGCTGCCCGCCGCGGCGGATGTCGATCGCGACCGGCGCCTTGCGGGCCCGTGCCAGCTCCACCAGCAGGGTGCCGAGGGACCAGGCGTCGTCGTGGGTGAAGCGGGCGAGCGTCAGGCGCCGCTCCTGGGCCTCGAGTTCCTCGATCTCCGGTGCCGTGCTCACAGCGTCACCACCACACCGTCGCGGGCCGAGCGGCGGGCCGCCTCCAGGACGTCCAGTGCCGCGGCCGCCTCGTGCGCGGTGACCGGGACCGGGCCGCCCTCGCGCAGGGCCTTCGCGATCGCCGCGTAGTACGCGGGGTAGTCGCCGGGGAGGGTCGGCACGGGGTCGCCGCCGCCGGTGAGCGGGGACTCGCCGGCACCGATCCGGCCCCACAGCGGCTCGGGCTCCTGGCCCCAGCCGGGTCCCGGGCGCAGGCCCTCGCGCAGCGCGGCCTCCTGCGGGTCGAGCCCGTACTTGACGTAACCGGCGCTGGAGCCGAGCACCCGGAAGCGCGGGCCGAGCTGGGCCGTCGTGGCGGAGACGTACAGATGGGAGCGGACGCCGCTGGTGTGCGTGATCGCGATGAACGTGTCGTCGTCGGTCTCCGCGCCGGGACGGCGGACGTCCGACTCGGCGTACACGGAGGCGGCCGGGCCGAAGAGGACCAGCGCCTGGTCGACGACATGGCTGCCCAGGTCGTAGAGCAGACCTCCGACCTCTGCCGGGTCGCCGGACTCACGCCAACCGCCCTTGAGCTGGGGGCGCCAGCGTTCGAAGCGGGACTCGAAGCGCAGGACGTCGCCGAGCTCGCCCTCCGCCAGCAGCTTGCGGAGCGTCAGGAAGTCGTTGTCCCAACGGCGGTTCTGGAAGACGGAGAGCAGCAGGCCGCGTGCCTCGGCCAGCCCGGCCAGCTCGCGCGCGTCGGCCGCCGTGCCCGCGATCGGCTTGTCGACCACGACCGGCAGACCGGCCTCCAGTGCGGCCGTCGCGATCGGGACGTGCGTCTTGTTCGGGGAGGCCACGACGATCAGGTCCAGCTCGTCGGCCCGGGGCCACAGCTCGTCCGCGGTGGCGGCGGTGCGCACGTCGGGGAACTCCGTGCGGGCCTGCTTCTGCCGCTCGGGGTTCGAGGTGACGACCGTGTCGAGGACGAGGCCCTCGGTCGCGGAGATCAGCGGGGCGTGGAAGACGGAGCCCGCGAGGCCGTAGCCGACCAGGCCCACGCGGAGAGGGGTGTCAGTACCAGGGGCTGTGCCAGTCATGCCCCCTACTTTCGCAACGCTGTTGCCAAAGTGCAAGCGCGAGGGAGAATGGACGGGTGAACAGGACGTATGCGGGAGGCGGCGCAGTCAGGCGCGGGGTCGGGACGGCAGCGGCCGGCGGAGCGAATCTGCCGGCGATGCGCAGTCACAACACGGCACTGGTGCTGGATCTGCTGCGTACGGCCGGGGAGCCGGGGATCAGCCGCCTGGAGCTGGCGGAGCGCACCGGGCTCACCCCGCAGGCCGTCAGCAAGATCACGGCCCGGCTGCGGACCGACGGTCTCGTCACGGAGGCGGGCCGGCGCGCCTCCACCGGCGGCAAGCCGCGCACGGTGCTGCGGCTGGTGCCCGGCGCCGGGCACGCCGTGGGGCTGCATCTGGACCGGGACGAGCTGCGTGTGGTGCTGTGCGATCTCACGGGCGCGGTGGTCGCCGGGCGACGGGCTGCGCTGGATCTCGGCGCCGGTGCCCGCGCCGTGGTGGAGGGGGCCGCCCAGGAGGTGGAGGCCCTGCTGTCCGAGGGGGTGGCGAAGCGCACGGGGACGCCGGAGGACATCGCGGGCGCGGGGCCTTCCGTGCCCGTCCTCGGGGTCGGTGTCGCACTTCCCGGTCCGCTCGACCACGCCCGCGGTGTGCTGCACCGTGTCACCGGGTTCCCCGAGTGGGACGGGTTCCCGCTGCGCGACGCACTGGTGCGGCGGCTCGGGATGCCCGTGGTCGTCGACAAGGACACGAACGCCGCCGCGCTCGGGCTGGCCCTGGGCGGGACGGTCGGGGGCGCCGACGCGTCGTTCGCCTATCTGCATCTCGGGACCGGGCTCGGTGCCGGACTGGTCGTCGGCGGGGCCGTGCACCGCGGCGCCCGGACCGGGGCCGGGGAGTTCGGCCATCAGGTGGTCCAGCTCGACGGGCCGTCCTGCGGATGCGGCGACCGCGGGTGCATCGAGGCGCTGTGCCTCGCCGCCGTCGCGCGGGGGGACCTGGCCGAGGCGGCCCGTGTGCTCGGCACGGGTGCGGCGAACCTCGCCGGACTGCTCGACATCGACCTCGTCCTGCTCGGCGGCCGCACGGTCGCCGCGCACCCCGACGCCTTCGAGCGGGGCGTCGGCGCCGTCCTCGGCGCCCGGGCCCGGCGCGAGGGGTCGGCCACGGCCGTCCCGGTACGGATCGCCCCCGGCGAGGCGCGCGGCGTCGCGGAGGGCGCGGCGCAGCTGCTGCTCGCGCCGCTGTTCGGGCGGGCGGAGGGGTGACTCCCGGCCCCGCGCCGTCCTGCCGGGGCGAGACGGGCGCGGCGGTGCGGCGACTGCGCTGATCGAGGGGACTTGGACGGCGGACCCCGGCCGGCAGGGCGTGGCGTGCTCCGATGGCCGTTGTCCATGGCCGGTTCATGGATGTCATGCGATTGTCTCGACGACCCCGGCTGGCCCCGGCGGTGCCGTGCGCCCTGGCCGCCACCGTCCTCCTCCCGCAGGCCTCGGCCATCACTCTGACGGCGGATCAGTGGACCGGCTGCGTCGCCACCAGCGGTACCTCCTTCCCGCTCACCACCCGTATCCGAGGCGGCCCCGGTGCATACGAGTCCGGTGGCGCCGCCCACACCTGGTTCATCGACCTGAAGAACACGACCGCACACCGCTGCGACAGCATCCACCCGGTGCTCGTCCTGGTCGACGCCGCACGGGCGATGACGGCCGCTCAGCCCCGGCTGGAGTTCTTCGACGGCGGCCGTCCGCACCCGGTCGCCTTCATCCGCACGGACCGGGCCGAGCTGGTCGGCGTCTTCGACGGCGGCCTTCCGGGCTTCACGGTCGATCCGGGGCGGACCCTCAGCGTGAAGGTGCGTCTGGCGCTGGCCCCCGGCGCCCGGCCGGACGACGTCGTGGCGAACGCGGCGATCGTGCAGCGGCACGGAAACGACGGGGACTGGGTCGGGGAGTCGAACGACTACCGGTTCCGGGTCGAGGCGGCGGGCGGCCCCACCGGCGCACGCACGGAGGCCGAGCAGCGGACGCAGCCACCCGCCCCCCGGCGCAGCCCGGCCGGGGACACGCTGGCCGACGCCGGACCCCGGCAGACGCACGGACTGGACGGGATGTCCACCGGACTGCTGGTCATGGCGGGTGCGGTACTCGTGGCGGGGCTGCCCGTGCTGCTGTACCGCAGGCGCCGCTGAGCCGGTCCGGGACGGCGCCCCCTCCCGGCGCGGCCGGGTCCGTCTGCGACGATCAATGCGTGGACTACCCGAACGACCAGGACCCAGGCGCCCCCATCCGCTCCGGCATCCCCGAGCACGGCCGCATCCCGAAGTACTACGCGGTGAAGGCCCGGATCGCCGCGCTCGTCGCGGAGTTGGGCGAGGGCGGGCTGCTGCCCACCGAACGCGATCTGTCCGAGCGGTACGACGTCGCTCGCGAGACCGTACGGCAGGCGCTGCGCGATCTGCTCCTGGAGGGGAAGCTGCGGCGGCAGGGACGGGGAACGGTGGTCGCGGGACCCAAGTTGGAACAGCCGCTGTCCCTGGCCAGCTACACCGAGGGCGTCCGCCGGCAGGGGCGCACCCCCGGCCGTGGCCTCATCACCCTCGACCGCTTCCCCTGCAACGACACCCTCGCCGCCGACGTCGGCCTCACCCGCGGCGAACCGGTCTGGCACATGGAGCGCGTGCTGCTCGCCGACGACGAGCGCGTCGGTCTGGAGAGCACCTACGTGGCGGTGGCGCGGGTGCCGCGGCTGGACACCGACTTCGACCCCGACTCCTCCTTCTACAGCTACCTCCACGAACAGGGCATCGTCTTCGGCGACGCGGACGAACGCATCGAGACGGTGCTGGCCGCGCCGCGCGAGGCCCTTCTCATCGGGACTCCACCGGCCCTGCCGATGCTGCTGATCCACCGCGTCTCCCGCGACACGCTGGGGCGGCCGCTGGAACGGGTCAGGACGCTGTACCGGGGGGACCGGTTCTCCTTCACGGCGCATCTGGGCGGCTGACGGGCGCACCGGGCGGGTCCTGGGATCCGTCCGTTTTTTATAACGTGAAGGTAACGGGTCTAGCCCAAACTTGAAGGGTGGTTCACCATCTGGATGCCGAACGCATCCTTCCGATTTCCCGAACCCGAGGAGCGTGGTCGTCGTGAGAGTGACAGTCGTCGGAGCCGGCGTGGTGGGTACCATGCACGCCTGGCAAGCAGTGGAACGCGGCCACGAGGTCGTACAGATCGAGCGGGAGACCGAGGCCCGGGGTGCCTCGCTGCGCAACTTCGGGCAGATCTGGGTGAGTGGTCGCGCCGCCGGCGAGGAGCTGGAAACGGCCCTTCGCGCCCGGGAGCTGTGGGAAGGACTCGGCGCGCGTGTGCCCGCGCTGGGCTTTCGCCCCAACGGCTCGCTGACGCTCGTTCGCACCGGCCTCGAACGTGCCGTCGCCGAGGCCGCGCTGTCCCTTCCGGACGCGGCCGCGCGCGGTTACAAGCTGCTCACCCCGGCCGAGGCGCGCACGCTGAACCCCGCCCTGCGCGGGACGTACGACGCCGCGCTGTACTGCGAGCGGGACGCGGCGGTCGAACCGCGCACCGCCCAGCTCGCGCTGCGCGCCGAGCTGCTGCGCCACCCGAACTACACCTTCCTGCCGGGCCGTGAGGTCCGCGAGGTCACCGGCCCCGGCACGGTCCGTGACGACCACGGCGAGGTGCACCGGGCGGACGCCGTCGTGCTGTGCACGGGCGCCTGGCTCGGCGGACTGGTCAAGGAGCTGGCGCCCGACCTTCCGGTGCGCCGCGTACGGCTGCAGATGATGCAGACCGACCCCCTCGGCGAACCGCTGCCCACCTCGGTGGCCGACGCCGACAGCTTCCGCTACTACCCCGCCTACCGCGGCGAGACCCTCGACCACCTCGAGGCCACGCAGCCGCAGTCCCCGACCGCCGCCGCCCACCGCATGCAGCTGCTGATGGTGCAGCGTGCGGACGGCGGTCTGACGATCGGTGACACCCACGAATACGAGCACCCGTTCGCCTTCGACACGGTCGAAGAGCCCTACGAGCACCTGACCGGGGTCGTCGAGGGCTTCCTCGGCCGGCCGCTGCCGAGGATCCGCCACCGCTGGGCGGGGGTGTACGCGCAGTGCACCGACCCCGGCCGGGTCGTGCACCGCCAGCAGGTGCGCGAGGGGGTGTGGCTGGTCACCGGGCCCGGCGGGCGCGGTATGACCTGCGCACCCGCGATCGCCGAGACCACCGCGAACGAATTGGGTTGGTGAACCACCTCATGACCGACATACGTCTTGTCGTCCTGGACATGGCCGGCACCACCGTCGCCGACGGCGGACTCGTCGAACAGGCCTTCGCCGCTGCCGCCGCCGAGCTGGGTGTGGAGCCAGGCTCCGCCGACCACGCGGAGAAGGTGGCCTATGTACGGGCCACCATGGGCGAGTCGAAGATCTCCGTCTTCCGGCACCTGTTCGGCGAGGAGTCCCTCGCCCGCCGGGCCAACTCCGCCTTCGAGAAGGCCTACGGCGAACTGGTCGACGACGGCCACGTCCACGAGATCCCGGGCGCCCGCGCCGCCGTCGAGGAACTGATGGCCGACGGGCGGACCGTCGTGCTCACCACAGGATTCGCCCGCGTCACCCAGGACGCGATCCTCGACGCCCTCGGGTGGCGGGGACTGGTCCCGCTCACCCTGTGCCCGGCCGACGCGGGAGGCCGCGGGCGGCCGTACCCCGACATGGCGCTCGAGGCCTTCCTGCGCACCGGGGCGGCCGAGGACGTGCGGCAGATCGCGGTGGCCGGTGACACCTCGTACGACATGCTCAGCGGCGTCCGGGCCGGGGCGGGCCTGGTCGCCGGGGTACTCACCGGGGCCCACGACCGCGACGCACTGCAGGCCGCCGGCGCCACCCACGTGCTCGCCTCCGTGACCGGCCTGCCCTCCCTGCTGAGGGGGGCCGAGGGGGAATGACCGGCATACGCTTCGAGAGGGTGTCGGTCGCGTACGACGGGACCACCGTGCTCGACGCGCTCGACCTCACCGTCGAACCGGGCGAGGTGATGGCGCTGCTCGGCCCGTCCGGATCCGGGAAGACGACCGCGCTGCGGGCCGTCGCCGGATTCGTGCGCCCGGCCTCGGGGCGCGTGTTCCTCGGTGGCCGGGACGTCACCGGGCTGCCGCCGCACCGGCGGCACCTCCCTCCAGCCGTACACCGATGTCCTCGGCTCCGTCGCGTTCCGCGAGGCCCTGTGGACCACGGTCTGGCTGGCGCTCGCCGCCACCGCCTGCTGCCTGGTCCTCGGTTTCTTCCTGGCGCTCGTCATCGCCTTCGTACCCTTCCCCGGCGCGAAGGCCGTCGCGCGGTTCGTCGACGCGTTCCTGTCCTTCCCCTCCTTCCTCATCACGCTCGCCCTCCTCTTCCCTGTACGGCACCGTGGGCATGGCCAACGGACTGTGGACCGAGGCGACCGGCGCGGCGTCCGGACCCTTCCGGTTCCTCACCACCCCCTGGGGCGTCCTCCTCGCGGAGGTCACCTACTTCACGCCCTTCGTGATGCGTCCCCTGCTGGCCGCCTTCTCCCAGCTCGACACCGCGCAGGTGGAGGTCGCCGCGTCACTCGGCGCGCGGCCCGGGCGGATCGTGGGGCGGGTGATCCTGCCGGAGGCGCTGCCCGCGCTCGCCGCCGGCGGAGGCCTCGTCCTGGTGCTGTGCCTGAACGAGTTCGGCATCGTGCTGTTCACCGGCGCCAAAGGCGTCACCACCCTGCCGATGCTCGTCTACGGCAAGGCGATCCTGGAGTCCGACTACCCGGGCGCCTGTGTGGTCGCCGTCGTCAACGTCCTCGTCTCCGTGGGCCTGTACGGCCTCTACCGGGTGGTGAGCCGCCGTGCTGGTGCATAGCCGCACCGGGAAGTGGACCCTGTGGGTGCTCTTCCTCCTCCTCTTCCTCCCCCTGTTCGCCCTGCCCCTGTTCGTCATCCTCGCGGCCTCGTTCGCCGGGCACTGGTCGGGCGTGCTTCCCTCCGATTTCACTGCCGCCCACTACACCGCCGCCACCCGGGGCGAATCGCTCCAGGCGCTGATCACCAGCCTGGTCACCGCGGTGACCGCGAGCCTGCTCGCGCTCGCCGTGGGCACCTGGGGCGCGCTCGGCGCGCACGCGCTGCCCCGGCCCCTGCGCCGGGTGCTGGACGCCCTGTTCGTACTGCCCGTCGCCGTGCCCTCGGTCGTGGTCGGGCTCGCGGTCCTCGTCGCCTTCTCGCAGCCGCCCGTGCTGCTCAACGGCACCCGGTGGATCGTGATCCTCGCGCACACCGTGCTCGTCACGGCCTTCGCCTACCAGTCCGTCTCCGCGGCCGTACCCCGCCTCGACCCCGCCTACGAGCAGGCCGCGGCCTCGCTCGGCGCCCGGCCCGCATACGTCCTGTGGCGGGTACGGCTGCCACTGCTGCTGCCGTCCCTCACGGCCGCCGCGGGCCTCTGCTTCGCCCTGTCCATGGGCGAGTTGAGCGCCACGATGATGCTCTATCCGCCCGACTGGGTCCCGTTGCCGGTACAGATCTACGCCGCCACCGACCGGGGCTCGCTGTTCACCGGATCGGCCCTCGCGGTCGTCCTCATGGCGGCCACCCTGCTCGTCCTGTTCGCCGTGGCCCGTATCCGCACCCGGGCCTCCTACCGCTGACCGGCCCGACCACCCGAATCACCCTTTTCCCGCAAGGAGTTCATCTCGCCATGCCCACGAACACCGCCAAGCCGATCGCCGCCGTCCTCGGCAGCCTGGTCCTCGCCGGATCCCTCACCGCCTGCGGAGGCGACTCCTCCGCCGCCGACGCCAAGACCGTCACCGTCTACAGCGCGGACGGCCTCAAGGGCGAGAACGGCGACGGCTGGTACGACCGTGTTTTCAAGGACTTCGAGAAGCAGACCGGAATCAAGGTCAAGTACGTCGAGGGCGGCTCGGGCGAGGTCGTCCAGCGCGCCCTTCGCGAGCGGAGCAACCCCCAGGCCGACGTGATCGTCACGCTGCCCCCCTTCATCCAGCAGGCCGACGGCAAGGGACTCCTGGCGAAGTACGCGCCCCAGGGCTCCGACCAGGTCTCCGGTGCCGACAAGGCGGAGGACGGCACCTGGACCTCCGTCGTCAACAACTACTTCGGGTTCGTCCACAACAAGAAGGAGCTGAAGCAGGCCCCCACCACCTGGGAGGAACTGCTGGACGCCAAGTACAAGGAGAAGCTCCAGTACTCCACCCCGGGTGTCGCCGGTGACGGAACCGCCGTGCTGGTCAAGGCGATGCACGACTTCGGCGGCAAGCAGGCGGCGCTCGACTACCTGAAGAAGCTTCAGGCCAACAACGTCGGCCCGTCCGCCTCCACGGGCAAGCTCGCGCCCAAGGTCGACAAGGGCGAACTCCTCGTCGCCAACGGTGACGTCCAGATGAACTTCGCCCAGTCCAAGTCCATGCCGAACCTCGGCATCTGGTTCCCGGCCACCCAGGGCGGCAAGGCGACCACCTTCGCGCTGCCGTACGCGGCCGGCCTCATCGGCAAGGCCCCGCACAGCGAGAACGGCAAGAAGCTCCTCGACTACATGCTCGGGCAGACGGCGCAGCAGCAGGTCAGCGAGATCGGCGGCGGCTTCAGCGCCCGCACGGACGTCAAGGCCACCGACGCCAACGCCATCGCCCTCACCAAGCTGATGGACGGCGTCGACGTCTTCGAGCCGGACTGGTCCGACATCGACAAGAACCTTCAGTCCTACGTCGACGACTGGAAATCCGCCACGAACAGCTGATCGCTACGCTGGGACTCACGCAGCGAGACGTACGGCAGGAGATCGTAGATGGCAGAGCGCAAGCCCATCGAGTCATGGCTCACCGACATGGACGGTGTGCTCATTCACGAGGGTGTTCCGATCCCCGGCGCCGACGCGTTCCTCAAGAGGCTGCGTGAGTCCGGCAAGCCCTTCCTGGTCCTGACCAACAACTCCATCTACACCCCGCGCGATCTGCACGCCCGGCTGAGCCGCATGGGTCTCGAGGTACCGGTGGCGAACATCTGGACCTCGGCGCTGGCCACCGCCCAGTTCCTGGACGACCAGCGCCCCGGCGGCTCGGCCTACGTGATCGGGGAGGCCGGGCTCACCACGGCGCTGCACGACATCGGCTATGTCCTGACCGACCAGGACCCGGACTACGTCGTGCTCGGCGAGACCCGCACCTACTCCTTCGAGGCCATGACCACGGCGGTGCGGCTGATCAAGAACGGGGCGCGGTTCATCGGCACCAACCCCGACGAGACCGGCCCCTCGCCCGCGGGCCCGCTGCCCGCCACCGGCGCCGTCGCCGCGCTGATCACCAAGGCGAGCGGCAAGAAGCCGTACTTCGCGGGCAAGCCGAACCCGCTCATGATGCGGACCGGCCTGAACACACTCGGGGCCCACTCCGAGACCAGCGCGATGATCGGCGACCGCATGGACACCGACGTACTGGCCGGTATGGAGGCCGGGATGCAGACGTTCCTGGTGCTCACCGGACTGACCACGCGGGAGCAGATCGACAGGTTCCCCTTCCGTCCCTCCCATGTCGTGGACTCCATCGCGGACCTGGTCGAGATCGTCTGACCGGCACCGGGGCCGACCCTCCAACGGAGTAGTGGCGGGCCCCGTCCGGATGCGCCCGAGTGCCCGTCGAGAGAACCTCCTGGTATCGGGAGGTTCACGATGGGCTCACTACGGCTCACTCTCTGTGCGGTGGCCGCCGTCGCAGCCGCCCTTGTGCCCACGGCGCACGCGGCGGACGAGCAGGGTGTCTCACTGACCCCTGCGATCCCCACGCCCGGTGCCGACGTCAGGCTGTCCGTGCGGGGTTGTGCCGGTACGTCGGGCACCGCGGTGTCCGACGCCTTCGTCGCGGACACACGGCTCGTCGGTGAGGACGGCACGCTGACCGGCGACACCCGCATCCGCTCCTCGTCGACCGTGGGTCCTCACGCCGTCACCGTCGACTGCGACGGCCAGGAGATCAAGGGCGTGATCACCGTGGGCGGGCCGTCGGCCTCCCCGTCGCGGGCCGCCACCGCCGCCCCGAGCGCGAGCGCCCGGGCGTTTCCCACCACCACGGCCACGCCGTCGGCCCCCTCCTCGCCCACCGCGCCGGTCCAGGCGGGCGGCGGCGGCACCTCGAACGCCTCCCCCTCGGACGCCCGGGTCGCGGCACCCGGCACCTGGCATGCGGTCTTCGGCCTCCTTCTTGCGGGCGTCGCGTTCGCCGCGGTCGTCGCCCGGGGTGTCCGCCGCAGTCGCGACACGGAGTGAAACATGGCCAGACACGAACGATCCTGCGGCACCGGACGGCTGCTGATGGGGCTCGCCTGGGTGGTCCTGCTGCTCGGGCTGTGGCAGTGGGGGAGTGAGATCGCCGATGTGCGCCAGGGGATCTCCGCGCCCATGACCGGCGACATGGCCGCCGTCGGACGTCCCCCGCAGACCGAACTGCCCTCTGCCGCCACACCGTTGGGTCAGGCGGCACCCCTGCGCGTCGACATCCCCGACATCGGGGTGCGGGCGCCGGTCGTGCCGCGGGGCCTGGACGGGCAGAGAGCGGTGGATCC
>Ga0102590_1003103_pt1 | contig 17497 bp, 14 predicted proteins | sample AraplaMF_Col_mMF_FD_76859 | JGI IMG/M metagenome (GOLD analysis project Ga0102590, IMG submission 76859) | Arabidopsis root microbial communities from the University of North Carolina, USA - plate scrape MF_Col_mMF | ecosystem: Host-associated > Plants > Roots > Endosphere | place: USA...
CTTCGAGGAGATCCTGGAAGACGAGAAGGCCAAGCTCGGCCATGAATTCGATACCGAACTCAGCGCCTCGGAATGGCAGCATATCGTCTCGCTCTACAAGAAGCTGATCGAGGAGGAGCTGGAGCGGGAATTCCCGCAGGATCCCGAAGTGCAGCTCTGGGGCGCGGTCGGCGCCGTCTTTTCCAGCTGGATGAGCGCGCGCGCCGTCACCTACCGCCAGCTCCACAATATTCCGGAAGGCTGGGGCACGGCGATCAACATCCAGGCGATGGTCTTCGGCAATCTCGGCAATTCGTCCGCCACCGGCGTTGCCTTCACCCGCAACCCCTCGACCGGCGAGAGGGCGCTTTACGGCGAATTCCTGGTCAATGCCCAGGGCGAGGATGTGGTGGCCGGCATCCGCACGCCGCAAAGCATCACCGAGGAGGGGCGGATTTCCTCCGGCTCCGAAAAACCCTCGATGGAAAAGCTGATGCCCGAGGCGTTTCGCGAGCTCTGCCACATCTGCACCGAGCTCGAGATCCATTACCGCGACATGCAGGATATCGAATTCACCATCGAGCGCGGCAGGCTGTGGATGCTGCAGACCCGTTCGGGCAAACGCTCGACGCGGGCGGCAATGAAGATCGCCGTCGACATGGTCGATGAGGGAGTGATCACCGAGGACGAGGCGGTGCTGCGCATAGAGCCCTCCAGCCTCGACCAGCTGCTGCATCCCACCATCGATCCGCGCGTCACCCGCCAGGTGATCGGCACCGGGCTGCCGGCGTCGCCGGGCGCTGCCACCGGCGCCATCGTCTTCACAGCGGAAGAGGCGGTCGAGGCGGAATCCGAAGGCCGCAAGGTCATCCTGCTCAGGGTCGAGACCAGCCCTGAGGATATTCACGGCATGCATGCCGCCGAAGGCATTCTCACCACCCGCGGCGGCATGACCAGCCATGCGGCGGTCGTTGCCCGCGGCATGGGCATCCCCTGCGTCGTCGGCGCCGGCACCATGCGCATCGATCAACGCAACGAGCGGCTGCTCGGCATCGGCGTCACCCTGAAGAAGGGCGATATCATCACCATCGACGGCTCGGCCGGCCAGGTGCTGAAGGGCGAGGTGCCGATGATCCAGCCGGCGCTGTCGGGCGATTTCGGCCGCATCATGGGCTGGGCCGACCGCGCCCGGCGCATGACGGTGCGCACCAATGCCGATACGCCGGCCGATGCGCTGGCCGCCCGCTCCTTCGGCGCCGAAGGCATCGGCCTTTGCCGAACCGAGCACATGTTCTTCGAGGGCGAGCGCATCCATGTGATGCGCGAGATGATCCTTGCCGTCGATGAGACGGGCAGGCGGCTGGCGCTCGACAAGCTGCTGCCGATGCAGCGGCTGGATTTCACCGGCCTCTTCACCGTCATGCACGGCCTGCCGGTAACGATCCGCCTGCTCGATCCGCCGCTGCACGAATTCCTGCCGAAAACAGACGACGAGGTGGCCGAGGTCGCCTTCGCCATGGGCATGGAGCCCTCGGTGCTTCGCCAGCGCGTCGATGCGCTGCACGAGTTCAACCCGATGCTCGGCCATCGCGGCTGCCGGCTGGCGATCTCCTATCCCGAAATCGTCGAGATGCAGGCGCGTGCCATCTTCGAGGCGGCGATTGCCGCAGCCCAGGAGACCGGGGCTGCCGTCGTGCCGGAAATCATGGTGCCGCTCGTCGGCCTGCGCGCCGAGCTTGATTACGTCAAGGCGCGGATCGATGCGGTCGCCGGCGACGTGATGAGCGAGGCCGGCATGAAGATCGATTATCTCGTCGGCACGATGATCGAGCTGCCGCGTGCGGCCCTTCGCGCCCATGTGATTGCCGAAGCCGCCGAATTTTTCTCCTTCGGCACCAACGACCTGACGCAGACCACCTTCGGCATCTCGCGCGACGATGCCTCGGCCTTCATCCCCACCTATCAGCGCAAGGGCATCATCGAGCACGATCCCTTCATATCGCTCGATTTCGACGGTGTCGGCGAATTGATCAGCATCGCCGCCGAACGCGGCCGGCGCACCCGCAACGACATGAAGCTCGGCATCTGCGGCGAACATGGCGGCGACCCGGCCTCGATCCGCTTCTGCGAGACGATCGGCCTCGATTATGTCTCCTGCTCGCCGTTCCGCGTGCCGATCGCCAGGCTGGCGGCGGCGCAGGCGGTGATTTCAAATGGTCTGGACGAGGTCCGGCGCGGTCCGAAAGAGTTGCGGGCTGGCTTGTAAGATATTCGGTGGAGTTGGGCAGGGCGCCCGTGGCGCTCAGTGATGATACCGCCAGCGATCGCGGTAGATATAAGGCCCGTTCAGATCCCAGGCCATGCTCTGCATCATCTCGGCACTCTGCGCCCGCGATTCGGCCCGCCGGTCGAGATCGATGCGCTGCAGGCAGGTGGCAAAACCATCCGTGCCGCGGCGGAAGCCATAGCTGAGGCAGCGCTGCTCATCCGCCGCCCGCCGCTCCTCCGGCGTCATCGTCTGGCAGGCCGAGAGCCCGGCGACGATGGTGGCCATGACGGTGATGAGAAGACGAAGGCGCATTGGTTTATTCCTTGGAATGCCTGCTCCGAGCAAAGGCCATTCGGGCGAGGGCGTCAAGCCGCTCTTGGCCCGGGAGATCGCTGAACCTTAGGTGATGACGCGAGCCGCGTGCCCTGCAGCCCCCTCATCCGACCCTTCGGGCCACCTTCTCCCCGCTGGGGCGAAGGGGATATGTCGCAACGTCTCGATCCCCTCTTCTCCCCTCGGGGAGAAGGTGCCCGTAGGGCGGATGAGGGGGCCGCACGGCACGCCATTCATTGCCCGTCGCTTACGCTCAGTGCATTCGCGGCTTTGCCGCCGGCACCGGCCGGACCTTTCACGCCGCCCCAGCCGGATCCCCAATCGGCAGCAGCGCCGGATTGAGCGGCGGATCCTGCGGGTTCTTCGTATCGCCCGGATCCTGCGCCGGCGTCAGTGGCGGTTTTTGCTGGATGGGGTCGGGAATGCCGGGGGTCGGCGTCGGGCCGCGCGGCGTATCGGCATTGGGTGTCGGGATCGGATCTTTGTTGGGCATGAGTGCCTCCTTTTCGAAAAAGGAACGGCAGCCCTAGCACTTGGTTCCAATTTCGCCGGCCAAGCTTTCTATGCATGAGGGGCATTCCTCTGTATGAGGAAAGCATGGCCTCTCGAAAAGAGGCCGGAATCACTGGAACGAGCATGGCCCTTCGCGATCGATTTTCGAAAAAACTGAACTGTCCGCAATGCGGCAATGAGGGCTTTGCCGAAGCCTCGGAAGTTGATGATCCCAAGCGCAAGCACCCGGATTTCAAGGTCGATCAGCTGCCGCGCGGCTTTGGCGTGCAGCGGCCCTCGAACAACCAGGAAAATTTCATGATCAAATGCGAATGCGGGCGCAAGTTTCCGTTCCGCAGTGTTGCGGAAGCCGCGGCCGAGCGCCGCTGACATCTTGATCTAGACCTAGATCCGCTCCAGCAATTCGATGAAGGCATCGGCGAAACGCACCAGCGGCGCGGTCTCTTCGTCAGGCGCCTGCATGCGGATCTCCGTGCCGTGATCGTCGAGCAGCGCCAGCACGACGCGCATCTCCTGGCCATCGTCAGGAATGCGCAGCACGGCGATGCGCCGGCAATTCTGCACGAGGCCGCCGGCCGGCAGGTCGAACAGCAGTTCGCCGCCGGAGCGTGCCGCTGCCTGGCGCACCGCCTCGCAGAAGCCGGCATCGCCGCCGGCATAACCTTCGAGCGAAAGTTCGAGCTCAAGCAGCTCCATCGGCAGCATCGGCTCGGACTGGTGGTCGATCCCGCCAAGCGCAGACGCCTGCGGCCTTGCTGCAATCTCGGGTGAAATCATCCCGTCTCTCCTCTACATCTGGAGATGAAACCGCGGCAGAATGGCTCTTTTTTGACATATCAGCAAGGGCTTATGAAGCAGCCCCCGGTTCACCATGGCCTTCCGCCGTGGATTCCAACGCAATGCCTCAGACAATAGTTTCAATTTAGCCGAATCTTGCCCCAGATCCGGATGATTTGAGGCCGGGCCGGCCTAAAATCTGAATCCGGATCTAAATCAAAGAATAGAGCATGATGTCGTCCGAAAACCGCTTCACACTTTTCGGCATCATGCTCTAAACAGGGTTGAGGCGATTTGCGTGGTCGAACGCGCGGGCGCTGACGAGCAACCGGTAAGTTTGATGGCCATCCGCTTCGACCGCCCCGTTTCCAACGCCGCCCGCTTTTCGCGGCTGCTCGGGGCGTTTTCCCTGGTGCTGGCGCTGGCTGTGATGATCGCCCACCGCTTCGGCGGCCTCGCCACACCCTATCTGGTGCTGCTGCTGATTGCCGCCGCCGGCGGCGCGCTGCTCGCCGCCATGCTGGCAGCCCTCGGGCTGCGCAGCCTCTGGATGACGGGGGCAGAAGGCGGGCTGGCGGCGCTGGCGGCGCTGATCTATGCCGCCTTTCCGCTCGGCCTCGGCGCCTATGCCACCGAGCACTATCTGACACTGCCTGATATCTACGACGTCTCCACCGATCCGGTCTCCGCGCCGGACTGGCTGTCGCCGCCCTATTCCGACCAGATCTGGCTGAAGCGCAACGCTGATGTGACGCCGGAGGATCGCGAAAAGCAGCTCGCCGCCTATCCCGAACTGACCGGCCGGCGCTATGAGGGCGCGCTCGACCGCGTGCTGGAAGCGGTGCGCAAGGTCGCCAAGATGAGCGGCATTACCATCACCAAAAGCAGTGGCGACACCGAGCCGGGCCGCGATCCCGAGGACAGACCGGTCAAGCCGCCGCCGGCGAGCGACGATGCCGTGGCCGATGCGCCCGATATCGTCCCCGTGCCGACGCCGCGCCCTTATGACGATGATGTCGCCAAGCTGATCCGCGGCGCCACCGGCGTGACGCTGCAGGGCACCACCCGCACGCTGATCCTCGGCCTGCGCTTCGATATCCTCATTCGGCTCCGCGAAGAGGCCGAAACCACCTTCGTCGACATCCGCGTCGCCTCCCGCTACGGCCAACACGACCTCGGCTTCAGCGCCGAAATCGCCGGCGATTTTCTGAAGGCGCTGGATGCCGAACTCTTGGGGATTGCGGGTGGGTGAGCCGCGGTGCCGCCAAAGGCGGCAGCAATCGATCCAGTGAATCGATTGCAGCGGCGAACGCCCTGAGCCCAAGCGAAGGGCCGGGATAGGGTGCGGCAAACGCAACGCCCTATGGTGCCGCCAAAGGCGCCAGCAATCGATCCAGTGAATCGATTGCAGTTGCGAACGCCCTGAGCCCAAAGCGAAGGGCCGGGATACGGTGCGGCGGACTCGACGCCCTGCGGGCCGCAGCCTCTCGATTCCCCCTTCTCCCCTCGGGGAGAAGGTGCCCGTAGGGCGGATGAGGGGGCCGCCGAAGCCGGTCTTTCCACGCCTATGCGGGCTTCGACCGTGTCGGCATCGTCTTGAGCATGTTCAGCGTGCTTGCCGTCGGCGTGGTGGGATAGGTTGTTACGAGAGAGGTGCGGAATTATGTAGCAAATGCCACCAGTCGGTGGTCGTGTTCGGCGACCGCTTTGCGCCACAAGCGGTCATCAGTGTCAATGAACCAGATTTCCAATTTCAAGCTACAACCCGTTCACCTCAACTAAGAAATCTTTGTATGAAGTCCATAGTGGCTCATAGGTATGCGAAATCTCGATGGGGTAGACAGGACTCGTTGCGAGCCTTTGGTTAAGCTGGGCGATCCAAGTATCGAAATCCTTGACGTACCAGTGCCACTCTTTGCGATTGTTTCCGGTAACGACGAGAATTTGGCGGCCGCTCTCGTTCACGTCCATAGGCATAAGAGCGTCTTCCAATGCGGTTTGGGCACTATTGGCGTCCGCACCTGGCATTCCATTCAAGTCAGATTGATAGCGCCAAAGGATAATCACCCGATTCGGTAGATCGGCCTCATGCACCCCAGCGGGCACAGCTTTCAGGCTCCGGAAAATTAGCGGCTTCCCATCTTCTTGGCCGGTAGCCGTAAAGTAGGTGTCTTCGGCGTTCGCAGTCATTGGGAAGACCCACGCGATGATGGCGGCAAAAAACTTCGTGAGGCGACTCATGCGCAATTCCCGCGACGAACAACGCAAGCTATCGTTTTAATTGGGAGCAAAAATTAAGCAAGAACATATGACTACAAAGGGCCGGAAGCGGCCGTTGGTGGCATTTGCTACATAATTCCGGAGAGGTGTGCCGTGTGGCCCCCTCATCCGACCCTTCGGGTCACCTTCTCCCCGCTGGGGAGAAGAGATTTGCGGCAGCCTCTCCGTCCCTCGCTACCTCTCGCAGGGCACGTCCCCTCGCCCCGCGAGCGGGGGTCCGCAGGACGGGTCGAGACGAGTGGCTCGACCCCGGTAAGGTTAGGGTGAGGGGCAGCTATCCGCGCGAACCGACAGGCCTCACCGCAGCCACCTCCTCACTCCACCACCAACCACCCCGTATACCGCACCACCAACCCCGTCAGCCGCCCGCCGATCTCCACGTGGAAGTGGAACCGCCCATCGCGCTCCTCCTCATAGGTATCGCCACCCGGCGCCAGAAACATCGGCAGCGGCACCCCGCAAAACCGCCAGCCGCGCACCACGAGCCGCAGCTTCTCCCCCTCCGGCACCAGCGCCATCAGCACCCGGAACGGCCCGAAGACCTCGGTGAGCAGATGCCGGTCGCGGCCCTTGCCCTCGACCTGGAAGCTGCGGAAGACCGTGCCGCCGAAATCCCGGGTCCAGATCTCCCTGTCGCCATCGGTTGCGAAGCGCACCGTCACCGGCACTTCCCAGCCCGCTTCGGGAAAGCCGATGACGCGGGCGACGACCCTGGCCAGCAGCCCGCCGCCGCGCTCGATCCGCGCCCGGCCGGAGGCGACGCGCGCCCCGCCGCCATGCAGGGCTGAAATGGCGGGCGGCAGCCGCTCAAAGGCGCTGCCGAGAATCCTGTGGTAGAGCGGCAGGGGCGCCTCCTCGTTTTCCATCCGGATGCCCGATGTGATCTGAAAACGCCGGAAGGCCGCTTCGAAATCTTCAAGCCGCAATTCCCCCGCCGCCGGCCGCGCGCCTTTCTCCGGCCGCACACCGGTCAGCAGCCGGCGCACCAGCGCGTCGACGCCGATGATCGGGATGAACGGCCCGTCATCACCTTCGGCAATCAGATGCCAGCCTGATGTCAGCCACTTTCCCGCGTGATCGAGACCGCCGACGCGGACGAACATGCCGCCGCGATGTTCGCCGATCGCGAAACGATGGCTGGCGCCTTGCAGCAGCCGTGCAAACGGCAGCAGCGATGGCAGGAGCCGGAGGTGGACGAGCCTGGCAGCAAGGCTGAGCAAGTGCTGCAGCGGCTGCGGCTCGGTGCCGACACCGGTGAAGCTGGATTTGAGATCGGCAAAGCGCGCCGGCAGCAGCGCCAGATCCGGCGCATCCACCAGCAGGAACTTCCGGCTGCGCAGCGGCGCAACACCCGGCGGCGCCACCGACACTCGCATCGCATCGATCAGCCCGCGCCCGGCGGCCAGCCGCCCCTCGCGCAGCACCGTGACCTTCTTGCCGGCATAGGTTGCGATCGCTCTCACGACATTGAGCCCGATCCGCACATGCGCCGACGGGGCAATGCCGGCCGAGACACTGTCGATCCGGGAGAAATGCGGCGCCATCGCATCAAGCGCCGCGAAGGAGAGGGCGGGCAGGCTGCTCAGCCCCGAGAGCGCGAAGGTGCCCTTGGCCCTGGCTGCGGCATCGAGCCCACCGATGCCGGCGACGAAACCGGTGCTGTCGGCGATATCGGCATAATCGATGTCGAGGTCGATGCAGGCCTCGGCCACCTTATAGGCATCCTTCCTGAAGGTCTGGAACGGCCCCGAGGCATCGACGACGAGATCGGGCCTCAGCCGCGTCAGCTGTTCGGTGAGATCACCGTCGCGATCGAAGGCCACTGCCTGCACCATCGCGCCGAGATTATTGCTTCCCAGGCCCTCGGCTCCATCTTTCGGCGTCCGGAGATCTGCAACGAAATCGTCGGCCTTTTCAAGCGAGCGCCCCGCAACCAGCAGCCTGAGCCTGGGTTGATCGCCAAGCAGCCGGGCAAGCCGCCCGCCGAAAGTGCCGTAGCCGCCGATGATGAGCAGTGAAAACCGGTCGGCGCTCATGAGACGAAGCGGCGCCGCTGCTCCGGCGTCGGCACCATGCAGCTTTGCCGCCCGGCAATCTTCAGCCGGTTGCGGGCGATGAATTCATAGAGCGCATCGGCCACCCGCCGCGGCAGCAGCCGGAAGATCTTGACCAGCGAATAGGGAAAACCGAGGCCCGCCACCATGCGGATCGTGCCGTCGGACTTGAAGAAGCCGCGGCCCTCTTCGATCAGGATATTGGTCTCATAGTCGCGCGCATCGAGCCCGTAATGCCGGTAGAGTGCGGCACCGAGCGGCGTCTGCGCCGCGAGGAAGCGGTATCGCTGCTGCTTGTCATGTTTCAGCACGAATTTCACCCAGCCGGAACAGAACACGCATTCGCCATCAAAGACGATCAGCGGCTGGTCATCGGCAAAATCAGGCACATCGGCATCGCTGCGATAGCTGTAAGCGGCACGCGTCATGGTAATCTCCCCATCTCCCGCTTACAACAGCCGGTAGGTGGCGGCAAGCGAAGGCGGCCCATCGGCCGCAATCTCGCCGCGCTCCATGAGATTCTCGATATGGGCGAGCACGGAAAGCGCCGCCGCCCCATGCAGCTTCGGATCGGTGTCGCGATAGATCACCTTCACCATCTCGGCAATCTCAGTGTCGCCCGCCCGCATACGCGCCAGCACCGCCTGCTCGCGCCTGAGCCGGTGCGCCTTCAGCGCCCGCAGGAATCCGGCCGGCTGCGTCACCGGCCCGCCATGGCCGGGCAGCAACAGCCGGTCCTCGCGCTTCATCAGCCGCTCGAGCGAGGTCATGTAATCCGCCATCGAACCATCCGGCGGCGCGACGATCGAGGTCGACCAGGCCATGACGTGATCGCCGGAGAAGAGGATGTCGCGACCCTCGAGCGCGAAGGCGGCATGATTGGCCGTATGCCCCGGCGTCAGTACCGCCGTCAGCGCCCAGCCATCGCCCGACAGGGTCTCGCCATCGCCGAGCGTTATGTCGGGCACGAATGATAGATCCGAGCTTTCAGAGAAGGGATTGATCTCGCCATCCCGCAGCGGCCGCGCCGGCCGGTGCGGCCCCTGGCCCACCGTCACCGCCCCCGTTGCCGCCTGCAGCCGGCGGGCCAGCGGCGAGTGGTCGCGATGCGTGTGGCTGACGAAGATATGCGTCACCGCGCGGCCGCCAAGGGCTGCCATCAGCGCTTGATAATGCGCCTCGTCCTCCGGCCCGGGATCGATGACCGCGACGGAGGAGGAGCCGACGATATAGCTGTTGGTGCCGAAAAAGGTGAAAGGCCCGGGATTCTCAGCCGTAATCCGCTCGACACCAGGGGCAACCGGCACGGCCTGCCCATAGGCCGGCTCGAAAGCGAGGTCGAATGCGGGACTGTCCATGAAGGAATGATCTCGGGCCGATGACGTCGCCAATTCCTAGCATGATGGCGGCCGCTACGCAGCGCATAAATCTGCGCCGGGTTAAACTTAGTCATTGTGACAGGCGAAGAGCTTTGCTAATCAGGCGTCGATTTGAGCAAGCGGTTTCCGCTCAAGCTCTGGTGGGGCGTCGCCAAGCGGTAAGGCAACGGTTTTTGGTACCGTCATCCCTGGTTCGAATCCAGGCGCCCCAGCCATCGTTCTTTGGTATCTTCTATTTGGTTCATCGCGGTCACTTCGCGCTGTTCTAGGGGAGTATACCCGAAAGAGCAATGTCACCGCTAAGCCGATGGGGGAAAGCCCTCACAGCGGTAAACTTTGACTTCGACTTTGACAAGAGATCGCGGTATTTCGGAAAATCGCGGCATCGACTCCTCCATGATATAGCGAATCGGCATAAAGCATTCATTGATTGGATGATTGTCGCGACGCAACTTCAGGTCAAACTTAGAATTGTGGATAAGCTGAAGCTACTGCATCCGCGCACATCTATTGGATCAGTTCAATTACCGATTCATGGGAGGAGGCTTGTCCCTTGATCAGCAGGTAGACCTGCTCGCGCTGTAGGAAGCGCTTCGAGGCGCTGCATCAGGGTGATGCAGCCGCCGCGAACATGATCTCGGGCCGCAAGCGTTCGGCGGTGGTTAGGGCACGCAGGCGATCTAGGCGTGCCTGCTAAACCTTAAATTGAAATTAAGGCTCATAAGCGGTATTGTGCTGACGGCTGATTCTCGTCAGCTGCGATCAATATGGGAAATTTAAGTGGCAGGCCTCGAAAAGATTCATTCCGATCTACTCGGCATCGGTAAGCTATTGAAGCAATCACGTTTTAGCGTTCCACCCCATCAGAGGCCTTATGCCTGGGGCGACACCCAAATCCAGGATCTCTATCGAGATATCAACGATGCAAAAACACGGAAGGGAAATGAGGAATACTTCCTCGGCACAGTCGTGCTTGCCGGTGGGGAAGACACCCGCGACAGCATCATTGATGGGCAGCAGCGTCTTGTCACGACCAGCATCCTAATAGCGGCGATCCGTGATTATTTCGCCGAAAAGGGACAAGAGCAGCGTGCCCAGGATATTACGCAGGAGTATCTGTCCAAACGCGACATTCGATCCCAGGCAGAAACTGCGTATCTGCACCTGATTCCTGAAGACCGCGAATTCTTTCTCAAGCGCGTCGTTCTTCCTCCAGGCCATGAAGACCGTGGCGTTGTTCCTGGCAACCAGGCGCAACAACGTCTGGAGCAGGCGATTAATGAAGCACGTAAATTCGTGAACGGACTCACAGAGACAACTCAGACTCCGGATGATGTGTTGCTGGACCTGCTGGAGTTCATCGACGACAAAGCGCTGGTCATTTCAGTGAAGGTTGGTGACGAGGCAAATGCCTACGTCATCTTTGAAGTGTTGAACGATCGCGGGCTTGACCTGTCCGTCGCAGACCTCCTGAAAAATTACATTTTCCGGGTTGCTGGCGAGAGGCTTCCCGAAGCGCAGACAGCTTGGTCTCAGATGACGACGGCCATCACTGATGTGGCTGAAGAACCAGATGTGCGATCGTTCATTCGCCAAGCCTGGATTTCAGATAACGGACTGACGCGCGAGAAGCAGCTTTACGATGCTATCAAGAGGTATGTCGGGACAAACCCTGGGAAAGCTGTAGAATACGCTAAACGGCTTGCGAAGCAGGCTGTTACCTATGCCGCTCTAGGCAACGCTTCTCATGTTCGCTGGAAAGATTATAACGACAATGTGGCAGAAGCGCTTGAAGTCTTCACTAACGTTGGCGTAACCCAGATCCGTCCGCTGCTGATTTCCGTGTTTGAGCATTTTGACGTCGAGCAAGTCAACAAAACCATTCCGATGATGGTGGCTTGGACTGTCAGGTTCCTCATTTCGGGCTCGGGCGGCAGTGGCACCCTGGAGCAGTATTATTCGGACAGATCCAAGGATGTTGCCGAGGGCACAATTACCAAAGCCACCCAGCTTTACGACGCCATGAAGGCAGTTCTTCCATCGGATGCCCAGTTCAAAGAAGCTTTTGCAACAGCCACTGTCAACAAGGCGTGGCTTGCCAAGTTCTATCTGCGCGTTCTTGAAGGCGCACATCACAGCACAGGCGAGGAGCTGATTGTTAATCCTGATCCCGCGAAAGTAAACTTGGAGCACATTCTGCCGCAGACTCCTAAAGCGGAAATCTGGCCCCAATTCACCGGCGAGGAACACAAGGCTTACGTTCGGCGCATCGGAAACATGGCGCTACTGCACAAACGTATGAACACAAAAATCGCCAACTCGGGGTTTCTTGAGAAAAAGTCCATCCTAGAGGCAAGCGCGATTGAACTGACCAAACAGGCGGGTGAGTTTGGTGACTGGACTAAGGAAGTGATCGACGAGCGTCAGCGCGCACTGGCGGAGCTGGCGGTTAAGGCTTGGCCTAACCGCCCCCAGGATCCTAACGCGTAACGAATCCGCGAATGCGGGTGCAATCGAGCAAACGGTCGATCGTTTCGAGAGTGAAGACCATCCCGTCGGTTGCCTCCAGCAGCCGGCGCCTGTCCTCTTTCCTTACCTTGAAGCCTCTCCCAGCGATACAAGCAACGATCTGGTACGACTTGTTTTCCCGATCACGCAGCGCTCTGAGGTTCTGAACCCGTGCAACCTTGTCGCGCGATGTGCCATCGTCTTCAGAAAGCTTCGCTTCTATGATGACCGCAGGATTAAATTCATTAGGGACGATGAAGTCCGGGGCTTGATCGAACCCCGTGATCCTCTCGGCGCGCTTTGTCTTGCGGTTGCTCACGCCACCTTTTGAAAGAGCCGCTTCAACGGCGCTCTCTACGACATCGCCAACCAGCTCACTAACTCCGTCCCGGTGGGCAGCAAAAGGCCGTCCGAGGAAGCGCTCGTAAAGAAGAACAGAATATGGGACGCCTAAGTCGGCGACGGGCCGAAGGCTCGCTATACCTTCCCGCGTATCGGCCTTGTCCAGTCGATGTAGAACAAGGCTAGTGTCGACGTCGCCAATTCCTTCAGACAGCACTGCTACCGCCGCGCTGATCATCGCTTTGATGCGCAGATCGGTTACAGAACCTTTGTCAATCAAAGGAGTAAGACCCTGAATCCGTAACCTTCTATCCAGAGTCCGGGCCGCATTCTGATCCACCTGGACGCCGGCTCGTTCTGTCGTGACATATGCCCATTCCGGAGGTGTGAAGCCGAGGATTGTACGAAGGACGACGAAGGCTATTGGCGCAGTATAAACAGCCTTGGTTACCGTTTCCGTCGTTACGACGGTAAAGCCGCCAGTCTGACGCTTAAGAATTTCGTAGCCGTTCTCGAAGGTGGCATAATCTACAAAGCCTTCGCCCTTGGGAAGGGTTAAGAAGGCTGATTTGAGCTCGGCAAAAACCTCTGCAATCAGCGGCTCGTAATCGATCCCAGGCTGAGAGTAGTCGACGTCAAAACGCAACGGCATCTAAAGGGCTTTCTATAAATTCTGACAGTTCTTCTGATTTCCCGCTTGTTACGCCGGTTGCGCCGTCTATTACATCCTGGACGTTGCCAAAAGCTTCAATAATTTTACCAAAAAGTTGTAATTTGACGGCCGTCGGTAGTTGAGTGTCCCATGAAGATCGTAGGCTCCAGATCGCCATGCGGGTCATATGGCCGAATGCAATGCACCGGATATCCCCTGCAGTGGGCCTAACGCCAGCAAGCCGGAGTTGTCCAAGATCGCGCACTACAATCGGGATCAGTTCGGACGTTTTCGTAAAGAGACTGCGCTTAGCGGTTTCCCCGTTGTGGCGCGATACGAAGACGGTATCGATAATTGAGGAGCCAGTTCCGGAGATGTGGATTGATCCGCCCATCTCAGCGGGGCAGGGGAGACTTGCCGAGCAGGTTAGGCCGGAATCAAGGATTGCCACGCCGATTGGTAGGTAGGCTTCAATCTTGTTGTGGTGATACGTGAAAGCCAAGGGCGCGCCCCGTTTGAGCGCCCGCGCCATGACGGTGAATGTCTTGGCAAGACCTTCCGTAAAATGCGCCAGGTCTCGGCCGGCGGTCACGTTGACAGTCAGCTCATCTGGATTTCGGGTCGACATACTGCCGAACCCGTTGTGATGGCTGCCGGCGAGGCGTCGGAGCCATGCAAAACAAAAATCCATCAATTCAGCATATTGAACGTTCCCGATATACGGCGGATCCGTGAATACTGCGTCGAGACTTTGAGGAGGAATTTCAGCCTCAGCTGAACTGCCGCAGATAATTGAAACGTCTCGTTTCTCAGCACCCTCGCGGGCTTCGCCGATCCACTCCCCTGGAACCGGAACCTGCACTTTCTTTCCGCTTCGTTGCTGCACTTCAAAGGGAGCGTCGCAATAGCGTTTAGCCTTTGCATATTTCTCGATGATATTGGTCCATCCTCCTGAGCCAACGTTCAGACCGCTTGGGGAGACGATACCTAGAAGGTTGGATTCGCAGTGCACCAAGCCAACCGGAAAGCCATGGATTGAAAAGATATCAAGAGATTTCAGAGCCATGGTGTCATACCGGCACAGCATGTTCTGATAGCGCAGGAGATCAGAAAGGTTGGTCGCAAGAGCCTTTCGGATACGTTCATTCGGTTGCTTGGAAATCAGCTGGCAGCTAAGTTCCAACCCCAAAAGCTGGCGCGCGTTGAACAGCTGCGAATACCGGGTATAGCCCCAGCGGTGCAAACGGTCACTCTCGTCGCCGCGCAAAATCTCTTCATCAGGCGCGAAAACAGATATCGTGCCACGCCAGCGCTCTTCCGCTTTAGTGACACGTGCCAGATCTTTGGCATCAGGCTTCTTGAATAGCCGGCCCTTGTACTGCCCCTTTTTGGCAGGGTTGGCGTACTCTATGGCGAACAGGCGGTGCCGGAGGGGACCGTCGCTGGACCTCGGATATTTGTTGATACTTCCGCAAAAGGGGCACGTGCATTTGTTGCGTTGTGCGGGGCCTTTGACCACCAAATTAGTTTGGCAGCAGGAGCAGCAACCCGGTTCTTTCAGATCTGCAACCTCATTGAGCTCACCACAGCCGGAGCACACGAGCACGTTAAGCGGGTGGCGCTTATCCTCCGAAATCAAATATCCAGGGAAAAGATCGATTTCCTGCCGACAGGTTTCACACTTGGTGGTTTTCACCCACAGAAAATATTTAACAGGCAGATTCTTCTCCCCGGTTTTGGGGCAGTCGGTCTGGTAGAGCGCGCCGATCTCTCGTTCGAGATCCTTAACCAGCGCCCGCGCTTGCTGCTGATAAAGATCATGATCCAGATGCTCGATCTCTTCACGCACAATCCATGCGGCCATGGGATTGATATCATAACCGATGACATCACATCCTACGCGGTTTGCCTCAATGAGAGGCGTCCCTCCGCCCATGAAAGGATCGGCAACTCTTCGGCCGGCGAAATTATTCGGGCTAAAAAAGGTATCGACGAGCTTTTTGTTTGAAAATTCGGAGAGAAGAAGCCCCCGGAACAGGGTGCCCGGACGGCGGGCAAACCATTTATGTACCGCTATGATCGGGCGATAGTTCTGCTGGATCTGCTTCTCTTTCAGAGCCAACGATGCGACCAAGGGGATATCAAAATTGCGCTCTATCGTCATATTCTCGGTCTACGGTTTAAATTGACTCGAATCTATGTTGTTCTGAAGAACAAAGGAAGAACTTTCACAGCTGTGCGCTGTGGATTTGCCGGCAAATGCTGGTGAGGCAGGGCTTGACGCCTGGGGGCGGCCTAGACTGGTTGAGATCAGGTCCGAATGGCCTGGCCGTGCCCGCAGGGCAGCCAGCGGTCAAACAGCGCCTTCGAAAGGTACCGTTTTTGGTTTTGCGCCTACTCGCACTCTGCAAACAGCCGAAAACCAGTCAATCCCGCAAGCTTCCCCACCAACGCATCCTGAAACCCAGGATCGCCCACCTCCGCCGACGCCTCTCGCTGCTGCCGATGATACCAATACCCACCGCTCACCTTGGCGGCTCCCGCATCATTTGCCGCAAGCCATGTCTGGGTGAGATGCCCCATCTCCAGGTCATCGGGCGCGCCGGCGCCGCCCATCTTGGTCGGCACCCAGCCGGGATCCACCGCGTTGCTCAGAACATCCGGCCAATGGCGGGCGACGGCGGCGGCGAGGGTGGCGATGTAGAGCTTGCTTTCCGAGTAGGCCTGGCTGGCGTTCCACGGCCGCTTCTTCCAGTCGATATCGTCAAGGGCGCTGCTGCCGCTGCGGTGCATGCCGCTCGTGAGATAGACCAGGCGATCGGGGCGGATGATCCAGGCGGTGAGCAGATAGGGGGCGAGCACATTCACCGCCAGCGTCTTGGCGTGACCATCAGGCGTTTCGCCCCGGCTCCTCTCGAGGTAGATGCCGGCATTGTGGATGACGGCGTCCACGCGGCCGACGGCGTTGACCTGCTCGGCAATCGAGCGCGTTTCCGTGGCGCTGGCGAGATCGCCGATGACGAGGCCGAGTGCGGCAGAGGAAATCTCTGAGATGGCGGCGGCGCGCTCCCGGGAGCGGGCATGCAGCACGACGTCATGGCCCTCCTTCATCAGGGTGCGGGCGGCGGCGAGCCCGAGGCCATCGGTGGAACCGGTGATGAAAATGCGGCTCATGGGGCTTCCTTTCGCGGTGGCGTGGAGGGCGTCAGTCAAGCAGCTTTCGTTGGGCTGCTCAATGCGGGAGTTGGGGCGTGGGTTCCCGTGCTCCCAGGTGAGGATCCATGGGAATTTACCGATCGGGATATTTCGGGATGTGGAGCAGGGTTGAGGCTAATGAATTTTCCCGCTCGGTAATATGGATGGTGGCTTGGGCGCGGCATGAACCCTCGGCTCAAGACAGAGCAGGAATTTCAGACACATCGGGCTAGAAATCCGTGAGGTCAGCCCTTCATCCGGCTGCCGCCACCCGTACCCGGGTCGAGACGAGTGGCTCGACCCCGGTAGGTTAGGGTGAGGGGCAGCCATTCATGCTGACCTCCATCCATCAGCAGCGGGCATGGATCCTCGGCTCAAGGCCGAGGATGACGGAGGGTGGCGTGGCGTCCCAACCAAATTCTACCCCACTAAACTAATGAAATCCGCCCTATCACCCCCTCCGCCGCTCCGCCCCGGCCGCAATCGTCTGCACCAGCTCATCCACCTCTCGTGCCAGCCGCTCCAGCGGCAAGCCGACGAAGCGGCCTTCGAGGCTGATGCTGACGACGCCGTGCACCGCGCCGAACAGCGTGCGGGCGCGGATCGCCCGGTCTTCCGCCGGCATGTCGGGTTGCAGTTCGGCCAGCGGTTCGGCGATCACGTCCATCAGGAAGAGGTGTTCGTTCAGATGCCATTGCGGCGTCGGGCTGGTGTCGGGGGGGAAGTGGTCGAACAGCGCCTTCCAGAGGTTCCGGTGTTCGACGGCGAAGCTGAGGTAACCCTGCGCCAGGTTGCGCAGTCGGTCGGTCGGCGGCTTATCCCGGGTTTCGGCGAGCGTCAGCTTGGCCTCCAGCGCCTTCAGCGTGGCGGAGTTGACGTGGATGACGAGCTCGGCGAGGTCTGAAAAGACCGTGTAGAGGCCGCCGAGCGCGCAGCCGGCATCCTGGGTGATGTCGCGGGCTCTAAGGTTCGTCAGCCCGTCGCGGGCGATGCGCTCGCGCGCCGCCTCGATCAGCCGGGCCTTCAGGTCTTCGCGTTTTTCTTCTCGTCTGCCGGCCATTCACCATTCCACTTCATTTTTTTGAACGTCGTTCAAAATTTATCTTGAACGACGTTCATGATTCTGGCATAACACCTCTCGTGAACAACGTTCATAAACCGGAGGAAGGAAATGTTCAAACTGATTTCCATTTTGTTGCGGGGCAGGGCGCATGAT
>Ga0102590_1003108_pt1 | contig 17467 bp, 17 predicted proteins | sample AraplaMF_Col_mMF_FD_76859 | JGI IMG/M metagenome (GOLD analysis project Ga0102590, IMG submission 76859) | Arabidopsis root microbial communities from the University of North Carolina, USA - plate scrape MF_Col_mMF | ecosystem: Host-associated > Plants > Roots > Endosphere | place: USA...
GCAGCCGCTCGGCGGAGGACACCGCGAGCGCGCGCAGCTTGCCGGCCTTCACCAGCGGCACGGCGGAGAGCGGATCGAACACCGCCAGCACCTCCTGCGCGAGGATGCCGACCTCGGACGCAGCCCCACCGCGATAGGGCACGTGGATCAGCTTGATGCCGGCCTTCTGGCTGAGCAGCTCCATGGCGAGATGAGCGAGGTTGCCGTTGCCGCCGGAGCCGTAGGCGAGCTCGCCCGGCCTGGCTTTGGCCGCGGCGACCAGATCGGCCACGGTCTTGATGTCGGCGGTCTTGGGATTCTCGGGGTTGACCACGAGGACGAGCGGCGCCGAGATGACGGTGGTCAGCGGCGCGAAATCGCTTATCGGATCGTAGCGGGCCTCCTTGAACAGCGTCTTGTTGAGCGTGATGGTGGACGAGTTGCAGGCCAGCATGGTGTAGCCGTCCGCATCCGCGCGCGCCACGCCCTCGGCCGCGATCATGCCGTTGGCGCCGGCGCGGTTCTCGACCACGAAGGGCTGCCCTAGCTTGTTGCTCAAGCGGTCGGCGACGATGCGTGCGACGACATCGACCGGACCGCCCGCGCTGAAGCCGACCATGATCTTGACCGGCCGCGTCGGATATTTTTGCGCCAGGGCCTCGGTCGACGGCGCGCAAGCGCATAATCCTGCGATGACTGCCAGCAGGCGGACCGTTCGTTGCATTGGCTCTCTCCCCAGACCTCCGCGCCGCCCGTGCTTGTTGTTATGCGGCGCGTTCGCCGATCATGAATAGCGGCCGCGCCGATTTTGGCAATCGCATTTCCAGCTGCGAAGTGTCCGGCATTCCGTCGCACGGCACGCGAGCGCCGGTATCGAGACAAAGCGCGAAAACAACCCCATGCACAGTAGCCGATGCCAGTCGAAACAACGACTTGCGCGGCAACAACTTCGCTTATCCCGAAACCACGTTGACACGTCGGGCAAAACAGGAGCAGAATGGCATCATCGCGACAATCGCCGGTGTGGACGCCGTCCCGGTCAAGGGGCCTCGACCCGGCTGCGCGCGTAAGCCCCTCACCGACATCCGAAAAATCGCAACCGCCGCGACGGCAGGCGCATGACTGGCTTCGCTCACCGCGAGGCCTCGCGCGCCTGCGCCGGCAAAGGACACATCGCATGACGACATTACCGACACACTACGACACGGCCATCACCACAGCGGATCGCGCCGCTCTTGTCGCAAGCCCCAAGGTCAAACTCCGCCGCCGGCGCATCGTGATCGACCATCCCGATCCGCGAGCCGGCGAATTGCTGCTGGCCGAGGCGCTGGGCGCCGTCGATCGCGACGCGCTGCACGGACTGCTGAGCCAGTTGACGAAAGCCAGTGCGGTTGCGCGGAAGCCCGACCAGGGCAATCTCGCCTTCATGGTCTCGACGCTGAAGAGCATCGCGCCGAAGGACTCGCTCGAGTCCATGCTGGCGGCGCAGATGGTGAGCATCCACGTCGCGGCGATGCGCTGCGCCTGTCGCCTCGCCTGCACCGACGACGTGCAGCAGCAGGAGAGCTTCACGCGCGCACAGACCAGACTGGCCCGCACCTTCGCCGCCCAGATGGAAGCCCTGAACCGTCATCGCAGCAACGGTGCGTGTGCGATCACGGTGCAGAATTTGTCGGTGCAGGATGGTGGCCGGGCCGTCGTCGGCAATTTCACGCAGCATGCGAGCCTGGTCGCCGCGCAGCCCGGCCTCGCGGATGCGGAGGCCATCACCGCATGAGCCACGCCCGCAACACCGGCCCGATGCAAGCGAGTCCGCGCTGCGGCGCGCGAACACGCAGCAGCGGCCATTGCCGTGCGCCGGCGTTGCTCGGCAAGACGCGTTGCCGCATGCATGGCGGAACAGCGGGATCCGGAGCACCATTCGGAAACCGGAATGCGCTCAAGCACGGCTTCTTCACCAGCGAGGCGATCGACGAACGGAGGCACATCCATGCGTTGCTGGATCGAGCTGAAAGCCTGCTGTTGGAGCTGAAGTAGACCGGCGAGACGGGGAGGCTGCTGAACGAAAGGAAGCCGGGCTACCGCCCGACGGTCACTCCGCTGCGAGGACCTTGGATTTTGCCCGGCCTGTCTCGTCAACGATCTCCAGATCGCCTTCGGCATGCCGCTTCGGACCGAACCATTGCGAGACGCGGTCGAGATAGAGATAGACCACCGGCGTGGTGAAGAGCGTCAGGACCTGGCTGACCAGCAGGCCGCCGACCATGGCGTAACCGAGCGGCTGGCGCAACTCCGAGCCGGTGCCATGGCCGAGCATCAGCGGCACGCCGCCGAGCACGGCTGCCATCGTGGTCATCAGGATGGGACGGAAGCGCAGCAGGCAGGCCCGCCTGATAGCCTCGACCGGCGCCAGGCCCTGGTCCCGCTCCGCCACGATCGCGAAGTCGACCAGCATGATGCCGTTCTTCTTGACGATGCCGATCAGCAAGACGAGGCCGATGAGACCGATCAGGCTGAACTCGATATGAAAGAGCAGCAGCGTCGCCAGCGCGCCGACACCGGCCGACGGCAGGGTCGACAGGATCGTCAGCGGATGAATGTAGCTCTCATAGAGCACGCCGAGAATGAGATAGACCACGATCAGCGCCGCCACGATCAGCAGGGGCACGGAGGACAGCGACTGCTGGAACGCCTGTGCCGTTCCCGCGAAGGTGGAGGTGATGGTCGCCGGCACGTTCATCTGCCGCTCCATCGCGTCGATCGCCTGCGTCGCCTGGCCGAGCGCGACGTTGGGCGCGAGGTTGAAGGAGATCGTGACCGCCGGAAACTGGCCCTGGTGATTGATGGCGAGCGGACGGACCGGCGCCGTGGTCCATTTGGTGAAGGCCGACAGCGGCACCTCACCGCCCGTCGTCGGCGAATGCAAGTAGATCTGCTGCAGCGTGGACGGATTCTTCTGCAGCGAGGGCAGCACCTCGAGCACGACATAATAGGTGGATAGCTGCGTCGAATAGGTCGCGATTTCCCGCTGGCCGAACGCGTCGTACAGCGTCGCGTCGATGACGTCGGGGGTGATGCCGAAACGCGCCGCCTGATTGCGGTCAATCGACAGCGTCAGCGTGGTGCCTGATGTTTGCTGGTCGGATGCGACGTCGCGCAGCTCGGGCATCGCCTTCATCTTGTCGAGCAGTTTGGGCGCCCAGGTGTTGAGCTGGTCGATGTCGGTCGACTGCAAGGTGAACTGGAACTGCGTCCGGGAGGCACGGCCGCCGACGCGCACGTCCTGCGCCGATTGGAGGTAGAGTCGCGCGCCCTGAACCTTCGCCGTCTGCACCTGCAAGCGGCGGATGACCTGGTCGGCCGAGGCAGTGCGGTCATCGCGCGGCTTCAACGTGATGTACATCGTGCCGTCGTTGAGCGTATTGCCGCTGCCGCCCATGCGCATGGCGACGTGATCGATCGCCGGATCTTGCCGGACGATCTCGCCGATCGCCTGCATGTGCCTCGCCATATCCGCGATCGACACGTCCTGCGAGGTCTCGACGATGCCGGTAATCAACCCGGTGTCCTGCTGCGGGAAGAAGCCCTTGGGGATGATCACGAACAGATAGACCGTCAGCGCGATCGTGGCGAAAAACACCATCAAGGTGGCGAAGCGGAAGCGCAGCACGAGGTCGAGGCCGCGGGCATAGCCGTTCACGAGGCCCTGGAACATCCGCTCGCTGAGCATGTAGAGCCGGCCGTGATGCTCCTCATCGTGCGATTTGAGGAAGCGCGAGGCCATCATCGGCGTCAACGTCAGCGACACGAAGGCGGAGACAACGATCGTCATCGCCAGCGTCACCGCGAATTCGCGGAAGAGGCGGCCGATGATGCCGCTCATCAGCAAGAGCGGGATCAGCACCGCGATCAGCGAGACTGAGATCGAGATGATCGTGAAGCCGATTTCACCGGCGCCCTTGATCGCGGCGGCCATCGGTGTCTCGCCTTCCTCGATATAGCGGGTGATGTTCTCCAGCATCACGATGGCATCGTCGACGACGAAGCCGACCGCAATGGTGAGGGCCATCAGCGACAGATTGTCCAGGCTGTAGCCGGCCATCCACATCAGAGCGCAAGCGCCGAGCAAGGCGAGCGGTACCGTGATCGACGGGATGATGGTGGCCCAGACGCTGCGCAGGAAGACGAAGATCACCATCACGACGAGGCCGATGGTCAGCAGCAGCGTGAACTGCACGTCCTTCACCGCCGCACGGATCGTCTGCGTGCGGTCCGACAACACGGAGATCTTGATGGCCGGCGAAATGCCCGCCTGCAGATGCGGCAGCTGCTTCATGACGCTGTCGACGGTGTTGATGACGTTGGCGCCGGGCTGCTTGAAGATGACCAGGAACACGCCGGGCTTGCCGTCGACCCACCCGTACTGGGTGTTGTCCAGCGGCGCGCTGACGGCATGGCCGATGTCGCCGACCCGGATCGGGCTGCCGTTGCGATAGGCGATGACGATGTCGTTCCAGGCGTCCGCCTTGGTGAACTGGTCGTTGGCATAGACGGTGTAGGTGCGGGTGTCGCCGTTGAGGGTGCCCTTGGGATTGTTGACCGTGATCACCGAGAGCGGCGTGCGCACGTCCTCCAGCGACAGCCCCTTGGCAACCAGCTTGGCGGGGTCGATCTGGACACGGATCGAGGGCGCCTGCTGGCCGCCGACGCTGACCTGGCCGACGCCGCTGATGTGGCTGATCGCCTGCGCGAGCTTGGTGTAGGTCTCGTCGGACACCTGCGTCATCGGCAGTGTCGTGGACGTGGCGCCGAGCGTGAGAATGGGCGAGTCGGCCGGATTGACCTTTCTGTAGGTCGGCGGGGTCGGCATGGTCTTGGGCAATTGCCCGCTCGCGGCGTTGATGGCCGCAAGCACGTCGGATCCCGCACCGTCGATGCTGCGCGACAGGTCGAACTGCAGCACGATCTGGGTCGAACTGGTCTGGCTCTGCGACGTCATCTCGGAGACGCCCGGGATCAACGCGAACTGCGATTCGAGCGGCTGCGCCACCGAGGACGCCATTGTCTCGGGGTCGGCGCCCGGAAGGCTGGCGGAGACCTGGATGGTGGGGAAGTCCACCTCCGGCAACGGCGCCACCGGCAATTGCGGATAGGCGATGATCCCGATGAAGACGATGCCGACCATCAGCAGCGACGTCGCGATGGGAAGGCGAATGAAGGGAGCCGAGATGCCGCCGACCATGTCAGTCCGCCGGTCCGATTTGGGACGCGCTCGTAGTTGTCGGCGGCGCGGCTGCTGCGACCTGCGGCTTGTCGTCGACAAGCGCGCCGTCGAACAGGCGCGACTGGCCGGCCACCACGATCTTGTCTCCGACATTCAGACCTTCGGAGACCACGGCATTGGCATCGCCGCTCTGGCTGACCTTGATCGGCTTCGCGCTGACCTTGCCGTTCGCGCCGATCACATAGGCAAACAGACCCGCCGGCCCGTGCTGCACACCATCCTGCGGCACGACGATGACGTCCTTGCGCGTGTCGATCAGCATCCGCGTGGTGACGGAGAGCCCGGGCCACAGCGCATTGTCCTTGTTGTCGAAGCGCGCTTTCAGGCTGATGGTGCCGGTGGCTTGGCTCACCGAATTGTCCATGATCGCAAGCCGGCCGCGCGACAGCGTTCTGGTTCCGTCCGAGGTCAGCGCCTCCACGGGCACCTCCCCGGAATCATAGGCCTTGTCGATGGCCTGCAATTGCTCTTCGGGCTCGGTGTACTGCACCGCGATCGGCTGCAACTGGGCGATGGTGACGATCCCGGTCGTATCGGCGGCATGGACGATATTGCCGGGGTCAACCAGGCGGAAACCGGTTCGTCCCGAGATCGGCGCCTTGATCGAGGTGTAACCGAGATTGGTCTGCGCGTTGTCGATGGCGGCCTGATCGCCCTTCACCTGGGCGGTCATCTGATCGACCAGCGCCTGCTGGGCATCGAGGTTTTGCTGGGTCTCGAACTGCTGCTTGGCGAGCTTCTGAAATCGCTCCAGGTTCAACTGGTCGTTCTTCAGGTTGGCCTCGTCCTGGGCCTTCTTCGCCACCGCTTGCTCGAGCGCTGCGGTAAAAGGGCGTTGGTCGATCTCCAGAAGCGGGTCGCCCTCCTTCACCATCTGGCCCTGCTTGAAGAACACCTTGGTGATCTGCCCGTCGACACGACTCTTGACCGTGACCGTCTTGAACGGCGAGACGACTCCGAGACCGTAGGTGTGTACGGGGAAGTCGGCCTTCTTCACCACGAACGAGGTCACGGGGATTTTTGCCGCAGCCTGGTTGGAAGCACTTTGCGCGGCCGCCTCGACGGGCTTCACGCCGCCGATGAGCTCATACCAGAGGCCAAAGGCGACAGCGGCTATCGCAAGGATCCCAAACAGCGCAACGCCAAGCTTCGGTCGCCGTGTCAAATCGATAGCCCTCTAACTGCCTGAGCCTGCTTCAGTGAACTGACTGATTGCAGTGAACTGCCATCCAGATAGGAAGTATCGCGGACAAGACACTGGCGTCAAAATGACGATTACGTGCGAGAATCTATCATTTTTTTCATGTTCGCTCGCCTGCGGATCACGGCAACTCAAATCGAATACGATCGACGCGGGAACGGCAGAAACAGACAGAAACAAGATGAAGAGACACGAACGACCTCCGCAGCATCACGCCGAATTGCATCGACGATCGGGATTTTGAGGAACGTCCGTACCAGCGCAGGCCTTATGTTGAAAAATCAACAGCGCTGCTTGATGGGACGAGGCGCAAGATGAGAGCTGATCAATCGAGCCACCAGGGAAACGTCGTACCATTTCGAACGCGATCGAGAATAGGCCGAGGTCCCATCGACGATGTCGGGTCCGACAACATCCTGCGCATGCTCGACCTCTCGAAGTTTGAACGGGATCGCCCCGTTGCCGGCAACGGCCCCCGCATGCGCTCGAACATCGCGGCGATGATTCTGCTCGGGCTTCTCGTCTTTGTTGCGACGGAGGATTTTTCCAGGCTCGAGCAATCGAATTTGTGTTTCGATAAATCAGAGTGCGGCGGCCATTGAATGACGCTCGTCATCGACGACGACGTCAACGACGGGCCGCAAGACGCAAACCATCGCGCACCGGACCTGCCCTTCCCCATTGGCACGCCTGCCCCGATCGTGTAACCCGGCCAAAACCCTTGCCGGGACGGGATGCTGATGAGTGCGGTCGCCAATGAAAACGCGGGAGATGGCACCCGCGCGCTGATCTTTGCGCTGGTTGCGCTGGCCTGCGGGCACATGCTCTCGACCCTGCTGCGCACCATCCCGGCGCTCAGCCTCGATTTGATGGCGGCGGATTTCCACGTGCAGCCGCAGGCGCTGGCGAGCCTGACCTCGGTCTACCATTTCGCCTTTGCGGCGTCGCAGATTCCGGTTGGCGCGGCGATGGATCGCTTTGGCGTGCGGCCGGTGTCGCTGAGCCTGCTCGCGGGAACCGTGGTTGGCGCCATCGCGTCGGGCTTTGCGACGGGGCCCGAGAGCTTTGCGGTCGGGCAATTGCTGCTGGGCATCGCCACCTCGGGCATGCTGATGTGCCCGATGACGCTGGCGGCCAAGCAATTGTCGGCGGCGCGGTTCGGGCTGTGGTCGGGCGCGATCCTCTCGATCGGCAATATCGGCATGCTGCTGTCGTCGAGCCCGCTCGCCTTCGTGGTCGACACTTATGGATGGCGCGCCGGGTTCTGGATCGCCGCGCTCGGCGCCGTCGCGGTGGCGCTCGCGGTGTTCGCGCTGGTGCCGAACCAGCAGGCTGATCACAAGGACGAGTCCTCGCCGCTGTCGCAGATGATCGAGGTGCTCCGGCTCGGCCTGTCGCGGCCGCTGCGCGGGCTGATCGCGCTCGCGCTGGTATCGCTTGCGACCTCGCTGGTGCTGCGGGGCCTGTGGGGCGGGCCGTGGCTGATGCAGGTCAAGGGCCTGACGCGGGTCGAGGCCGGCAATTTGCTCGGCGCGTACACGCTGGCGATGATCGCGGGCCCGCTGTGCATGGGCGTGATCGACCGCAAAATCGGCCGCCGCCGCGAGCTGGTGGCCGGCACGCACACGATCGCAGCGCTGCTGGTGGCGCTGCTGGCGCTTGGGGCACCACATTATGCGGTTGCGTGGCTGTTCGGCGTATCCGTCATGCCGCCGCAATACGATCTCGTGTTGTTCGTGCTGATCGGCCTTGCGACCTCGGCGCAGCCGCTGCTGTTCGGCATGTGCCGGCAACTGGTCGACGCGCAGACCGCGGGCAAGGCGCTGGCCGCGGTAAATCTCGCCTTCTTCCTCGGCACCGCACTGATGCAGTCGACCACGGGCGCGGTGGCCGCGTTCGCCGGGCTGCCGGCGGTGCTGCTGTTCATGGCCGCGGCGCTCTTCGTCGGCGTGCTGATCTTCCTGGCTTACACGTCGCCGACGCGGGCGATCGGGTCGTCCACCTCGAGCGCTTGAAAGCGCGGCCGATCTGGAACGCAGTGGGGACCCCTGCGTTGGCGTGCAACCGAGGAGCGCCAAATGGCCGAAAAATTCGATCCTGCGCCTGCCGACAAGCACGCTGATCCGGCCCGGAAGGACCGCCGCGTCGACAAGGCCGACGACGCTCTCGAGAAGGGTTTGAAGGACAGTTTTCCGGCATCCGACCCGCCGAGCAGCACCCAGCCCGGTAAAACTCCCTCGGACGGCCGGAAGTAAGCCTTTCGCGCGGCGAATGTGAGGGACCGACAGCTCTACGAGGCTGAGGGAGCGTCGATCAAAAGCGGCATTTGAAAAGTAAAGCGGGTCTCATCGTCCGTCGAGGTCACGTCGATGGTGCCGCCGTGGGCCGAAGCAATCTGCGACACGATGAAAAGCCCCAGACCCAGTCCTTGCTGGTTCCCGGTATCCTGCCCGCGCACATACGGCATGAACAGCTTGTCCAGCGTGGCCGCGGGAATGGCCGGCCCCCGATTGATGACCGAAAGAGAAAAGCTACCATAGGTTTGCGCGCGCACGAATACGGGGGTCTCAGCCGCGCTGTAGCTGATGGCGTTGCCGAGAAGATTCGAAAGCAGGCGGGCAATCCGCTGGCGGTCGGCGAAAACCGGCTTTGTGATGGCAAACTCGGCTTCGATCCGCCGCTGGGGATGCGTGGCGCGCATCTCGTCGACGACCTGCTTGAGCAAGGGCTCCAGGGGCTCCATCGACGGTGCGAACGACATTCCACCGCCGAGGCGACTGCGCGCGAGATCGATGACGTCTTCGATCAGCGAAGACATGCGAATGGTGCTGGTTTCCATCATGGCGATGAGAGACTTCGCCTTTTCGTCGAGCGGCATCCTTGCAAGGAGGCGCGTGCCGGCCGCGATCGCGGCTAGCGGATTGCGCAGGTCATGACCAAGCACCGCCATGAACTGCTCCTGCAATTCTGCGGCCGCCTTGGCGTCCAACAGATTTGCCTCGGCCGTCGCGACCCGTCTTGCGGCATCGAGATGAACGCCGATCAGGTCGGCGAACAGCCGGAACATGCCGATGACGCCGGAATTTTTCAGCTTCGCCGGCTCCGGATCGAGGGCGCAGAGCGTTCCGAAAAAGCTTCCGTCGGCAAGGAAGATCGGCATCGAGATGTAGGACTGAAAACCATACATCGCCGGGGTATGATGATCCGCGTAGCACGCATCCTGGGCGACGTGATCGATCACAACAGCCTCACGGGCCTGGTGTACCTCGTGACAGATCGTCGTTTCGACCTTGAGCTCGCCGCCGGCGCCGAGGCCGAGCCCGACCTGGTCGTTGACCGCAAGACAGACCCAGCGATCCCCGGTGACGCGAGCCACGGCCGAGAATCCCAGCCCCGTGACTTGGGACACGACCGCCAGAATCGTCGGGACCGCCGCAATGGCTTCGATGGCGTCGATATCGGCTTTGAAGTCGTGGTCCATAAAGCTCCATTGCGCACCAGCCGGGCGCGGTCAATGCCTTAATCGCGCAGGCAACTCAAATCGGTGCTCATGATTGAATGGCCAAGGAACAAGCATGGTTTTCATCGCTTGGGTCCACAGCAGATGGGAGTCCCGGGTTGAAAATACTACTTGTGGAAGACGAGCCGCTGATCCTTCTGGACGTCGAGCTCGGGTTGCAGCAGGCGGATCATACGGTGATCTCGGTCTGCAATGCGGACAGGGCAATCTCCATCTTGCGGACACAAGCCGTGGACCTCGTCCTGACCGACATCGATATGCCCGGTTCCATGGATGGACTCGAGCTGGCGGCCGCGGTGCGCGACGGCTGGCCGCCGGTGAAGATCGTGCTGATGTCGGGAAAGAGACGCCCGGCCGACGACGAGCTGCCGCCGCACGCCCGCTTCATACCCAAGCCGTTCAGCCAATCCCAGCTCCTGCAAACCGTCGGCGTCTGGTAGAGACGGCCTGACCGGCCTCGTCGCGGTTCCTGTTGACGACTGCGCTCAGCGGCGGGCCACCATGCTCTTGAAGCACTCGGGAGACTTGCACAAGATTGTTCCGCGAAGGATGCTGCGGCGTACCAGCATCCAAGGGACCTGCCATGCCTGTCGATACCAAAGCCGCCACCGACCGCCTCATGCGCTTCCTCGCCGTCGAGGGCGTGACCGGACAGGAGGCGGCGATCGGGCGGGAACTTACCGCCGCGCTGAAGGAGAGCGGCGTGCCGGCCAGGGCGATCCGGCTCGACGACGCCAATACGCGCATTCCCGTGCCGACCGAGACCGGCAACCTCATCGTCGACCTGCCCGGCCGCGGCGCGCTGCATAACCAGCCGCGCATCATGTTCATGACCCACATGGACACCGTGCCGCTCTGCGCCGGCGCCAAGCCGAAGAAGTCCGGCCGCAAGATCGTCAACGAGGCGAAGACCGCGCTCGGCGGCGACAATCGCTGCGGCTGCGGCGTGCTGGTGACGCTGGCCGCCGAGCTCGAAAAGCAGAAGCTCGACCATCCGCCGATCACGCTGCTGTTCTGCGTGCGCGAGGAGAGCGGGCTCTACGGCGCGCGCCACGTCAAGCTCGACGAGCTCGGCTCGCCGGTGATGGCCTTCAACTATGATGGCGGCGCAGCCTCCAACGTCGTGATCGGCGCCGTCGGCGCCGACCGCTGGAGCGTCGAGATCTTCGGCCGCGCATCGCATGCCGGCGTTGCGCCCGAGCGCGGCATCTCCTCGACCATGATCATGTCGCTGGCGCTCGCCGACGTGCAGGCCGGCGGCTGGTTCGGCAAGGTGGTGAAGGGCAAGGGCGCGAGCGCGCGGATGGGCACCAGCAATGTCGGCCCCGTCACCGGCGGCGAAGGCCGCCCGGCCGGCGATGCCACCAATGTCGTCACCGATTACGTCCATGTGCGCGGCGAGAGCCGCAGCCACGACGGAAAGTTCTTCAAGGAGATCACCAAGGCCTACAAGGCCGCGTTCGAGAAGGCCGCCAAGAAAGTGACCAACGCGCAAGGCAAGTCCGGCAAGGTCAAGTTCAAGGCCGAGACAGATTATTTTCCGTTCCGCATGAAGGACAGCCAGCCCGTCATCAAGCGCGCGGTCGAGGCCGTGTCCGCGGTCGGCGGCACGCCGAACGTGCGCACCGCCAATGGCGGCCTCGACGCCAACTGGATGGTCCGCCACGGCATTCCCACCGTAACGTTCGGTGCCGGCCAGAACGAGGCGCACACGATCGACGAGTGGATCAATCTCGACGAATACGACCGCGCCTGCGCGCTGGCCGTGCAGCTGGCGACGATGCGGTGAGCTGCGTTGCGCTGCTCGCGGTTGCCGAGCAGCGCCCGTCGGCCTAGCCTCTTGAAAAAGACAGGGAGGCCCCATGGCACGCATCGCGACAATCGAGTCCGGACTCTACCGGATCCCCCTCCCCATCACGCTGTCGGACTCCACGCATGGCGACATCGCGGCGTTCGAGCTGATCACCTGCCGCGTGCGCGACGCGGATGGTGCGGAAGGTGTCGGCTACACTTACACCGTGGGGCGCAATGGCGGCGCGACCGCTGATATCCTCAGGCGCGAGATTCCGCCGCTGATCGAGGGGCGCGAGGCCGACGACACCGAGGCGATCTGGCATCACGTCTGGTGGGGCCTGCATTATGGCGGCCGCGGCGGGCCGGCGGTGCTGGCGCTGTCCGCGCTCGACGTCGCGCTGTGGGACCTGAAGGCACAGCGCGCCAAGCTGCCGCTGTTCCGCCTGCTCGGCGGCTTCGACGCCCGCGTTCCCTGTTATGCCGGCGGCATCGACCTCGACCTCTCGGTCGAAGCGCTGCTGGCGCAGACCGACGGCAATCTCGCCAAGGGCTTTCGCGCCATCAAGATGAAGGTCGGCCGGCCCGATCTAGCCTCCGACGTGGCCCGCGTGCGAGCCATGCGACAGCATCTCAGCGACGGCTTTCCGCTGATGGCGGACGCCAACATGAAGTGGACCGTGGAGGAAGCCATCCGCGCCGCCCGCGCGTTCGTGCCTTACGACCTCACCTGGCTGGAGGAGCCGATCATCCCGGACGACGTCGCGGGCCACACCCGCATCATGCAGGCCGGGGGCGTGCCGATCGCGGCCGGCGAAAACCTGCGCTCGCTGTGGGAGTTCAAGAACTACATCGTCGCGGGCGCGGTGTCCTATCCCGAGCCTGACGTCACCAATTGCGGCGGCGTCACCGCCTTCATGAAGATCGCGCGGCTGGCCGAAGCCTTCAACCTGCCGGTCACCAGCCACGGCGCGCACGACATCACCGTGCATCTGCTCGCGGCCTGCCCGAACCGGTCGTATCTGGAGGCCCATGGCTTCGGGCTGGACAAATATATCGAGCATCCGCTGGTGCTCGAGGACGGCAAAGCCCTGGCGCCGGACCGCCCGGGCCACGGCATCGGCTTCGACTGGAAGGGGCTGGCGAAGCTATCACCGTAGGTGCCCGGGCTTGTCCCGGGCATCCACGTTCTTTGTACTGCAACGAAAGGCGTGGATGGCCGGGTCAAGCCTGGCCATGACGATGTAGCTGCACGCGAGCCATTCCGAGGCGCTGGGTGCAGCCGGCGGATAATCGGCTATGGTGGCAGCAGCCGTCATCATTCGAAAGACCCGCCTTGACCCCCGAACTGCACGAGAAACTGACCCAGTGGCGCCGGCACCTGCATGCCCATCCGGAATTGGGCCTCCACGAGAAGGCCACTGCCGCCTTCGTGCAGGACAGGCTCACCGAGCTCGGCATTCCCTTCGAGGCAGACATCGGCGGCCATGGTGTCGTTGCGACCCTGACACGCGGGCATGCGCAAGGCCGCGTCGGCCTGCGCGCCGACATGGACGCGCTGCCGATCACCGAGGATACCGGGCTTGACTACGCCTCGAAAAATCCCGGCGTGATGCATGCCTGCGGGCATGACGGGCACACCGCCTCGCTGCTCGGCGCGGCCGCGCTGCTGGTCGCCGACACCAGCTGGAGCGGCACCGTCGACTTCATCTTCCAGCCGGCCGAGGAAGGACTTGGCGGCGCGCGCGCGATGGTCGGCGCGGGCCTGTTCGAGCGCTTTCCAATGACGCGGGTGTTCGGCTTCCACAACTGGCCGGGGCTCCCTGCCGGCACCATCGCGGTCCATGACGGCGTCGTCATGGCCTCCGGCGGGCGCGTCAGCATCGCCATCGAGGGCCATGCCGGACATGCCGGCATGCCGCATCTGACCCGCGATCCCGTGATGGCGGCGGGACATCTGATCGTGGCGCTGCAGTCGATCGTGTCGCGCGGGATCGATCCGCTCGATACCGCCGTGCTCTCGCTCTGCACGCTCGAAGGCGGCAAGGCGCGCAACCAGATCGCAGGACGCGTCGAAATCGGCGGCACGTTGCGGTATCACCGCGACGCAGTGAAGGACATCATGGTGGCGCGGATCGAACAGATCTGCGCCGGCATTGCCACCAGCTTCGACGTCAAGGTCACGCCCGAGATCGTCATGGGCGTCGGCGTGGTGGTCAATACACCTGACGAAGCGGGCCTCGCGCGGCTCGCCGCGGAGAAGGTGCAGGCCGAGGTGCGGCGCGATCTCGCGCCGAGCATGGCCGGCGAGGATTTCGCCTTCTATCTTCAAAAGCGCCCCGGCGCCTTCGTCTGGATCGGCAACGGCGAACTCCGCGACGGCGCCGAACTGCACGGCCCGCGCTACGATTTCAACGACGCCATTTTGCCGGTTGCGTCCGGCTGGATGGCGGAAGTCGCCAGGACGGCGCTGGCGTCGAACTGACACGCACTCATTCCGGCCAGAACTCAGTCAGCTCCTCCGCCGTCACCAGAGCGACCTGACCGTGAAAGCGGGTGCGGTACATTGTCATGAGTGCATCGTGCCCGATGTCGGACGAGCTGCACAGCGCGTCCTCGACGATCACGACCCTGAAGCCGAGATCGACCGCGCTCAGGACCGTGGAGAGAACACAAACGTCCGTCTCCGCGCCTGTCATCACCACCGTGCCGATGTTCTTTTCGATCAGCATGCTCGCCAGGCCAGGATTGCTGAACGCCGAATAGGCCGGCTTGTCGATGATACCAGCCGGCGGAACGTAGCGAGCAAGCGCGGGCACGAGCTCCAGGGCGGACGGCGGGAGATGGCTGCGCGTTGCCTGCCGCCAGCGCTCAAAATATGCTTGCCACTGACCCGGTCGATCTTCGGGATCCTGCGGCGTGATAAAGCGCGTAAAGATCGTTCTGGCGCGATAGCGGGAGACGATCGACTCGATCGTCGGCAGAACCCGGCCCATCCATGCCGTTTCCCAGAGGCCGCCCGGCGCAAAGATGTTCTGCATGTCGATACAGAGGTGAACAGCATCCCGGATTTCGCTCTCGGGAGACTTTGTGTCCCTCATCTTTCGGCCCGTTGCTTTATCTTCAGGATCGCACGAGGCGGACCGCATGAAGCGGCTCATCTGGCGCCCCTTGCGAATCCGCCTTTGATGCCTGACGATTTAACAATCCTTATCGCTCGTCGCGCCGGCTGTCTTCGACTGTTCGGCTGCCGTCGGCTGGCTTTGCATCTGACGCTGGGCGTCCTGCGACGAGGTCGCCGTGTTCTCGCTGGCCTTGTTCATGGACGACGTTGGCGGATGCTCTTTGGCAGTCGACGACGTGCTGCCTGTGGCGGCGATCGCCTGGCCGGTCGTGACAGGCCCCGAGCCAGCGTCTCGGTTGGCGGTGTTGCAAGGGCCGGCCAAAGCGATGGTCGAGCTGACTGCCAGCATGGCGCCGACCAGCGTTGATTTTGTAAGCATGACATCTCCTCCTGTTTCTGCGGCCAGTGCTGCGGAGCCGGGTGCCGCCTATTCCGTGAATGTTTCCGAGGATTCGTCCGAGTTGATCGTCGGATCACCGGAAAGCTCACACTCAGCTTCACGCCAGAAATCGTCCTGCCGCCCCTCCGGCTTGCCCGCCAATTCCCAGAGTTGATGTGCTCTAACCCTGATGCGATCCTGGTCCGGCGTTTCCATTTGAATCCCTCGCTGGCTGCGCTTTCCCAACGTTGGTCCCGCAGGTGACGTTCCAATCGCCGCCGGCCGGCACCTGAGACCTTGTCCCTCGCCGCCCTCAGCTCGGCTTGGCGTCCCTCGCCGCCCTCAGCTCGGCTTGGCGGGATGGGCGGTTCGTGGGTGGCGATCGTGCAGCAGCCGCGCGAGGGCTTCGCGCTCCCCCGCATGGCCTTTCATCGCAGTCTCGAACAGCGCCTCCTGGATGTCGCGCGGCATGTCGCCCCAGACGTCCATGGCGGCCTGCCCCAACAATTCGGCAAAACGTGCTTCGGCCATGTCGATGCTCCCTGTCCGGCTCCGAGATAGGAACGGCTCCCGCCTGCCGGCGTTCCACTCCCTTTCACCATGAAATATGGAGCCGTCTGAAATGGGACTCTTCACCAAGGACATCAAATCGATGGAAGACCTGCTGATCCACGGTCTGCAGGACATCTATTATGCGGAGCAGCAGATCCTGAAGGCGCTGCCGACGATGATCGACAAGGCCACCAACCGGGACCTCGTGGCCGGCCTGACGAACCATCTCGAGGAGACCAACAGGCAGGTCGAACGGCTGCAGAAGGCCTTCGCAAAGCTCGGCAAGGAGCCGAGCGGGACGCAGTGCCCGGCCATCGACGGCATCATCAAGGAAGCCAACGAGACTGCGGGCGAGATCGAGGACAAGGCCGTGCTGGACGCCGCCATCGTCGCCAACGCCCAGGCCGTCGAGCATTACGAGATGTGCCGTTACGGCACGCTGATCGCCTGGGCCGAGGAGCTCGGACACGACGAGATCGTGCGCTTCCTGACCACGAACCTGAATGAAGAGAAGGCTGCCAACACGAAGCTGAACACGGTGGCCTTGCGCAAGGGCGTCAACGCCAAGGCGTCCGCGGCGTAGAAACCCGCAAGACCGGAGCGGCTCCGCAAATAGCGGGGCCGCTTGGCTTGGTCCAATCCGCTCGGCTAGATGATCCCGCGTTGCCGAAGCGCCGCGATCGCAGCCTGGTCGTAGCCGAGCTCGGCCAGCACGAGATCGGTATGCTCGCCGAGCGTCGGCGGGCGACTTGCGATTTCACCCGGCGTTTCCGACAGACGGACCGCGGCGCGGGCGACCGGCGCCGACTTCGGCAAGCCGGGATAATCGACGTCCTGCAGGAAGCCGGCGGCACGGATGTGCGGATGATCCAGCGCCTGTTGCGGGCTTAGCACAGGGCCGGTCGGGATCATCGCCTTGCCCAGCGTGTCGACGGCCTCCTGCGTGGTGCGTTCGGCGCACCAGCGCGCCATCCGCTCGCTGATGACGGGGCCGTTGTTGCCACGGCTGATGTCGTCGGCAAAGCGCGGATCGTTCAACCACTGCTCCTCCTCGCCCATCAATTTCGCCCAGCGCTTGAACAGCGGATGACCCGTAACCTGGCACAGCACCCAGCCATCCCGGGTGCGGTAGATATCGGCCGGCGCCGCGGTCTGGCCGAGATTTCCCGTCGGCACACGATTGACGTTGATGACGGCCTGCTCGATCAGCGTGGCGTTGGTGAAGGACAGCGCGGTCGCAAGCAGCGCGCCCTCGACGATCTGCCCGCGCCCGGATTTGCCGCGCTCGATCAGCGCGGCGAGCGTTCCGAACGCGCAATGCAGCGCCGTTCCGAAATCGACCCAGTTCACCGCGGCCCGATACGGCGGATCGCCGGCGCCGGTCATGTAGACCGAGCCCGACATGACCTGCCCGACCCCGTCGAAGCCGACGCGGTCGGACCATGGCCCCGGTCCGCCGAACGCGGTGGCCGTCGTCAGGATGATGTCCGGCTTGATCGCCTTCAGGGAGTCGTAGTCGAGCTTCATCGCCTGCAGCGTCTGCGGCGGCAGGTTGGCGACGACGACATCGGCGGTCTTGACCAGCCGGCGCATCACCTCCTGCCCTTCCGGCTTCATCGGGTCGAGCGTGATGCACT
>Ga0102590_1003109_pt1 | contig 17464 bp, 15 predicted proteins | sample AraplaMF_Col_mMF_FD_76859 | JGI IMG/M metagenome (GOLD analysis project Ga0102590, IMG submission 76859) | Arabidopsis root microbial communities from the University of North Carolina, USA - plate scrape MF_Col_mMF | ecosystem: Host-associated > Plants > Roots > Endosphere | place: USA...
GCACGGCGGCTTCGAAGCGCGGGTTGGCACCGATGATCAGCAGTGCGTCCGCCTGCTCGATGCCTTCAATCGTCGGGTTGAAGAGGTAGCTTGCGCGGCCGAGCGACGGATCAAGTGCCGTCCCATCCTGGCGACAGTCGAGGTTCTCGGAACCGAGCGACTTCACGAGTTCCGACAGCGCGTACATTTCTTCGACGGATGCGAGATCGCCGGCGACCGCACCGATCTTCTCGCCGCTGGTTGCGGCAACGGCAGCCTTGATGGCGCCGAAGGCTTCGCCCCAGGTCGCTGCCTGCAGACGGCCATCCTTGCGGACGTAGGGGCGGTCGAGACGCTGCGTCTTCAGGCCATCCCAGATGAAGCGGCTCTTGTCAGAAATCCACTCTTCATTGATCTGATCGTTGACGCGCGGCATGACGCGCATGACTTCGCGGCCACGCGTATCGACACGGATTGCGGAGCCGAGCGCGTCCATGACGTCGATCGTTTCGGTCTTGTTCAACTCCCACGGACGCGCCGTGAAGGCGAACGGCTTCGAGGTCAGCGCGCCGACCGGGCAGAGGTCAACTATGTTGCCCTGCAGCTCTGAGGTCATCGCCTGCTCGAGATAGGTGGTGATTTCGGCATCCTCGCCGCGGCCGATCAGGCCGAGTTCGGAAATGCCGGCCACTTCAGTCGTAAAGCGAACGCAGCGCGTGCAGTGAATGCAGCGGTTCATGACCGTCTTGACGAGCGGTCCAATATACTTGTCTTCGACGGCGCGCTTGTCTTCCTGATAGCGCGAGCTGTCGATGCCGAAGGCCATCGCCTGGTCCTGCAGGTCGCATTCGCCCCCCTGGTCACAGATCGGGCAATCCAGCGGATGGTTGATCAGCAGGAACTCCATCACGCCTTCACGGGCCTTCTTGACCATCGGCGTGTTGGTGAAGACCTCCGGAAGTTCGCCGTTCGGGCCGCCGCGGATGTCGCGCACACCCATGGCGCAAGAAGCCTGCGGCTTCGGCGGGCCACCTTTCACCTCAACGAGGCACATGCGGCAGTTGCCGGCAACCGAAAGGCGCTCGTGAAAGCAGAAGCGCGGAACTTCAGCACCGGCTTCCTCGCACGCCTGCAGCAGCGTGAAATGATCCGGAACTTCGATCTCGTTGCCGTCAATCTTCAGTTTTGCCATCGTCACTCAGTCCTGTTTCCCGTTTGCCGGATGGCGGCAAACAAACCCACTTTGCAACAGTTTCGCTGCCACGCCGGTTCTTACCCCGTTGGCATCGGTGTCGCTCAAATTCTGCGCCCATCCCGAGATCCGGGATCGGCTTTCGGCCTTTGCAGTTTCGGGCCCCTGCCCTTCACTCTTCAGCCTTGACCTTGCTCCGGCCTCTTCGGCCGAAAATTCACTTCCGCTTTCGCGCTCCAGCAACCAGTGCTTTAGCCTGGTCGACCCAGCCGTCGCGAGCAATCCGCCCGTCGAAACCGAGCTCTGCGTCGATGCGGGCCGCGTCCTCGGTCGACCAGCTGGCGATCGCGGCAAAGGAGCGAATGCCCTTGGCATTCAACACCTGCTCGATCTTCGGGCCGACGCCGGAAATCTGTTTCAGATCGTCGGCCTTTCGAGCACGCGAAGCAGGCTTCGTTACCACGACAGGCTTTGCGATCGGCTCTGCTGCAACCACAGAAAGCTTGACCTTCCCTGCAACCTTGTTGGCAGGCGCAGGACGAACGTTCTCCGGCTGGATCTCGACCTGAGGCTTACCCTCGTCGGGCGGCGTTTCGTCCAGAACGGCTGCTAGCTTGCTCGTTGCATCGAGCGCGCCCTGCAAGGCTCCGAAGAATGCGCCGGCCATCTGCGTGGAAAAGCCGAGACCGATCACGGTCGCCGCAGCCATTGCCGCAGCCGGGTTCACCATTACAGGCGGCACCGGGAGCGCGCGGGCGTTCTCCAGCATCTCGGCAGCAAGACGACCGAAGTCGGCCGAGAAATCAGCCACCTCTTCCTTGTCATTGCTGTCGGACGCCTTCGTCATCAGCCTTACTCTGCTGCCTCAAGAACCGCACCGTGATCCAGCGCGCTTGCCGTATACTGGTCGATGCGCGCTTCGATCTCGTGACGGAAGTTACGGATCAGACCCTGCACCGGCCATGCGGCAGCATCGCCAAGCGCACAGATGGTGTGGCCTTCGATCTGCTTTGTGACCTGGAACAGCATGTCGATCTCGCGCTTCTGGGCATTGCCCTTGGCCATGCGCTCCATCACGCGCCACATCCAGCCGGTGCCTTCGCGGCACGGCGTGCACTGGCCACAGCTCTCATGCTTGAAGAAGGCCGAGATGCGGGCGATCGCCTTGATGACGTCGGTGGACTTGTCCATGACGATCGACGCGGCTGTACCGAAGGACGAACCGACGGCGCGCAGGCCGTCGAAATCCATCGGGCAATCGATGATGTCCTTGGCCGGAACGATCGGGCACGATGCGCCGCCGGGGATGACGGCAAGCAGGTTGTCCCAGCCGCCCCGGATGCCGCCGGCATGACGATCGACGAGCTCGCGGAAGGTGATCCCCATCTCCTCTTCGACCGTGCACGGCTTGTTGACGTGACCCGACAGCATGAACAGCTTGGTGCCGACGTTGTTCGGACGGCCGATCGAGGAGAACCAGGACGCGCCGCGACGCAAGATGGTCGGCGCAACGGCGATCGACTCGACGTTGTTGACCGTCGTCGGGCAACCGTACAGGCCCATGTTGGCCGGGAACGGCGGCTTCAGGCGCGGCTGGCCCTTCTTGCCTTCAAGGCTTTCGAGCAGCGCGGTCTCTTCACCGCAGATATAGGCGCCGGCACCGTGATGGACGTAGATGTCCATCGGATAGCCGAGCTTGTTGCTCTTGCCGAGCAGGCCGTAGTCATAGCACTCATCGATGGCAGCCTGCAGCGCTTCGCGCTCGCGGATATATTCACCACGGACGTAGATGTAGGCGGCGTTCGCGCCCATTGCGAAGCTTGCGATCACGCAGCCTTCGATCAGCGTATGTGGATCGTGGCGCATGATATCGCGGTCTTTGCAGGTGCCCGGCTCCGACTCGTCGGCATTGACGACGAGGTAGTGCGGGCGACCATCGCTCTCCTTCGGCATGAAGGACCACTTAAGACCGGTTGGGAAGCCGGCGCCCCCACGACCACGAAGACCAGAGGCCTTCATTTCGTTGATGATCCAGTCGCGACCCTTTTCGAGGATCTGCTTGGTGCCGTCCCAGTGGCCGCGCGCCATCGCGCCCTTCAGGGACTTGTCCTTGAGGCCGTAGATGTTGGTAAAGATGCGGTCTTTATCTTGTAACATGCTTCACCCCTTACCGCGGCTTCTTACCGAAGACTTTAATGTATTCGGCTTCGCCGCCCTTGGCGAGCGCCTTGGCCTGCTTGACCCAGTCGTCGCGTTCGATGCGGCCCTTGAAATTCAGGTATCCATCGACCCATTCGCGCTCGGCCTTCTTCCATCCCGCGATCTGCGTGAAGGTGAAGATGCCGATCTCATGCAGGGTCGCTTCAATCTTCGGGCCGACGCCGGAGATCATCTTCAGATCATCCGGAGCGGCGGGTTTTTCGATGCCAGCGGGACGGTTCTTGTCGCCGAGCGAAGGCTTACCGGCATTTTGCACCAGCGCAGCGGTCGCCGGCGCCGGTTGATCTTCCACCGCTTTGACATTCTTAGCAGCAGCCTTCGGTGCCGTGACCGGCGTTTTCAGCGCTGCATTGGTTTCCGCATCGGTGCTCTTCGCGCGTGCGGCTTCCGAGGGAGGAACCGGGGCCGCGTCGATGGTTGCAGTCACGGCTTCTTGAACGGCCTTTTTGGTGGAGACCTTCTTCGGCTTCTCTTCGGTCAGCAAGGTCGTGGGACCGCCTTCCGGAGACGAGAAGTGACGGTTGATCTGCGGGCCGGGAGTGACGCTCGCGCCATTGCCGGCCTCGAACGTATCGATGATCTCTTCAAGACGTTCCGGCGTCAGGTCCTCGTAAGTATCCTTGCCGATCATGACCATCGGCGCGTTGACGCAGGCCCCGAGACATTCGACTTCTTCCCACGAAAGCGTGCCCGAGGCGTTCCGCTCGAAGGGATGATGATGGATCTTGCTCTTGCAGACCGCCATCAGGCTTTCCGAGCCGCGCAGCATGCAGGGCGTCGTGCCGCATACCTGGACGTGGGCGCGCGTGCCGACCGGATTCAGTTGGAACTGCGTGTAGAAAGTCGCAACCTCGAGAACACGGATATAGGCCATATCGAGCATGTCGGCGATCCTTTCGATCGCGGCTCGCGTGACCCAACCATCCTGTTCCTGTGCTCGCATCAACAGCGGGATGACCGCGGATTGCTGACGGCCTGCGGGATATTTCTGGATCGTCTTTTCCGCCCAGGCAGCGTTCTCGTCATTGAAGGCGAACGCGGCAGGCTGGAATTGATCTTCGGCTAATCGACGAACGGACATTCTTCCTCACGCCTTGTCAGTTTATGGTCCCGCACTGCGATGCCGTCAGAGACTTCATCTCGCATGCGTAGGCCGACTGGTCTTTTTGCAAAAACACAACGAACTTGCCGCCGTTCGGAACGGCGGCCTTGATTTCATAGCCCTTGGATAAGAGCTCACCCATGGAAGCCTTGGCTGCCGGCGGCTGCACCTCGTCCTGACCCAATTTCGGGCCCATTCCGCCGACTTCCTGAGCGAAGGCTCCGGAAGAAGCGAAAAGAACGAGAGCGGCGAGCGGCAACAGCTTCATCAGCGGTCTACCTCACCGAACACGATGTCGAGCGAACCGAGCACGGCCGTCACGTCAGCGAGCATGTGGCCCTTGCAGAGGAAGTCCATCGCCTGCAGGTGGGCGTAGCCCGGTGCACGGATCTTGCAGCGGTACGGCTTGTTGCTGCCATCGGCGACGACATAGACGCCGAACTCGCCCTTCGGCGCTTCGACAGCTGCGTACACTTCGCCAGCAGGAACGTGGTAGCCTTCGGTGTAAAGCTTGAAGTGGTGAATGAGCGCTTCCATGGACCGCTTCATCTCGCCGCGCTTCGGCGGAACGACCTTGCCGTCGATCGACGACACCGGACCGGTCTTGGCGCTGCCCATCAGACGCTCGACGCACTGCTTCATGATGCGAACAGACTGACGCATCTCGATCATGCGGATCAGGTAGCGGTCGTAGCAGTCGCCGTTCTTGCCGATCGGAATATCGAATTCCATATCGTTGTAGCACTCGTAGGGCTGCGAGCGACGCAGGTCCCAGGCAGCGCCAGAACCGCGAACCATCACACCCGAGAAGCCCCAGGACCATGCATCTTCCAGCGATACCACGCCAATGTCGACGTTACGCTGCTTGAAGATGCGGTTGTCAGTCAGAAGACCTTCGATATCGTCGAGGATCTTGAGGAACGGGTCGCACCACTTGCCGATATCCTCGACCAGCTCCGGCGGGATATCCTGGTGGACGCCACCCGGACGGAAATAGGCCGAGTGCATACGGGCGCCACAGGCGCGCTCGTAGAACACCATGAGCTTTTCGCGCTCTTCGAAGCCCCAGACCGGCGGCGTCATCGCGCCGACGTCCATGGCCTGCGTCGTCACGTTCATGATGTGCGACAAGATTCGGCCAATTTCGGAGTACAGAACTCGAATCAGCTGACCACGAATCGGAATTTCGAGCTTCAGCATCTTTTCGACCGCGAGCGCGAAAGCGTGTTCCTGATTCATCGGCGCGACGTAGTCGAGACGATCGAAATAAGGCACGGCCTGAAGGTAGGTCTTCGTCTCGATCAGTTTCTCGGTGCCGCGGTGCAGCAGGCCGATATGCGGATCGACGCGCTCGATGATTTCGCCATCGAGCTCGAGCACGAGACGCAGAACACCGTGCGCGGACGGGTGTTCCGGTCCGAAATTGATCGTAAAATTGCGAACGTTATGTTCAGTCATAGCGACGCGCTCCGCGCTGGCAATTGGCATGAGACGGCGAACAGAGACGCTTCAAGAAATCCGAGCCTCATCTTCACTTCGCCGCCTTCTCGTCTCCCGGCAGCACGTATTCGGTGCCTTCCCAAGGGGACAGGAAGTCGAAATTGCGGAATTCCTGCTTCAGCTCGACAGGTTCGTAGACGACGCGCTTGGCATCATCGTCATAACGCACCTCGACGTAACCGGTCGTCGGGAAGTCCTTGCGTAGCGGGTGGCCTTCAAAGCCATAGTCCGTCAGCAGACGGCGCAGGTCGGCGTGACCTGAGAACGGAATGCCGTACATGTCCCAAGCTTCACGCTCGAACCACTCAGCACCCTTGTAGACAGCAGTTGCCGACGGAACCGACTCACCATCGGCCACGGCGACCTTGATGCGGATGCGCAGGTTCTGCTTCGGCGACAGCAGGTGATAGACGACATCGAAACGCTTTTCGCGCTGCGGCCAGTCGACGCCGCAAATATCGATCATGCTGACGAAACCACAACGCGCATCGTCGCGCAGGAACGTCAGCAGCGCCAGAATCGTTTCCGGCGTCGCAGTTACGTTCAGCTCACCGTAGCTGATAGACGCATCGAGAAAGAGATCACCACGCATCTCACCGAGATACGAGGACAGTTCGCTCAAGGCTTCACTCATGACAGTCCTCCGCCCTTAGCGCTCGATCGTTCCGGTTCGACGGATCTTCTTCTGCAGAAGCAGCACCCCGTAGAGCAGCGCTTCCGCCGTGGGGGGACAGCCCGGCACGTAGATATCGACAGGAACGACACGGTCGCAGCCACGCACGACCGAATAGGAATAGTGATAGTAACCGCCACCATTAGCGCAGGACCCCATCGAGATCACATAGCGCGGCTCAGGCATCTGGTCGTAAACCTTGCGGAGCGCTGGCGCCATCTTGTTGGTCAGCGTGCCGGCAACGATCATGACGTCCGACTGGCGCGGCGAAGCGCGCGGAGCAACGCCGAAGCGCTCCATGTCGTAGCGAGGACCGGAAACCTGCATCAGGCCTTCGACAGCACAGCAGGCTAGACCGAACTGCATCCACATCAGCGAGCCGGTACGGGCCCAGGTGATGAGATCTCGGGTTGAGGTAACGAGAAAGCCCTTATCAGCCAACTCATCGTTGATTTCGCCGAAGAAGGCGCTGTCGCTGCCGATCGGCTTGCCCGTTGCGGGATCGATGATGCCTTTCGGGTGCGGCGCGACGAGCGCCCTATCGCTTGGGGCTACTCCCATTCCAGGGCTCCCTTTTTCCATTCATAGATAAAGCCGATGGTCAGCACGCCGAGGAAAACCATCATGGACCAGAAGCCAAACCAGCCAATTGCGCCGAACGAAACTGCCCACGGAAAGAGGAAGGCGACTTCGAGGTCGAAGATGATGAAGAGGATCGACACCAGATAGAAACGGATATCGAACTTCATGCGGGCGTCGTCGAATGCGTTGAAACCGCATTCGAAAGCCGAAAGCTTTTCCGCGTCAGGCGCCTTGAAGGCAACGGCAAACGGCGCGATCAGAAGCGCCAGGCCGATTACAAGGGCGATACCAATGAAAATAGCGATCGGAATATAGGAACTGAGCAGTCCAGTCATCAGGTTCATCCCTGCTTGCGGGCTGCGCCAGGAAGGCGCAAGTGGGCAATTGCCCGGCAAGCGAACGTGCGTTGCAACAGAGCCGTGGTTAGCGCAGCCAGCGCCACGGCGCAAGACTTTTAGAGCACCAATTCGACTGTCGAGGCGCGACATTATCAAGCAGATGCAATGATGTCGCGACAAATCCACACAAGTCGATTCAGTCTGCATGTCAGCCCGTCGGATATTGCATGGCTCGCAGCAACAGAGAACGTCCGAGCCAAGAGAGAACACCGAAATCGGCGATCGCGTTGGCAGAGAATGTAACAGAGGAAAGGAGAGAATGGCGCGAGTGACGGGGCTCGAACCCGCGACCTCCGGCGTGACAGGCCGGCACTCTAACCGACTGAGCTACACCCGCGCATCGTGGACAGAATAACCGGATCAAGCGCCTTGCGACACTCCATTTTGAAATGGCGCGAGTGACGGGGCTCGAACCCGCGACCTCCGGCGTGACAGGCCGGCACTCTAACCGACTGAGCTACACCCGCATTCATTTCAAGCGATCCGGAGGCTTTCGCGTCCGCGTCAAAGCAGCTTTACCGCTTCGATGAGCGGCTAACTAAGGGGTTCGCATTTGAGTGTCAAGCAGCTTTGGAGACAAAACGATGACAGTCTGCGAATTGTTTTTGGAGAACGAAATTCGCTTCGCAAATTCAGTGTATTATCAGAGGAGTATTTGTCGAGCGCACATAGACAATCAATTCCCCGAGCCCTCGCCTGCACCGCCGACGGTTTTCCACAGCTCAAAAATCACCGAGACTACGGGGGCGTGAGCGCCTCCGCTCAAAAAAATCAAAGAATCTTCACAAACACTCTTGCGGTTTGTCCGCGATCCGCATAGATCACGGCCACCGACGCGGCGGGCCGAACCGGACCGATCTCGCGAGGGCGATTAGCTCAGTTGGTAGAGCGCCTCGTTTACACCGAGGATGTCGGGAGTTCGAGTCTCTCATCGCCCACCATTTCCTCACTATCCTCATAGTTTACTGATGATGGCGACGTATTCGCGAGCCGCTTGAGCCGGTGGCGTGCACTGCGTACCTCGCTCTCGAGCAAGGAAGGAAATGCCGAGCCTGGCACATGATTCGTGCGTCACTGCGCAGAGCGCTCATTTACTTCGCCTTAATTGAGCGCGCTCAATATTGTCCTCATAAGTTGTTTGTCACAGGGAGCATGATACCCCAGGCCGTTGCTGGAAAGCCTTCAGCACAGCTTGCCTGCAATAGTTATCAGCGGGCCATGGCCGCCGTTCATGTCACCCACCGCGCCAGTGGTAGTCAGAAGTCACGTCGGAGAGAGCATCAGGTGCAGTTCAACACGCACACGAGTCTAGCCTTTCGCATTGCAACGGTCTTGCAACAACTCGGAATCGAAGGACTGCCGCGTAACTATGAGCTCATATTCGAGGCGCTGACCGGTAACAGTCCGGATCTCGCACGCGAACTCAGATCGCTCGGCCCGGTCAAGACGCAGGAGGCTCTGGATGGGATCGGACGCCGTTACCTGCCCCACCACTTCGAACGCAGCCAGCTCGAGGCGCGTTCGGGCCAGGTGCAGCAGGAACTACAGAGCATTCTCTCCCTGCTCGACGAGGAAAAGTCTGCTCTATCGCGCTACGGAAGCGTCATCAGCCAGGCTGCCCGGGTCTTTGAAGCCAACGATGTGACAGACAAGGACGCGCTATCGCGATCGCTGCAATCGGTAAGCTCCGCAACACATACTCGCGAGGCGCAAAGTGCAATGCTCGCTTCCAAGGTGATGGAGAAATCGCAGAAGCTCGAGGAGGTACAACGCGAGGCCGCTGCGGCAAATGCTGCCAGGTTTGTCGATATCGTGACCGGCCTGGGGAACCGTCGGGTCTTCAACAAGGAACTCGCCAACGTCTATGAAAAATCAGGTCTGCCCGATCTGTGCGGAATCGCCTTTGCGGATATCGATGGCTACGAGACCATTGCGGCCATTCCAAATCTTCTTGAGCCCGTCCTCAAGAAAGTCGGCGAGTTGATCCAAGCGATGTTCGGTGAAGAGGATCTGGCCTGCCGCTTCGATCGGGGGCGCTTCGGTTTCATTTTCCGAACAGCAGATGAGACGGAGATCATGCGGCTTGTCGACAGGCTCCGTGATCGGCTGAAGGGATTGCCGGTGGTGCATCCGGTATCGGGAAAACGGGCAGCGCCGCTTTCATTCTCAATCGGGATATGTATGTCGAAGGAAGCCCGAACGGCCGACGCCCTTATCGCGTTCGCCGAAAAGGCGCTCGGCATGGCAAAAGCATCGGGCGGCGACAATGTCTCCATCCATGGCGTCGCGAATGTCTCACATGTGCCCAAGGACTGGCTGATCTATCGGTAGAGTCAGATCGCAGCGGTTTGGCTTTACTCCGGAAGAAGCCTAGCCAACATTGCATCGCGCTGGCTATAAGATGGTTCTCGCGGGCCGCACGGTCCAGCCACTGAAGCATCATCCGAGACATCATCATGAAAACACGCGAGGAACGGCAGGCACAAAGAGCGAGCATGCCGAGGACCCAGCTTGCCGCCCATCACATGGAGAACGCCAGATTGCTGCCGGATCGCGGCGAGTTGCTCTATCGTATCCCAAACGGCGGCATCGGTGTCGAAGCAGGAGCTGCCTTTGGGGAATACACGGCGGAGATCCTTGAAAAGAACCGACCGGCGCAGCTCTACCTGATCGATCCCTGGACCATGGACCGCTATAGTTCGGGGCTCGATCAAATTCACAATCAGTTCAAGGACCAGATCGAGAGTGGGCAGTTGCACCTGATGCAGGGCACATCGCTCGAAAAGCTCGCCGAATTCGAAGATGACTTTCTCGACTGGGCTTACATCGATACCGATCATTCCTTCGAGCTCACCTGGCAGGAACTGCTGCTTTGCGAGAAGAAGGTCAAGCGGACGGGACGAATCGCCGGGCACGATTTCTGCACCGGTAACACGGTCAAGCCGATCGTCTACGGCGTCGTCGAAGCGGTCACCAAGTTCTGCAAGGACTACGGCTGGCAATTCGAATTCCTGACGGTCGAATCGCATGCGCACTTTTCCTACTGCCTGAAGCGCCTGTGAACCGCGTCAGGCCTTTCCTGCATATTGCTCGTCGCTGACGTGTTCCATCCAGTCAGCGGCGCTGCCGTCCAGCGCTTCGTGGATCGCAATGTGGGTCATTGCGGTATCGGGGGCGGCGCCATGCCAGTGTTTTTCACCGGGCGCGAACCAAACCGTGTCGCCGGCGCGAATCTCACGAAGGGGACCGCCTTCGCTCTGTGTCAGACCTTTTCCGGCCGTCACAACGAGAGTCTGCCCCAACGGATGCGTATGCCAGGCGGTTCGGGCGCCTGGCTCGAACGTGACGCTGACCACCCTCACCCGTGCCGGGGTTGGCGCATCCATCAATGGGTCCTGGCGGACCGACCCTGTGAAATATTCTGCCGGGGCCTTCATAGAGGGCCGCGATCCGCAAGGTTTGATCTCCATCGACGTTTCCTTTTCGTGCCTGACGATCGGTCTAAGAGGCGACCGTAAGCCAAGCGACTTCATTGTCCAAGCGGCGCGTAGCTCGATCGCAGGCCCATCTGGTTCTGGCCACCGACTCTTGTCACCAATCGGAGACCGAAACGTATCCATCGACAACCGCGAGAGGCGGCAGATCGCGCCCAATCACGCCTTTCAAGCCACCCTGGAAGAAATGGCGACGCTCCGGCGATGCCGCCCTATCTCCGCTACAGGCGCTTGCTCCTCGCCTGAGCGACTGCTAGGGCGAGGCATTTCATCACGCGGAGGATTTCCATGAAACAGCATTCTTTCGGCCACCTGCCCCACACCGTCACGAATATCGGCTTCGGCGCATGGCAGATCGGCGGCGCCTGGGGCGATGTCAGCGAAGCCAACGGGCGCGACGCGCTGAACGCGGCGCTCGACGCCGGCATGACCTTCATCGATACCGCCGATGTCTATGGCGACGGCCGGTCGGAAAAGATCATTGCCGACGTTCTAGAGAGCCGCGGCGGCGAACGGCCGATGGTTGCGACGAAGGCAGGTCGCCGGCTCAACCCGCATGTCGTCGATGGCTACACCAAGGCCAACCTTGAGGGCTTCATCGATCGCAGTCTGAAAAACCTGCGAGTCGACAGCCTCGATCTCGTGCAACTGCACTGCCCTCCGACCGAGGTGCTTTATCGCCCGGAGGTCTTCGACGGTCTGAACGAGTTGCAGAAGGCCGGTAAGATCAGGGGGTACGGCGTGAGCGTGGAGAAGGTCGAGGAAGCGCTGAAGGCGATCGAGTATCCTGGTGTTGTCAGCATCCAGATCATCTACAACATCTTCCGTCAGAGACCCGACCACCTGTTTTTCCAGGAGGCACGCCGGAAAAATATCGCCGTCATCGCCCGCGTGCCGCTCGCCAGCGGCTTGTTGTCCGGCAAGATCACCCGCGAGACCAAATTCGCAAACGATGACCACCGCAATTTCAATCGCCACGGCGAGGCCTTCGATGTTGGCGAGACGTTCGCAGGCGTTCCCTTCGAGGTCGGCCTGCAGGCTGTGGACGAAGTGCGCAAGCTCGTGCCATCGGGTGCGACGATGGCGGCCTTCGCGCTCCGCTGGATCCTGATGAGCGATGCCGTCACTGTTGTCATTCCCGGCGCACGCAACGCCGAGCAAGCGCGTGCAAACGCGGCAGCTGCAAGTCTCGCGCCGCTCTCACACGACGTAATGGACGCCACACGCGACATCTACGAACGATTGGTCGCTCCTTATGTCCACCAGCGCTGGTAGTAGGCAATAACAAAAAAGGCCGGGCATAGACCCGGCCATTCTGTTTCATGGCTCAGCGAACCTCAGTTCGTGCCGACGAGATTGACCTGGAAGAACAGAGTTTCGCCCGAGGAATCATCCACGCCATCATTGTCCGTGACGGCATAGGCCTTACCGGAACCGTCGAAGGCGAAACCTTCGAGCTTGTCGAGGACATAGCCGTTGGTGGCGGTCTTCAGCTCTGGAAGGAAGTCGTGGGCTTCAACCTTCTTGACGACCGGCAGTTCGCTGCCGAGCTTCGCGGGCTTCAGCTCCGATACCGCAACCTTGTAGAGCTTCTTCAGCCTCGCTGCGTCGCCGACGAGGTTGTCGCGTTCGATGATGTAGACGCTATCGCCATGAGTGGAAATTTCGGAAAGACCGACCCAGCCCGCTTCGGACTTGTCGAGCGGATAGCGGACGGCGCCCCACTCCTTGTTCTTCGGATTGTAGGAGACGAGTTTGACAATGCCCTTTTCATCATCCTTCCACTCACGTTGGACCGCCATCCAAAGCGTCGCATCGTCGCCTGAGCCGACGATCGTCACGCCTTCGAAGCCATAGCGGATTTCGTTCACCAAGAGCTCCTTCGGAAGCGCAATCTCTTCCTTGATCTCGCCCTTCGGGTTGACGTGATAGAGAGCGTGCGGCACCAGCTTCTCGCTGTTGCCTTCCGAGGCCAACCAGAACCAGCCCTTCTCATCGACAGCCACACCCTCGATGTCGAGCTTCTGTGCCTGCTGCCCCTCGCGTTTCACTGTCAGCGTCTCTGTGATGACGGCCGGTTTCTTGGTTGCGTCAATGGTGTAGATCGTCGGCTGCATGCCGAGAACGCTGTCGCTGACGGCAAACAGCCGGCCCGGCTTTTCCGGAACCGCGGCAAGACCGGAGAGTGCCGCAAAGCCGACCGGATTGCCGTCCTTTTCGGCCGCAACGATCTGCGGATAGGCCATCTCGCCTTCACCAAGTTCATAGATCATTACGTGGGACCGCGGGCCGCCATCCTTGCCAAGATCGACTTCGTTGGCAGTGGCGAGCAGATTGCGTGACGGTACCGCCACGCCTCCCTCAGGCGAGACACCGGACGGCAGGATCTGGACGAGTTGCGGTTCTGCACCGGTATCCTTGTAGACACCGACGACCGAAGCGCGCTCCGAAAGCAGGAAAATATATTTCTGGCCGCCGAAGGTCGCGACCTCCAGGCCTTCCGGCTCGACACCCTTGGCGGAAGAGCGCTTGTCCGGGTAGTGACCGATATTGGCGACGGCGCGCTCGAAGGAGGCACCGGATTCATAGAGGACATTGCCGGTCTTTTCGAAAATCGTGAAACCGCGTGAACCGCCTTGATAATCGCCTTCGTTGGCAACGACCAAGCGATTATCGTCCAGCCACTTAACGGCGTCGGGCTCACGCAAGACGCCCTTGAGTTCACCGGTGAACTTCAGCGCGCCGTCGCGCTTCGTGTCGATGCCGGTCAGATCGACGCTGCCGGCCGAGAAGTGTGCCTTCACCGCTGCGGTCGCTGCGTCGATTATGACGATCTCGTTGTTTTCCTGCAGGGTCAGGGCGATCTCGTTCTGATCATTGAACGAGACGAATTCGGGCTCCGGATCTTCGGGTCCAATGCCTGCGAGGCCGGTCAGCGTGACGTGTTTGATCGAGCCGCAATCGACCGTTCCGTTCTTGACCTGGAACACCACGAGATCACCTGCCGGCATCTGCGGGATCTTGCCATCGTTGACGTCTTCGTCGCGCTCGTTCTCGATCGCGATCGCGCCGAGGGTCTTGTCCTTGTTGAGCGCGATGGAATCCGGCTGGCCACCGAGATCACAGGTGTTCTCGATCTTCTTGGTGGCAACGTCGACGATCGCGAGGCGCCCGGACGGCTTCGCCTTGCTCTCCGACGTGTTAACGGCAACCAGCGCCTTGCCGGCGGCCGAGGCCACGGACGTCGGCTCGCCGTCCATCATCAGCGCCCCACCGGCCTTCGGCGCCTTGGCGTCTGAGATATCGACAAAACCGATCGCACCGAGCGGACTGTCGCTATAGATCAGCGTCATGCCGTCGTCGGTGGCCGCGATGATTTCCGCCGAAGTGGTCGAAAGCTTGTCTTTCCCCTCGGGCAGGTTGGATGCCACCGGAAAGGTTGCGATGCGGTTGAAAACGGCCTCAGCGGCGGCCGGAAACGCGACCGTCGTCAGAAGTGCTGCAACAATCGCTGTCTTACGAGAAAAAGCTATCATGAAATCCCCCATGAGTTCATACAGAGGGCGTTTTGCGGGACGGGCATGACAGCGGAATGACAATGGCGAATCGGATGAGGCTAGGCGGCTCCGCGTTCCTTCTTCATTTCATTCCTCATGATGAATAGCGACGCTCCAAGGATCAGTATCGCTCCCAACCAGAGATAACCTGTTGGGGCATAGCCAAAGACCAACCAGCCGGCGACAACATTGAGCGGCAGCTTGAGATCGTCGAAGGGCTGGATGTAGGCGGCATCGGCCGTCGAATAGGCGAGTGTCAAGAAATACTGCGCCATCACGGTCAGGAGGCCCGCCGCAACAAAAAGCACGAGCGTCATACCGGATGGGATGCTGAAGCCCGCCGCCACCGCCAGTCCACCGTTGATGGGTGTCAGGAGGGCGAGCAACCAGACGGTGATGGTCTCCGGTCGCTCGACGCCAGTAAGGCTCTTGGTGATTAACGATGAGGCGCCCCAGAGAAGGGCCGAGAGGATCGGCAACAGCGCGGCCCAACTGAAGCTATCCGACCAGGGCTGCAGAATGATCACCGCTCCCAGGAAGCCGGTGGCGCTCGCCGCCCATCGCGCGGCGCCGATATATTCCCCAAGGAAGATGCGGGCACCCATGATGATGAAGAACGGAGACGTCATAACCAGAGCGATTGCCTGCCAGATCGGCACGGACGCCAGCCCAGCGACCCAGGTCGTCACGCCAAATGCGGCCAAGGCGACACGCACGATGTGACGCCAGGCATAGCGCGTCCTCATGGCTCCAAGGCCGACGCGCCGAAGAAAGGGCAGCGAGAAGAGCAGAGCAAAAGCATATTGCCAGAAGGCTGCCGAAGCGGAGGGAAAAGCGAGCGTCATCGTCAGCCATTGCGTGACGACATTGAGAATCGAGAAGGCGATGCCCGCAGCGATCATCCACGCAGCACCGACCATAGCGCGCGGGGCAGAAAATGTAGGGGAAGTCTGATTCATGTCTTTCTTTCCGAAACCAACACAAATCAGGACGCATGAGCGCGAACCGCAGCCAGGACGGATTCCGCCCTCGCCCGCACCGCTCATTCTCTTTCATCCGGACTGTAACCGTCGGCTCCGGAATTGCACCGGATCTGCTGACCCTTTCGGCACCGGCCAAAAGGCGCTCGCGGGCTTGAGCCGAGACTCTTACCGCCGGTGGGGACTTTCACCCCGCCCTGAGAACAACCATTTCGTAAGACATACCTCGCGTGCCGACAAGTCCGCGAAATGCAAAAAGGGTTCGGCCATGGCCGAACCCTTCGAAACTTGCACCGCCGGCCTCGTTGCCCGGCCGCCAAGCAAATTCATATCAGCCGTTGACGGCGTCCTTCAGGCCCTTGCCGGGCGTGAACTTCGGCACGTTGCGAGCCGGAATATCGACTTCTGCGCCGGTGGACGGGTTGCGGCCCTTCGTGGCAGCGCGATGGGAAACGGTGAAGCTACCGAAACCAGCGAGGCGAACGTCGCCCTTGCCCTTCAGTTCAGCCTGGACGACTTCAAAAACAGCATCAACTGCGGAAGCAGCGTCGGTCTTCGAGAGTCCTGCCTTTTCGGCAACTGCGGACACGAGTTCATTCTTGTTCATGTTTCCACCCCTTTCTAAATGGTTCGAAACGACTCAAATCTATAAGCCAGGCGCAGAATAGAGTTCATCAGGCCCGCCGCACCCCAAAGACCCTGCAAATCAAGGAAATGCAAGAGTCTGCGTGCCAATTTCACAAAAAAAGGCTGGCGAAAACGCCAGCCTTTTCAGGGTTTTTAAGCAATTGGGCGCGAATGTGGCAAACAAGGCTCAGTGAGCTATGGTTGCACCCGTTTCGTCGAGCCCTTCGACCGTTGCAATGACCGGCGTTTCCACCGTGCCATCCCACTCGATCGCTTCCGGTCTACGGATCAGCGCATGCTTGATCACCTCGCCCATGCGGGACACCGGGATGATCTCCATGTTGTTCTTCACGTTATCCGGAATCTCCGCCAGATCCTTGGCGTTTTCTTCCGGAATCAGCACCTTCTTGATGCCGCCGCGAAGCGCTGCGAGCAGCTTTTCCTTCAGACCACCGATCGGCAGAACGCGACCGCGAAGGGTGATTTCACCCGTCATCGCCACGTTCTTGTCGACCGGAATACCGGTCATGATCGAGACGATCGCGGTTGCCATCGCGACACCGGCCGACGGACCATCCTTCGGTGTAGCACCTTCCGGCACGTGCACGTGGATGTCGCTCTTGTCGAAGCGCGGCGGCTCGATACCGAAATCGACAGCGCGCGAGCGGACATAAGACGCCGCCGCCGAGATCGATTCCTTCATGACTTCCTTCAGGTTGCCGGTCACGGTCATCCGACCCTTGCCCGGCATCATGACGCCTTCGATCGTCAGCAGTTCGCCGCCGACTTCCGTCCAGGCCAGACCGGTGACGACACCGACCTGATCCTCGCGTTCGGCTTCGCCGTGGCGGAAGCGCGGAACGCCCAGATAGTCGTCGATGTTTTCGGCGGTCACATGAACCGACTTCGTCTTGCCCTTGATGATCTCGGTGACCGCCTTGCGGGCGAGTTTCATCAGTTCGCGTTCGAAGTTACGAACACCGGCTTCCCGGGTGTACTGCTGGCTGATCGCCATCAGGGCATCGTCGCTGACCGAGAATTCACTCGGCTGCAGCGCATGTTCCTTGATGGCCTTCGGCAGCAGGTGCCGCTTGGCGATCTCGCGCTTTTCGTCTTCGGTGTAGCCGGCGATACGGATGATTTCCATGCGGTCCATCAGC
>Ga0102590_1003110_pt1 | contig 17459 bp, 15 predicted proteins | sample AraplaMF_Col_mMF_FD_76859 | JGI IMG/M metagenome (GOLD analysis project Ga0102590, IMG submission 76859) | Arabidopsis root microbial communities from the University of North Carolina, USA - plate scrape MF_Col_mMF | ecosystem: Host-associated > Plants > Roots > Endosphere | place: USA...
GCTTTGCCATATTGGGTATTGTGCTTTCATTCATCTGGTATGTATTCGGGGCTAATGATAAGTACCTGGTAGAGGTATACCGGAAAGCAGTGGAGGAAGCGGGTAAGAAATTCACTTCGCTGGCTGCACTGGACAGATCTTATCCACAGGGAAATGGTTATCATTTTGTTGGAGATGTGTACCGGTACCCAGGGCTTAAACCCGGTTTATTCAGCTGGCGCTTTGAATGGTGCAGTATTACGCACCTGGCGGCATTGTTTCCTTTTACGCTGATGATCGCATGGATCGCTTACCTGATCGCTGCCTGATTTTTTTTGATCCCTTCGGGTTATTTGTAAGATATTTTACTTAAATTTAAATTGATTTGTTTGGTCACCTGTTGACGCCGGCCTTTTGTACTGTAAAGACACGTTTTCCCTTAATTAAATTATATCAAAAATGAAAAAAATCTGTATTCTTTCCGGCATTGCTGTAGTAGCCTTATTATTTGTATCCGGAGCATCTTCCGGAAGCGCTTGTCAAGACGATCATCATGGCTTGCGTGGTAAATGCAGGATTACCGTTGTAGATGGCGTGTACCATTTTGATTGCGTAACACCCATTGATCCTGCAGTTACAAATTGTACTTATTACGTTGAATAGCCGTACGCTCATTAACCAAAACAAGAAAATAAACAGGGGTATTTCCCTGTTTATTTTTTTTCACCTATATGAACATGCCTGGAAGATCACTATTTACTGTTTTAATATATTGGATCACCGCAGTTACCTTAACTGCCTGCAATAGCGGAAAGGAAGTACCTTATGCTAACTGTATTCTTACCAGAGAACCTGTTGTGCCGATCACCATCACGCAGGGCAATATGCTGAACCTTTACCTGGACAGTCTCATGGTATTGGGAATATCAACGCCTATTGACTATCATGAAAAAGAACAGGTGCTCTATGCATTTGACAGCTATAATAAACGGTTGCTGGAATACCCCCTTGTGTTCACGGGCGATACTATACGTCCGCGGAACATTCTGCCTGTTCATGTAAAGCATAAGATCTCTTACTTAAAATATATTTCGCCGGATAGCCTGATGCTGTATGCTTATGGCGGGTCGAAACTGTTTTATTATTCTATTAGCCGCGGTGTGGTAGATAAGGAGTATTCGTTTATGAAGAATAAGACAGCCGGTATGAATGCCGCGCCGCCTTATGCCAATGCGGCTGCGCCTTTTTTATTCATTGGCCAGACCATTACCGGCGTTGGATTTTTACTAGGGGAGAAGGAGGGAGAAAACCCGGCTTTCCGTACGATCTGTGCCACTATTCAGCTGCCATCGGGTAACACCATCTATCGCATTCCTTATCCGGGTGTGTACCGGGAGCATAACTGGGGCGGGTCACATTTGCGCACGCCGTATGCAACGTACAATGAGCAAACGCGGAAACTCTTGCTAAGCCTGCCGGCGGATCATCATATCCAGCTGGTGGACAGTAACTGGCAGGTAAAGGATGTTTATGCAGGAAGCCGTCAGCAGTTCTGTATTAGCTCCATGGGATTGTCAAAGAGCAATGAGCAGGTACTGGATGTTGATTACGCGCTGCAATATTATACCAGCACCCCTTCCTACCGTAATATCATCTACGACCGGTATCATGACCGGTATTACAGGATACTGGAACTGCCGCCCGCAAAGGAGAAAATGGCCAATGGGAAGCCGGCTGGTAAGACGGCCAGCCTCATAGCGTTTGACAAAGATCTTCAATACCTGGGAGAGGCGGCTTTACCGGATGGGTTGGCGCTGGATAATTTCTTTGTTACTGCTGAAGGATTGTACTTCCTGAACGTGCGTAATAAGGATCAGAACATTGCGCAGTATACGCAGTGTAAGATAGCCATACCGCATTAGTCGAAATAAGGTTCCGGACCGCTTCTGTCTACATGGAAGGTCTGGTCAAGATAATATACTACACTTTCCGGTGCTTTAGCAGAAGGTATGAGCTCCCGCAGGGGGATAACTATTTTCGGATATTCATCGATGAATTCCAGTCCTTTAACGGCGGGCAGGCGGAATGACTGCATCAGCAGTTTAAATCGTTCCAGTTCTACGCCGGAGTAGCGGATGTATTTGCTTTCGCTGATACTTAGTTCGATCAGCACTTCTTTTGTCTGGAATAAGAGACCAAATTCCAGCTGGCAATCCTGTGTCAGTTCTTCCCGGTATTTTTCCAGTTCGTTCAGTATAAATTGTTTTTGCAGCAGGGCGGTGGTGGCGCTTTCATCTTCGGATAATCCGTATACGCAGCTCACTTTGGCGGGCAATGTGAGGGCGAGGGCCTGGAATAGGTCCCAGAGGCGGTTGTTGTCAATGTTGATAGTGGCCTGGAAGCGGTAGGGTAAACGGTGGGCGCCTGCTTCGTTGAGGTCAAGGGTATAGCCTTCCTGGATCCGGGCTTTTCTTCTTTTGTGGAGGATCTCGTCGAAGTCGGGACGGTAGCTTATTTCGTCATCGGAGGGAATGCGTATGGTGATGGGCAATGCGAGCATGGGGCAAATATACAGCGGAAATTAAAGGATTGGGTAGGAGGAGGGAGGGACGGACTAAGTACTTACCAAGCACTTACCCGGCTAAGTCTAAGTAGGTACTAAGCTAGTTCGCGGAGTAAGCCACTTGTAAGCGGCTAGTAAGCGCCTACTGTAAATCAAGGCATTGTGGAGATAAGGTGGAGTTGATCGGGAGTTCAGCTGGGGATGAAATGGAGGGCAGTTTGAGGTTTGAGGTCTGAGGTTTGAGGTTGGTTGAAGGTGGAAAGTTCAGGTTTAAGAGCGGGGCGAATGAGAAGGAGTCGTTTTGGGAGCGGAAAAAGGGTGTTTTGGGAAGGTAGGGATGTAGGTTTTCCTGGGGAGCTGGCGCTCGGGAGCTAAGAAGGTTTTTTAGTGCGACTAAAGCGTGGACTGAAGACCCGGAGGAGATTGCTTAGGGCCGGCTCTACGCGGGGCTATCGGCCTCCCGACCGTGTCGGGACAGGCTTCGCAATGACGGAGGAGGAAGACCCATTTGCCCCGTTTTTTGCGATGACGGGGAAGGAACCTCGTTTATGCTTGGCGCCGGGCTTTTACGGAAGACGAAACGCTTACGTGATGATTTTGCCAGGAATGCTGTTGCTGTGAGCTCTTCTGCAGGGATAGCAACACTGATCACATCGGCGGCCATGTAGCGGCGGTCGCCGGAGGGGAAGAGGATGCCGTTGGATGTTTTGCAGGAGCGATATTGGAGCGCCACCATGAGGGCGCCTTCGCCTTCAACAGGGACGTTCAGGGCCATGCCCTTGAAAGGCTCGTCCTCGTTCAGTTCGATGATGGCAGTAGCTACCTCGGTGCTGATCACACGGTTTTCGGCGAAGCTGATGCGGGTGGCAATAAGGCGAAGCTCTATGTGCGTGTTGTTGCCTTGGGGTAGCAGTTCCTGGGCAGGGATGTACAAGGCGCCATTTACCGTGAAAACAGGGGGAATAACAAAGAGCTTTTCCAGGCCGGTATGGCGGTTGAAGTGGAAGCCCTGCAGGTTCGGAAAATGATCTTTGCCGGCTTGTATGAATAGTTTATTCAGGCGGTTCACGAGGGTGCCGTCGTAACGCATATCCAGGTGGGGGTGGAAGGCTTTACGAATAAGCTTTCCTTTCCGGCTGGCCATGCCGAAGTGACGGGCAGCGCGCTTAGTGGGGGCTGTCTGTCTTACTTTGTCCGGCATGCTACGGAGAAAATATTTGCCATTTCTACGGTAGCCGATGACGTTCTGCAATCTGCCGGTGAATTTGAGAACGCCGGTTTGGAGCGCCATGTATAAAAGCTTTTAATAAATATACGGGAAAGAATTGAACGGAGATCAGGCGGGCGAATTTGATGATTTTAATCAATAAAATCACCCATTACGACCGTTTACACTAAAACGCTATCTTTACCTCCCAAATACCCTTATAAACAACATACCTAAAAGACTGCAAACCCTACCTATGCAATTATTATTGAAGCGGTTACTGCTGCTCGTTACCCTGAATGTAACGTTGACATTTATTTTAAACGCACAAAGCATCCACCTGGACTGGGTTAAGACAATGCCTTTCAGTCATGGGTCCAAGCTGGTAATTGATTCCAACAAATCTATTATCCTGGCGGGTGGATTCCAGGGCACCCAGGACTTTGACCCGGGCCCGGGCGTCTTTAATATGACAGCGGCGGGTTACAATCTGTTTATTGCCAGGTATGATACCGCGGGCAATTTTATATGGGCCAAACAGCTGCAGGCAACAGAAAGTGATGTGGTACGTGATAAGTTCGGCAACCTGCTGATCCTGGGAGAATTTCAATACACAGTAGATTTTGATCCTGGTCCCGGTGTACAAACCCTCACTTCACCGTATCTCGGTGCTTATCTCCTCAAGCTTGATCCCGGCGGCAATTTTCTCTGGGTTAAGCAAATACCTCATGAGCTTAACACCCTGGGTGTTGATGCAGGTAACAACATTATCCTGGGCGGGTCTTTTGCAGGAACGCAGGATTTTGATCCCGGGCCGGGCACTTTTACAGTAACGGCTGCCGGGGGTGACATGTATCCGGATATGGCCATCGTAAAGCTGAATGGCGATGGTAATTTTACCTGGATGCGGCAGGTGTTAAACCAGGGCACGGGCGAGCAACAAACAAGGGTCCTGAAAATAGATCGTGAGGATAATATTATTCTTGCGGGGAATTTTTCGTCGGCAATGGATTTTGATCCTGGCGTGGGCGCTACCGTTCTTACCCCTGCGGGTCATGAGGATGCATTTTTACTGAAACTGGACAAGGCTGGCAATTTTCAGTGGGCGAGACGGTTTGGCGCAGGCAGTACTGACAGGATAACCGGACTGGAAATTGACGGGCAGGGGAATGTGTACAGTACGGGTATGTTCCTGCTTACAGTTGATTTTGACCCAGGTCCTGGTACCTACGAAATGACCGGCGCCTGGATCACCTGTTTTGTTTCCAAGCTTGACAAGAATGGTAATTTCGTTTACGCCAAAAGCTTTCAATCGGTGGGCGGATCAACTGACGGTAATGACCTGGCGCTGGATCGCGACAATAACCTGTACATATCCGGCTACTATGGTATTGACGCGGATTTTGATCCTGGTCCGGGCGTCAACAAGGTCACCGGTTATGGTTTATTTACCGTTAAGCTGGATGATAATGGAAATTTAGCCTGGGCTGCCACGTATCCGGCAATAGGTGCTTATTATGTTGAGTCGATCTATTCCGACCTGGCGGTCGATATATTAAAGAACGTATATCTTGCCGGCGAGTTTGGTTATACAACGGATTTTGATCCTACAGCGGCTTCGTTCCCGGTTACCGCTGCATCCCCTGATCACGATCTGTTCTTCCATAAGCTCAGCCAGTGCGGGAATACCTGGAGCAGTACAGCAGCGGACACCTGCACGTCCTATACATTGAACGGCACTACCTATCCCAGTCCTGGTGTATACTATCAATTTTTAAGGAATAGCGCCGGTTGCGACAGCGTCATATCACTGACCCTTCACAGGAAAGCAGTGATCACCCAGCAGACGGCTACTGCCTGTGACAGCTATACCTGGAACGGAAGACAGCTAACGACGACTGGTATCTACCGGGATACCTTTCCTGCCGTGGCAGCCTGCGACAGTATTGTACAGCTGGACCTTACTATTACGAAGATCTCCACTGATGTTGATCAAACTGCCTGTGGCGCTTACTTGTGGAATGGCACATTGCTCACCAGCAGCGGGCAGTATAGCCATACTTTTAAAACGGCCGGCGGTTGCGACAGCCTCGTGAACCTGAACCTGGTGATCAACCCGGCGCCACAAAAACCTTTCCTCGGAGCGGATACCACTCTTTGTAAGGGCGATACCATCAGACTGTCTCCCGGCGCCTTCCAGGCCTACCTGTGGAGCAATGGATCTACGGGAAATACCCTCACGGTGGCGGATACGGGGGCCTATTGGGTGCAGGTGACCGGAGATCACAATTGTACGGCGGCAGACACGATGAGGATCCTTTCTTCAGGGCAGTGCGGCTGTGTGCTGGATGAGCAGACAAAAGTGTACCCTAATCCTTTCGATGGTTTCTTACTGGTAGATAAACAACCTACTTCCTGTGAGATCAGGATGGATCTGTATAATACATTAGGCCAGCTACTGGCGGAGCACATATTGTTACAGGATGGTGTGAACAGGATACCTCTGCCCGGGCTTCCGGCTGCCGTGTATTTTTACCGCTTGTATTCAAAAGATAAAATTTTGCTGCGCGGCAAAGTACTGAAACAATAAAGTGATTAAGCAATGCGCCGCCACCGGAACAATAGGTGGCGGCGCATTTTTTCTTACGTAAATTCTTGTCTTGATGACAGTTATGCACACAGTTATCTGATGTTTTTTTTACAAAGACTGATCATCTTTTCTCCTTTTTTAACAAATCCTTTGCACATTCTGAAAACTTTATCTAAGTTTATCGCAATAGTGAACGAAGGACGTAGACATGAGTACAGTATATTTTATAGGACAATTATTCCCTATCATCGTAAACATTTTCAACCAGCAATATACCGGGAAACTAATACCTATTCCTAGTTATTCTACAAGTGTGAAATAATCGTAAACAATCGTAAACAGTGATGAGGACGGAGGATCGGAAAGCAGCTTTATACTTTACAACAGAACTTAAACTATGAAGTACAGGTGCGATAAGGCACCGGCCCGGCTTACCTAGACCATCAGCCATGTATAAAATCGTAGATAGACCATAAGGCGCCATCGTGCGCAGGGGAAATCTTTTGCTTTAACACTATTCTTTTAAACAAAACAACTGCAATCAATGCAAAGATCGTTATTTGTATGCACGGTCCTGCTATTGCTATGCGCTTTTGGCGCCATCGCACAGGAAAAGAAGGCGGTTTCAGGAACCGTATTGGACGAAAAAGGCAGCCCGCTTATCGGGGTTAGTGTACAGGAAAAAGGTACTACTAACGGCGCTTCTACCCAGGAGAATGGGAAATTCACCCTCAAAGTGGCCTCCAATGCAACATTGGTAGTGTCTTACATTGGCTATCTGAAAAAAGAAGTGCCTGTGAGCGGCGATGTGCTCAACATTCAGCTGGCTCCTGACACCAAGGGCCTGAATGAGGTGGTGGTGACCGCAATGGGTATCAAGCGGGAAACCCGCGCCTTAGGCTATGCGGTAAGTACCGTTACTTCCAAGGAGCTGACCCAGACCGGTAGTCCTAACTTTGCTTCTGCACTGTATGGTAAAGCAGCCGGTGTGAAAGTTATCGCCGCTCCCGGTGGCGCCAGCAGCGGCGTTTCCGTACAGGTGAGAGGTATTACCTCTATTAATAACAGCACGCAGCCCTTATATGTAGTGGACGGTGTACCTATCAGGAACTTCAATAACCTGACTGCTCCTTCTTTTGGTACTACCAACAACAGGATCGATGGGAACGGTGCGGTGGATATTAACCCGGAGGATATCGAAAGCCTGACCGTACTGAAAGGCGCCAGCGCTACTGCATTGTACGGTTCTGAAGCTACCAACGGTGTAATCGTGATCACTACAAAGAAAGGTACCAAAGCCAGGGGCCTGGGTGTGGATGTAAACTATATATTTGCTAAGGAGAACCTGGCTTACAGCCCGGATTACCAGAATGAATATGGTCCCGGTTATGATGCGCAGACCAATGTGGTGAATGGTATTGACCCTGATGGCGATGGCATGGTAACAGATGCTGATGGTTCCCGTCACCCTTACTACAGGGCTTACGCACAGTTCGGTCCTAAGTTTGATGGCAGCGACATTAAATACTGGGATGGTTCTACGCGGAAATATGTAGCGAATAAAAATAACTATAGGGATTTTTACCAGAATGGTTATAACTCCACTGCAAATGTGGCATTGTCTAATTCAGGAGATAATGGCAGCTACCGTTTCTCTTACACACGCACTGATTATAAAAGCATTCTGCCCGGCAGTAATCTCTACAAGAACAATTTCAACTTTAACGGTACGTTGAAATTAGGCAGCAAAGCGTCTGTAGACCTGGTTTCTACCTACAACAACAATTTTACACATAACAGGGCGTACACGCTTAGCAATGTGTTTGGTTCTTATGATGGTTTCTTTAGCCGCCTGGACGACATGCAGACTTACTTCGACCGGTATAAGACCACTAATGGTTATAAATATGTAGCTAACGACAACCTGAATTATGACCAGGACCAGCGCTTGGCATACAGGATAAGAGCAGGCAACCTGATGGATTATTTATGGAACAACCTGCGCAATAACTACGACGAAAGGCAGAACCGTTTCATTAACAGTGCAACACTGAACGTAAGCATCCTGGATAACCTGCGCTTCAGGGGCCGTGTAGGCGGTGACTTTACCAACTGGCGTGCGACGACAGAGGAACATAATACCCAGCCTGTGGGCTTTGGATATACCGGTAAATACCAGGTAGAACAAAGAAGCAACAATATTTTTTACGGAGACGTAATGCTGACCTACAGCCCGAAGCTGACCGCAGATCTTGGTCTTACTGTATCCGGCGGCTTCACCGGCAGAAAACAGAACTACACCTACCAAACCTCATACACCGATGTAGGCCTTGCGAGCGAGAACTGGTTCAGTCTTTCCAACTCTGCAGGTGTATTGAAAACTTCTGCGCAGCGTGCAGAACAGATAGATGTAGCAGGTTTCGGTATACTAAACCTGAACTATAAGGACTTCCTGTATGTTGAGGGTACTGCCCGCCAGGAGCGTACCTCTACGCTGCCTGCTGCTGTAAATTCCTATTTCTATCCTTCCGTGAATGCAGGTTTTGTTTTCTCTGACGTGATCAAACTGCCTTCTTTTGTAGATTATGGTAAGTTAAGGGCTTCTTACGGGTTGGTAGGTAACCATCCCAGCATTTACCAGGCTAATGTTGGTTATTACCAGTATGCCCTGGCTTATAATAGCTCCACCATCTTATATCAGCAGTCACAGAGCAACTCATTCGGTAATCCTAACATCCAGTCAGAAAAGAAACGCGAATTTGAGCTAGGCCTGGAGACAAGATTATTCGAAGGTAAAGTAGGGGTAGATTTCAGCTATTATAATAACAAGGTGAGCCGCCAGATACTGCTGGCCAGCACATCTCCTTCTACCGGTGCTACTTCTAACCTGATCAATGCAGGCGATCTGGCTAACTACGGTTATGAGGCTGCTATTAATGCAACGCCTTTAACGCTGAAGAATTTCCGCTGGACCAGCCGCTTTAACTTTGCTATCAACAGAAATAAACTGGCTGCGCTTCCCGAAGGCCTTTCAGACCTGACCTGGAACGTAGAAGGCGGTGGTTACCTGATCGTGAAAGCTGAAGTGGGTGATGCGCTGGGTAATATATATGTGCACCCACGCAACCAGGATGCTAACGGTAACTATATCGTGAATGGCGATGGCTACTATACCAACAATCTCAATGAGTACAAAAGTGTTGGCAACATGATGCCCAAGATCGTGGGTGGTTTCTCCAACACTTTCACTTATAAGAATTTCTCCCTGGATGTTACACTGGATTACCGTTGGGGTGGCAAGCTGGTATCTATACCTACCTACTACCAGATCGGCGGAGGTATGTTTGAAAGTACCCTCCAGTACAGGGATGCAGCGCACGGTGGTATCTCCTATAATGTAATAGACGATGCAACTGCTAATTATGTAGCTGCTGCCAACGGTACCCGTCATGACGGTTTGATCCTGCCCGGTGTTACCGAAGATGGCAGGGCCAATACTAAAGTGATCTCTGCTGCGGGTTATTACCTCAACAACTTCAACTGGAGAACAGAAGGTGATTATTCTGCTGCGGTGTTCAACAATAACTATATTAAAGTGCGCGAAGTTGCCCTGACTTACAATATGCCTAAAAGCATCACTGAGAAGTTACATTTCCAGGGACTGCAGCTGGCATTGATCGGCCGTAACCTGTTCTACCTGTACAAATCACTGCCTTACGGCTTAGACCCCGAAGTAGCAGTTGGTTCTACCTGGCTGAGCCAGGGTGTGGACAATGGTACTGTTGGACCGACCAGGAGTTTAGGGGCCAGCCTGCGTGCCCGCTTTTAATTTCTATTGCTGAATGTCTTAAAAATTATTCGATGAAACGACTTTTGATAAATACGACCATCCTGATCATACTTGCAGGCCTTTTTGCTTCCTGTAAGAAAAGGATAGAAGACGATTACATGAACCCGGAGCTGACAACGACCGGTTCCCTGGGAAAATTGTTGTCCGGTATGTACATGAATAAACGTGTACGTCCTTCCTACTGGGATTATTACACTTTTATAATGTCTGTTCAGGCGCCTTACGCGCAAACAGTGGCATTGCAGCCTACCACCCAGATGTATATTCCGTCCACTTCTTATACCCAGGATCGCTGGACAGATTTTTATGCAGGTAGCTGGAGCAAGGATGATAATGATCCTAACTATTACGGTCCTGGTATAATGGGCAACTACAGGGAAATGCAGACCAGCTATAAGGCGCTTACTCCCGTGCAACAGCAGCAGCAGGACGTATTCCTGAAATGTGCCGAAGTGTTGTTGTATGACCAGGCTTCTCAGATGATCGATATGTGGGGAGATATTCCTTTCAACCAGGCAGGAAGTCTTAACACCGACCGCAAGGCTACCGGCGCTCCCTTTGATGATGCGGCTACTCTTTATAATACTTTTATCGCCAACCTGAAGTCGCTGAATACATATTTTGATACCGCCAACATTATTACTTCTGTTTCAGCCGAACTGAAATTGCAGGATATGATGTATAAAGGCGACCTTTCAAAGTGGCAGCGCTATGTCAACTCTTTACGCTTGCGCCTGTTGATGCGTATTTCAAATGTGAGCGAGGCTGCTGCCAGAACTGAGGTGACTGCTATGTTAAGCAACCCGGCTACTTATCCGCTGATTACTGACAACGAGCAAAATGCGGTTATAAAAATGAGCTCTCCTGCACTGAAAAGTGACCTGGGTGGCGTTTTCTCCGACTTCCGTGTTGCACCGGCTTACCTGTTAGATACGCTGATGTTGGCTAACAATGACCCGCGCACTCCTGTATACTGGGATACTAATCAGTCTGGTCAATACGTAGGATTTCCTTATAACGGAAGCTCCTCCGATTTTGAAACAGTAGGTAAATATGCCACTTATGATTCTGCGACGTTTAATTATAACTACAACATTCCCGGTGTGCTTTTTACTGCATCCGAAGCGAGCTTCCTGCAGGCAGAAGCATATGAAAGATGGAGTGTGGGAACTCCGCAAACTGCATATGAAACAGGTATCCGCCAGTCTATAGCATTCTACTATGACCTTAACCATTCCACAGTGTTCAGAGCAGGCGGCGCCTGGGATACACTGCATGTGCCTCAGGAGCCAGCTATCACTGCTTATATCCTGAAACCGGCCATCGCTTACAGCGGTACTGCTACACAGAAGCTGGCGAAGATCTATACGCAGAAATGGGAGCACTTCTTTATCCTGCAGTCCGGTCAGGCATGGGCAGAGCTGAGAAGAACAGGCTATCCTGCGCTGAAGTTTGCAACAGCTTCTGCTTCCGGCGCTACCACACCTCCGGTGCGTTTGCTGTATCCTTCTGCAGAGCAGCTGTATAATGCGGATAATTATTCTAAAGTGTCATCCAAAGATACCAGGAACACCAGGATCTTCTGGGATATCAATTAAAGGGCTACTTATTTATCTTGATGAATACCCGGAAAGAAAAAGGCCGTCAACTAAAAGTTGGCGGCCTTTTGATTTATTGCATTACCGGAGGCTGAACGATATCGGTAAGCGGAAGGGTACCGCTTCTACTCTTCCTCTTACTTTTCCCGGTATCCATGCAGGCAGGAGTTTTGCAACGCGGAGGGCTTCTTCATTTAATGATCTTTCTACGCCTGCATGGACGGCTGTTCCGTTTACGCTGCCGTCTTCATTTACCGTAAATTTTACTACGACAATGCCATGAGCTCCCCTTTCCTGAGCACTGCGGGGATATTTGAGATTTTTTCTCAGGAACTTCATCAGGACGTTTTCACCGCCGGGGTAGACGGGAGGCTCCCATAGTTTATCGTATGTTAGCTGCTGGCCTTCTACGTCCAATCTTTGACCTTTTATGAATTTACCGTTGGCGTATTCCTCTTCGTATATCTTTTGCCCGTTTTCATCAAAGCCCTGCCAGGTACTGTCTTTCCGGCCGTTTTTGATCATTCCTTTCTGTTTTACAAGGCGTAATAAGGTCTTATGGAATCCAGCCCCATAAATACTCTTACATAGGTCGCGCCGTCCATGGAGGGTATCTCCCCCCAATCCTGATCGAAATAGGTATAGGAGATCTTTTCATTATAGACTGATTTCTGGGAAAAGGCAGAAGTGATAATCAGGCAGCACGCTGTCAGCACCAGGATCGATTTCATAGCAGGGATTTAGTTTTAGTGGCGCAAAGATAGGAATGTGAAAGAGTTAATTTTGTATTTGGTTTATTGTTAATATATTAGTTCAGCTTTAAATCGTTCAATACCCTATGCAAAAGATCATTACACTCATTACGCTGTCGTTGTTTTCTATTCATGTGTTTGGACAGTCTAATTACCAGCAATTCAAAAAGCTTTGTGAAGAGGACGATACCACTAAGGCCAAATCTTTCCTGGCCGCATGGGAGAAAAGCAATCCGGATGACCCTGAGCTGTATACTTCACAGTTTAACTACTATTTTTCGAACAGCAGGCAGGAGTTGATCTCTCTTCAGCAGGAAGCGCCTAAAGGAGAGGGCTTCCAGATAGAAGACAGCACGGGCAAGGTAGTAGGTTTTATAGGCCCGAATACAGGTTATGATCCGGGTAAACTGGAGAAGGCGTTTCAATGCATCAATACCGGTATTGAAAAGTTCCCTGACAGGCTGGATATGAGATTCGGAAAATGCTATGTGCTTGGAAAGATCGGGGACTATGACAATTTTACAAAAGAGATCATCAGGACAGTAGCATACTCTGTTATCAACAAGAACAACTGGCTGTGGACGGAGAATAAGAAGCAGGATGATGGAGAACGTTTTATGCTGTCTGCTATTCAGGATTATTTAGGGCAACTGTATGAGACGCAAGAGGACCGTTTGCTGGACAACATGATACAGATCGGCGAGGCGACTTTGCAGCATTATCCTAAAAGTGTGGAAATATTATCAACAACATCAGTAGCTTTCCTGTTAAAGAAAGAATATGATAAGGCGTTGGGGTATTTAAAACAGGCGGAGGAACTAAATCCCCAGGATTATATTGTGCTGAATAATATTGCGCAGGGGTATAAGCTAAAAGGCGATAAGGTGAATGCGATCAAGTATTATGCGCTGACGGAGAAGTATGGGGATGAGGAGGCGAAACAGCAGGCGAGGGAGAATATAAAGGAGTTGAGGAAGTAGGGAATCACGCTTTTTCACTATTTTACATTAATTAATTCCCATAATGCTAGCGCTGCACAATCTCCATATCATTCATGAAAATATAAAGGATATATTCATTGATAATGGATTCATCCTTTCTGCAGCGCCCGATGCTGCAGGCAGCAACACCGTACAGCACCTTCATTTCGATAATTGCATCGCCTTCCCCGGTCTTATCAACTCACATGATCATCTTGACTTTGACCTCTTTCCTCAGCTGGGTAACAGGATCTATAAAGATTATGTGGAATGGGGCAATGATATTCATGCTGTGAACAAACCAGCCATCAATAGGGTGTTACAGGTGCCCCGCCACTTGCGTGTAAAATGGGGTGTTTACAAGAACCTGCTGGCTGGGGTCACTACCGTTGTACATCATGGTCATTATGTAGAGGATATGCCGGAGGCGCCTATACATGTCTTCCAGGATTGTAATATGCTACACTCCATTCAACTGGAGAAAAGATGGCGGCTTAAGTTGAACAATCCTTTTGCAGAAAAACGTCCATGGGTAGTGCACATCGGAGAAGGCACCAATCCGATGGCCCATAAAGAGATTGACAGCCTTATCAGGTGGAACATCCTCGGACGAAAGCTGGTGGGCATTCATGGCGTCGCATTGGATGCCCGGCAGGCCCGTTCCCTGGAGGCCCTGATCTGGTGTCCTGACTCCAACTTTTTCCTGGTAGGCGCTACTGCCAACATCGCCAGGCTTAAAGCGGTGACGAAGATCGTTTTTGGCACTGACTCCACCGTGTCTGCCAGCTGGAATATCTGGGAGCAACTCCGCCTGGCCAGGAAAACCGGCTTGCTGACCGATATGGAGCTGTTTCATTCACTCACCACAGTACCGGCAGCGCTGTGGAATATTAAAAATACCGGCGCGCTGAAAGCGGGCATGCATGCAGATATCGTTGTCGCAAAGCAAAAAGGAGCTGAAGGCCGCCTGGATGCGTTCTTTCGCTTAGAACCCGAAGATATACAGCTGGTATTGAAAAAAGGAGAGATCGTGTTGTTTGATCAGCTATTGTTTGAACAATTGCATCTTAACGATGAGCAACTGAAAGGATACAGCCTGGTAAAGGTGAACGGGGTGTGTAAATATGTGAAAGGAGACCTGCCGGCATTGATTAAAAATATTCATGGATATGCGCCGGGTTTGCCATTGCCCGTTGAATAAAACCAGTACCCGGGCGCTTGGGCATTCCAATTATAGTTTATATCTTGATCCGCTCAAACATTAACCCTATGGATAAGAAAAACCAGGTGTTCAACATCATCGAATTTACAGGAGACGGAACCCTTTACTACGGCGCCTCTATTGATATGCCCGATATTCTGCTGGAGGAAGGTAATTATAAGAAACATACGGAGGTGGAGATCCCCCTGGGGCATTCCCGTTATGGTGGTCCGGTGGTTGATCTTCCCGCAGGTGCATCCTATCCGGAAGGATTTTGTTTCGCGGCGCAGCTGGATCTTTCCAAATTCTCCCCCTTCGATAAAACAGGCTTATTGCCTAAGTCCGGACAGCTCATATTCTTTGCGGATATCATGACGGATACGGGTAAGGTGATCTATGCAGATGTAGATAATAAAGACCTGGTTCGCCATGTTAAAGAACATGAGGACAACTTTTTCTCCGGTATGCTGGTGAATGAGATCTTTGCAGGTAGGGAAACACTTGCAGAACGTTTTCGTGATGCGGAGGATGAAGAGGAAGAAGAAGATGCAGATGAAGATGGGAAGCTCTGGGACTATTTTGCGGGCAGCAACAGGTCAAAGATCTTCGGGATCTATACCCATTGCCAGATGGGAGAGGAAGAGATCACCGAGATCGCTTTTTCTGATAAGGTAGTATTGCTGCAGGTGGGAGAAAATGATTTTAATGATGAGGGTGTGTTCAGCGTACTGATATCACGCAGTGACCTGGAAAAGCGGAATTTTGACAATTGCGAGTTTGCCTGGGGACAGTCCTGATGCTCATCCTTTTCTTGGTTATGTTCTAAAAATTTATTTCTATCTTACCCCCGCAACAGTACGGCTGTCCACGTTAAGGGGTGATACATGGTTCAGAAACAAGATATTAGTGACCAAACCTTGCTTGCCGGTATATCCACCGGCGATGAGGTAGCGTTCCGCTGCCTGTTTGACCGCTACCGTGGGCGGATCTACACTTATGCCCTGCGCCTGTCTGAAAATACTTCCCTGGCAGATGAGGTAGTACAGGACGTTTTCCTGAAAGTATGGCTGAAACGAACGGACCTTCCCGGAGTAGAAAATTTCAATGCCTGGCTATACGCCATTGCACGTAACCGTATGTTCGACATGATGAAGCAGCAGGCCCGCGAACAGCAGACCAGGGAAAGCGTGCTGCAGGAAGGTGAGTCCTATGCCAACAATGCGGAGCGCTCCCTCCTGGAAAAAGAGCAGCAGGTACTGTTAAGAGATGCCCTGGCCAAGCTGTCGCCCCGGCAGCAGCTAATCTATAACCTCAGTCGCGATCGCGGTATGAAGCATGAGGAGATCGCCAATACCCTGAATATTTCCCGCAACACGGTGAAGACCCACCTGGTGCACGCCCTGCGTGTAATAAAAGATCATATCAGCCCCTATATCAATGCGATAGTAATAGGCATTAGCCTGCTGGCAAAATTTTTTTAAAAACGTATACTCCTCTTTTTCATTTCTACAGTCTTATTAGAAAGCCCAACAAACAGGTGCTATTTTTTACCTAAAAATATTGTGCTATGCAGACGCATGAAAGGTTTGCGTACCTGTTTAGGCGTTACCTCGAGAAAACCCTTACTCCGGAAGAGGTAGCCGAGATGCGGACCTATATCGGCCAGCCGGAGTACGACGAGGAACTGCGGGATTTGATCAAAGAAGGATGGGACCAGGACTGGCCACACGAAGAGCAGAAACCGGACGCCGCGGAAACCATTTTCCGGAACATCATAGAACAGGACCGCGATTCTCCCAGGCTGCGCCGCCTGTGGTGGTGGGCCGCCGCCGCTGTTACGCTGGGTGCGATCACCGGCGGTGTTTACCTGCTCAGGCAAGGCCCGCCGGTGGTCAAAGAAGTGGCACAGGCGAAACCGTCCAGGGTGCCTGAGAAAGCGGCGCATCAATACCTGGTGCTGCCAGACCAAAGTAAGGTGCTGCTGAATGAAGGGTCTACACTGCAATACCAGAACGGCTTCAGCGGAAATGCCAGGGTAGTGCATCTCTCCGGGGAGGCCTTTTTTACCATCAGGAAAGATACCCGTCCTTTTATGGTGTATACCGGAACGGTGAGAACGGTGGTGCTGGGCACTTCCTTTAACATCAGGGCCTATCCTGCTGATAAGGACGTTACGGTAACGGTAAGCAGCGGTAAAGTGAAGGTAGTGCACGGGGTAAAAACCGTAGGCATAGTATCGCCTAACGAGCAGGTAAGGATCAGCGGTATTGACAATGCGGTAGAAAAACTGCAGGGAAATGTGGAACGGGCCACAGACTGGAGAAAACAAGACCTGCTGTTTGACGATCTGCCCATGCAGGAGGCGGGGCGCCTGCTGGAACAGCGCTTCCGTGTCAGGTTCTTTTATGCGCACCCGGCGCTGAAGGATTGCCACATCACGGCTGCCTTTGTACGGCAGGAACCACTACAGGATATTGTAAAGATCATTGCGCGTGTGAATAACCTGGAATTCCGGATCAGCGGGGATAGCGTATTGCTTTCCGGCCAGGGGTGCAGGTAGCAGCTATTTTTTAATTCACCAAAATCTCTGTTATGAAAAGAAAAGATACCTAACCAGACATTACAAAAAAAGGCCGCTCTGACGTGCGAGGTCAAAGCGGCTGTTGCGTTTTAACTGATTAAGTCACCATTTAAAACATTCTAAAACTATGTTTTTTTCTGCAAAAAATGCAGAAAGCG
>Ga0102590_1003113_pt1 | contig 17450 bp, 18 predicted proteins | sample AraplaMF_Col_mMF_FD_76859 | JGI IMG/M metagenome (GOLD analysis project Ga0102590, IMG submission 76859) | Arabidopsis root microbial communities from the University of North Carolina, USA - plate scrape MF_Col_mMF | ecosystem: Host-associated > Plants > Roots > Endosphere | place: USA...
CGCCAATCCGACGGGCACTGTGACTGGCCGCCAGGGCCTGCAGGAGTTGGCGAACTATTGCGCGGCCACTTCGATCGCGTTCATTTCAGATGAAATCTATCATGGCCTAACGTTTGCCGAGGAAGAGACCAGTGCGCTGGAATTGACCGACGAGGCGATCGTCATCAACTCCTTCTCCAAATACTATTGCATGACGGGCTGGCGGATTGGCTGGATGGTGCTGCCCGAGCGGCTGGTGCGTCCGATCGAGCGTGTTGCGCAAAGCCTCTACATCTCGCCGCCCGAACTTTCGCAGATCGCAGCGACGGCGGCGCTGGGAGCGAGCGCAGAACTCGACGTGTACAAGGCGAGCTACTCAGCCAACCGCGAATTCCTGCTGAAGCGTCTGCCGGAAATTGGCCTATCGATTGCATCGCCGATGGACGGCGCCTTCTACGCCTATGTCGACGTGACTCGCTTTACCAATGATAGCATGGCGTTCGCCAAGCGGATGCTGGCGGAGATCAACGTTGCCGCGACGCCAGGTCTGGATTTTGACCCCCTGGAAGGCGATCGCTCGATGCGCATGTCCTATGCTGGTTCCGAAGCCGAGATCATTGAAGCGGTTGAGCGCATCGCTGTGTGGCTGAAATAAATCTCTTCCGTTATAGGAGCTTGCGGAGACTTGCTGATTCAGTGTCTGAGCAGCCTGCCGGAGGCCGCTCGACCGTTAAGGCCCTTTATTTGGTCGCTCGGCAGTTCTCACGGTCAAGCTGCGACACCAGCGCCAGGATCGTTTCTGAAACTGGTGTTGGCACTGCTGTCAGGCGACCTAGCGAAACGACCATTCCCACCAGCGGTGTAAGTTCCAGCGATTTGCCAGCGAGAAGGTCCTGCAGCATCGACGTGCGAACTGGCCCGATCTGTTGCGCCTGCTCAAGTCGTTGCTCGACGGACATCCCAACATTCGCGCCGAGCGCTTCTCCTACGGCCTTTACCTCCTTCATGACCTTTCCGATCTGGTCAGTGATCGCGGCATCCGCCATCAGCTCCGACATCAATGAACGCGTCAGCGCGCTGATCGGGTTGAAGGATGCGTTGCCCATCAGCTTGCTCCAGATATCGTCGCGGATCCGGCTAGAGAGCTTCACCTCGATATCTGCGCGTCGCAGCAATGCTTCAATCTCCCGCAAATCTGCAGAGATCTCACCGGAGGGCTCGCCGAGAATGAAATGGCCCTTGTTGCTGAGTCTGACCTCACCGGGTTTGCTGACTTCGGCACCCTGATGGGCGACGCAGCCGATCACCCGCTGCGGGCCGACAAACTGCCAGAGCCTGCCGCCTTCATCGAGTTCCTCGAATTGGAGCTCCGCATGCGCGCTGTCCTGATCGCGATGGAAATACCACCACGGAATGCCGTTGAGGATCATCAAGACACGCGTGCCATCCTTCAATAGATGGCCAATTCCTTCCGCCGCCGCGCTGAGTTGATGGCCCTTCAGTCCGGTGATAACGAGATCCTGTGGCGGCAGTTCCGCTGGATCGTCTGTGGCTGTTACCGACACGCGAAAGGGAAAATCAGCGCCAGCCTCAATGAGACGCAACCCATCGTCCCGGATAGTCGCGAGATGAGCGCCGCGGGCAACGACCGAGACCGTGGCCTCTGCGCCGAGTGACGAGGCAAGCTTGGCCGCGATGGCGCCGCCGAGGGCACCGGCGCCGAAGATGCAGATGTTCTTGAAGGGCATGCGATGATCTTTCCGCGATTGACTGGTCGCGCTGAACTTAGGTCATCCGTCCCTCAAGGCGAGTGATTTTTGAAGCCGGTCGATGCTTTTATTGGTTGGAGCCGGGAAGAAGCTCGTTGCGACGAAGCTCGTCGATCGCAGCCACCGCATCGTCCGCAGACCAGCCGGCGCGGATGGCCGCGGCGATCATCCGAACTTCGGCTTCCTCTTCGATCTTTAAGAACAGCGGTTCCAAGGCCTCTTGGGCGGTAAGAATGTGATCATTCGGAGGGGTAACTGACGGGCGGGTGGCAAGCGTAGGCATCTGCGCGGTACTCCTCTCTCTGGCAGGGGATGATTCACAATAAAGCGCGAGATCAAAAAAGGTTCCGGATAAAGTTTCAAGAACGCTTCATCTTGTTCTTTCGCCCCGGCTCTGCCTTGTTGCGCGACTAGGTTGATGCTCGATTCGGTTCCCGACAAGAGGCGGAGCCATGACGAAAAACGCACGAAGGAGATTGCGATGACGAACGCCAAGAACGGGATTTCCGAAATGCGACCGAGAATTACAGTAATTGGTGTCGGCGGCGGCGGTGGCAATGCCATCAACAACATGATTGCGGAAAATCTCGAAGGTGTCGATTTCATCGCGGCTAATACCGATGCGCAGGTCCTGGCGACCTCCAAGGCATCCCGCCGCATCCAGCTCGGTGCGCATGTGACCGAAGGGCTGGGCGCTGGTTCGCTGCCGGAAGTAGGGCGCGCGGCCGCCGAAGAATCCATCGACGAGATCATGGATCATCTGGCTGGCTCGCATATGTGCTTCGTCACCGCAGGCATGGGCGGTGGCACCGGCACTGGCGCTGCGCCTGTGATTGCGCAGGCTGCCCGCAACGCCGGGATTCTGACGGTCGGAGTCGTAACGAAGCCCTTCACCTTCGAGGGCAACCGCCGCATGAAGACGGCCGATGTCGGTATCGAGGCGCTGCGCGAGGCGGCCGACACGGTGATCGTCATCCCGAACCAGAACCTGTTTCGCATCGCCGACGCAAAGACCACCTTCGCCGACGCCTTCATGACAGCCGACCGCGTGCTTTATGCTGGTGTCGGCTGCATCACCGACCTGATCGTCAAGGAGGGCCTTATCAACCTCGATTTCGCCGACGTGAAATCCGTTATGCGTGGCATGGGCCGGGCGATGATGGGCACGGGCGAGGCTTCGGGCGAGGGGCGTGCAATGAAGGCCGCCGAAGCTGCGATCGCCAACCCGCTGCTCGATGATATCTCGATGAAGGGCGCCAGGGGTGTTCTGATCTCGATTTCCGGTGGCTCCGATATGACGCTCTTCGAGGTGGATGAAGCGGCAAGCCGCATCCGCGATGAGGTTCAGGAAGAGGCCGACATCGTCGTTGGCGCGATCTTCGACCGCAACCTCGATGGCAAGTTCCGCGTCTCGGTCGTCGCCACAGGCCTTGACGGGACGGTTGGAACGCGGACCCATCAGGGCGTGGCGCTCGGCCAGGACATGCAGACGCGTACGCTGCAGTAGACCCTATCGCCTGCGCGCTCGATCGGTGCGCAGGCTTCCTGATTGATGTCGTTTCGGCGTAGGCTTGCCGTTGTCCTGGAAATGTCAGGCAGCGGCCCTAAATCCGCTCTCGCCCCTTCGCCCGCCAAGGCGTTCCCGACAAAATCAGGAAAATCTCATGCCCCAAGACACATTGCCCGTCTGGTTCATCACCGGCTGCTCCACCGGCTTCGGCCGCGAGCTAGCGAAACTTACCATTGCCCGCGGTTGGCCAACGGTCGTCACCGCGCGCGACAAGGCTCGCGTCGCCGATCTCACCTTAGGTCACGAAGCGAACACGCTGGCGCTGGATCTTGACGTGACGGATCGCGCACAAGTCAAGGCCGCGGTCACGGTAGCCGAGCAGCGCTTCGGCCGCATCGACGTTCTCGTCAACAATGCCGGCTATGGCTATCAGTCGACGGTCGAGGAAGCCGAAGAGCAGGAAATCCGCGATCAGTTCGAGGCGAATGTGTTTGGCTTGTTTTCGATGACCCGCGCCGTCCTGCCCGGTATGCGGCAACGCCGGCATGGCCACATCATCAACATCACCTCGGTTGCAGGCTTTATGGGCTTTCCCGGTTCCGGCTTCTATGCCGCGAGCAAGCACGCGGTAGAAGGCTTTTCTGATGCACTTTACACCGAGGGCAAGCCGCTTGGCATCAAGGTAACCTGCGTCGAACCCGGCCCGTTCCGCACCGATTGGGCCGGCCGGTCACTCAGGCAAACGAAGAGCACGATTTCCGATTATGCCGATACCGCGGCGGCACGGATGAGGCAGACATCCGAATATAGCGGCAAGCAGGCCGGCGATCCCGTGCGCGGCGGCGAGGCGATGATCCGGGTCACGCAAGTGGAAGAACCGCCACGCCATCTCGTGCTCGGTGAAATCGGCTATAACAACGTCACGAACAAGTTGCGCGAGCGACTGGCGCAGATAGAGGAATGGCGCGAAACGAGCCTCGGGGCTGATTTCCCGAAGGCGTAAAATCGTCTCGGGAAATACTGACGTCCGCGCAAGCGGAGCAACCTGAAAACGGGCGTCTCGCCGCTGTGGTGGAGGATATCGAATGGTGAAGTTTGGCTATCTTGTTGCCAGTCTGCTGATCCTGATCGGAGTGGTCTGGATGGGGCAGGGCAGCGGCTATTTTCCCTATCCGCAAGAAAGCTTCATGATCAACCAGACGCCCTGGGTCTATTGGGGCGCGCTCGCAACGATCGTCGGAATTGTTGTGATTGTGGTGACGAGAAACGCACAGCACCGGTAGCGATTGAGGCGCCCATGTGGCTTGAGCTGCCGCAGTCAACAGACTGGCGCGGCATGTGTCGCCAGTTGGCGACATTTGATCTGGATGCAGGCAGGGCATTCTTGCGCGTCCGAGCCTCTAAAATAATTCGCCGGCGAAAGAAGCCTCTGAGCGAGCTTCCGCCGGCGAAAGATGTGATCCGTAAAGAGCGCTTACGCGCGGCGCGAACGAGCGTCCGCCATGTCGGGCCGCGTCCCGTCAGGAGCGCGAAGGCCGTAGTGCTTGCTTGCAAACACCCATTCCACATTGCCAGGCTCAAACGGGCGACGCGGGTTTCTCAATGCCATCCGGCGCTCGGAGAGGCTGCGCGGCAGGGTGTCGATCATATCATTGACGAAGGTTTCAACGCTGTCTTTCCAGCGAGGAGAGATTGAAACATCCACGCCACCAAAGCGATGGAAGTCGGGATGTTTGCGGGAGTAGCATGCGCCGAGCATCCAGGCATGCTGCTGCTTCAGAAAGCGTTCTTTAATGGTCATTCCTAGTCTTTTTCCTTGGCGTCATCGACGACATCAGCCTCGGGGCGGTCGCCTCGGTTCGACCGTTCCGTTGTCCAGCTGCCGTCTGCACGCTGATATGTAATGTCCGCATCCTGGCCACCGAGCTGTTGTCGCTCTGCGGCGTGTTTGGCCGCTGCCAGTGCTTCTTCGTGAGTTGGGAAAGTTTCCGACCAGACATCGTCCAGGCGGTAAGCCCAGGCGCCATCGTGTTCGGCGACGTGGTAGGTAATCGACATCGATCTTTCCTTCAAGAACTTTTCGCAGGAATTTGCATCCAGGCGCCACGCAGATTGAAAAGCTCAAACGCCGCTCGCCCGATGCTTGTTCCGTCGCGGCCTGACCTGTGCGAGGCTGGATTCAATGCGCGGCACGATCTTGCGTGAGCGCGCAACGCTTCATAGGCTTGGCTGGTTGATGGATTCGTTCAACGCCTCTTAATAGGAATCCCATGCGCGCTCAGTCGAAGTCGTTCATCGTCGAAGTCAAATCCTCCCGCCGCGCCGAGCGTCGCCAGTCCGCGTCGATCTGGGGGAACCTCGATCTCTCGGCCGTTGCCGAAGAGATTGCGGAAGAGTCGCCCCAACCGGCCGCAGCTCCGGCGGAAACTGCTGTGGTGCGATAATCCGCGGAGGCCGATCAGCCGCCGCCGATAGCACACCTCCTGGCCGCCAGGCGGGAACAAGGGCACCCGCCTTGGCTTCTCGATATTGCGTCAATCCCAAGGTCTCGGCTCCAGATAAAGCAGGCCGACGGCTCGGTCCATATTAGTCCAGGAAGAACTCCAGTAGATCGGCGTTGATGATATCAGGATGCGTCGTGCACATGCCGTGCGGGAGGCCGGCATAGGTCTTCAGCGTTCCGTGTCTCAGGAGCTTGACCGAAAGCGGTGCTGAATCGGCATAGGGAACGATCTGATCGTCGTCACCGTGCATTACCAGCGTCGGCACAGTGATCTGCTTCAAGTCCTCGGTGAAATCCGTTTCGGAGAAGGCTTTGATGCAATCGTAATGCGCCTTCGCCCCGCCCATCATCCCTTGCCGCCACCAGTTCTCGATGATGCCCTGGCTGACCTTGGCGCCTGGCCGATTGAAGCCGTAGAAGGGGCCGGCCGGCACATCGAGAAAGAACTGCGCGCGGTTGGCGACGAGCGCCGCACGGAAACCGTCGAAAACTTCGAGTGGAAGCCCGCCGGGGTTTTTGTCCGACTTGACCATGATCGGCGGTACGGCGCCGATCAGCACGGCCTTGGCGACGCGGCCGGGCTTTGCACGCGCGACGTAATGGGCGACCTCACCACCGCCGGTCGAGTGACCGACATGGATCGCATTCTTGAGGTCGAGCGCATCGGTAAGCGCGGCGACATCGGCCGCATAGGTGTCCATCTCGTTGCCCTGCCACGTCTGGCTGGAGCGGCCGTGCCCACGCCGGTCATGGGCGATCACCCGATAGCCCTTGTCCAGAAAGAACATCATCTGTGCATCCCAGTCGTCGGCGCTGAGCGGCCAGCCGTGATGAAAGACAACGGGCTGGGCATCGAGCGGACCCCAATCCTTGTAGAAGATTTCGGTTCCGTCGGCGGTCTTGATGAATGGCATGATCAGGTCCCTCTTTCTGGATGTGATTGCTTCGATTGGGGTAAAGGCACGCGAGCATCCTTCCGGTGCCCATATTGTGGGGCGTCCGGCAGAGCGTGGCTCACGCGCTGCCGTACTACGTCGTCATCATGACGCGGCTTTAGCGGCGCTGCGAGCCAACGGTAATGTGATGCAAATCATCGAGAAGGGAAGGGCGTTTTGGAGAATGGCGGCCACAAGGGGGTGGGCCCTGTGCAGACGAAGAGAGCAGGTACTTCCTAGGAGCCGGCGATATCTAGTTTCATTGAGAGACTGGGATAAGGGTTGCGAAGGTCATCCGACACCGCCCGAATACTCTCTATAGAGAGACGAGGAAGGTCGTCCCGCTGAAATCTCAGATCGCTCTTATCAAAGACGAAGGTTGCTAGTGAAAAATTATCTTGGAGGACGACGTGAAACACACCGGCATGCTGGTCATTAGTTAGCGCCTATCTATAGGCGAATTGCGACTCAACGCTCCAATTCCCTTGTCGCATGGTTCGATAACCTCCTAGAATTGAAAGCATTTCGGGGAAGGTTCCGTCGACCACATTGGCTGACGTATGCACGAATACTGTGATGGCTTCTTCGTCCGTTAAAATTCGTCCTGAAATCTGATAGAAAGTCGCGACAGTTAGCTTCACAGCAAACATGTTGATGTGTTCCCGCTGTTTTTCACCGATGGAAACAATCACTGCTTCTTGACCGGTTTTCGCTTGGAAATCCTTCTCACGCCGGCGATTGCCAACGCGGCCGCTAAGAATTTCATCGTAGGTTTCAGGGCAATTTCGAAGAAGAGCCTTCGCTTCTTTTTCGAATTCGTGCTCGCTCATTCTAGTTCAATGTCATCGAAATGGCGCAGTGACAAACCTAGTGGCTCCCTACATCTCCGGGCACCGAGGCGCCCGGAAGTTTCTCTTTTAGGACACGCTCATCGGTTCTGGGACAAACCCATTGGCTTCCCAGACTGCGATGATCACCGCATCATCAAGAGCACCCGCTCGTTGCGCCGCACGTGTCGCACTTCTCGCAGGTGCCGTTGCGGACCATTGTGAAGTTCTGGCACTCGGAGCACATGTTGCCGGTGTACCCCTGCATGATCGAGCGGGCGCGGCGTTCGGCTTCGACCTTCTTGGCCTCCGTCTTGGCCGATGCCGCGTCGGCGGCTGCCTTGTCGGAGAAGAGGGCGGTTGCCTGCTGCTGACTTTCGCTGGCGACCTCGCCGAGTACCTCTTCGGCGATCTCTTCGGCCAGTTCCTTTGCCCGCTCCTCGTAATCGCGCTTGAAGGCAACGATTTCGGAGCTGGAGATGGCAACGGTCGGCTCGATCCTGCGGGCCGCGGCGCCTGCGAATGACGTCACGGTGCCCGTCGAGGAGGCGCGGGCAGGGGCGGCGGTTGCCGAGCCCTTCGGCTCGCCTGATGCCTGGCGTTCGCCGTTCGAAACCAGCGTCGGCTTGTAGCCGCGGGTCCAGCCGGTCGAGACGAGGTTCGTCTTGCCTTCCTGGATGCCCTTGCCGAGTGCCGTGTTCGAGAAATCAGACGTATCGACATGCGCCAGGTCGTGGCGGCCGAGGTAGGAGACGGCGAGTTCGCGGAACACGTAGTCGAGGATCGATGTGGCGTTCTTGATCGCGTCGTTGCCGATGACCATGCCTGCCGGCTCGAACTTGGTGAAGGTGAAGGCCTCCACATATTCTTCGAGCGGCACGCCGTACTGCAGGCCGAGCGAGATGGCGATGGCGAAGTTGTTCATCATCGCACGGAAGGCGGCACCTTCCTTGTGCATGTCGATGAAGATTTCGCCGAGGCGGCCGTCACCGAATTCGCCGGTGCGCAGGTAGACCTTGTGTCCGCCAACGGCAGCCTTCTGGGTATAGCCCTGGCGGCGGTTCGGCAGCTTTTCGCGTTCGCGGGTGACGCGCTCGACCACACGCTCGATGATCTTTTCGGTGATGGTGACGGCCTGGGCGGCGACCGGCTGCTGCAGCAGATCGTCCAGTGCGTCCTCATCGCTTTCATCTTCGATCAGCGAGGCGTTCAGCGGCTGCGACAGCTTGGAGCCGTCACGATAGAGGGCGTTTGCCTTCAGGCCGAGCTTCCAGGAAAGCATGTAGGCGCTCTTGCAATCGTCGACCGTTGCGTCGTTCGGCATGTTGATCGTCTTGGAGATCGCACCCGAGATGAACGGCTGGGCGGCAGCCATCATGCGGATGTGGCTGTCGACCGAGAGGTAACGCTTGCCGATCTTGCCGCAGGGGTTGGCGCAATCGAAGACGGGCAAGTGCTCGTTCTTCAGGAACGGTGCGCCTTCCAACGTCATCGCACCGCAAACGTGGATGTTCGCAGCCTCGATATCCTTCTTGGAGAAGCCGAGGTGGTCGAGCAGGTTGAAGCTCATGTCGGCGAGCTGCTCGTCGGAAACCTTCAGCGTGCCCTTCAGGAAGTCGGTGCCGAGCGTCCACTGGTTGAAGACGAACTTGATGTCGAAGGCCGACTTCAGCGCGGCGTTGACGGCATCGACCTTCTCGTCGGTGAAGCCCTTGGCCTTCAGCGTCGAGGGGTTGATAGCAGGTGCCTGGTTCAGGTTGCCGTGGCCAACAGCGTAAGCTTCGATCTCGGCGATCTGGCTTTCGGAGTAACCGAGCGTGCGCAACGCTTCCGGAACGGCGCGGTTGATGATCTTGAAGTAGCCGCCGCCGGCAAGCTTCTTGAACTTCACCAGCGCGAAGTCGGGCTCGATACCTGTTGTGTCGCAATCCATGACGAGGCCGATCGTGCCTGTTGGAGCGATGACGGTTGCCTGGGCGTTGCGGTAGCCGTGCTTTTCGCCGAGCTCGAGAGCCTTGTCCCAGGCGCTCTTGGCGTGAGCCGCCAGATCCTGGTCCGGGTTCTCCGAGTGGATGAGCGCGACCGGGTTGATCGACAGGCCTTCATAGCCCGACGTCTCGCCGTAAGCGGCGCGGCGGTGGTTGCGGATGACGCGCAGCATGTTCTCGCGGTTCGGCGCGAACATCGGGAACGGTCCGAGCTCGGAGGCGATCTCGGCCGAGGTGGCGTAGGAGATGCCGGTCATGATTGCGGTCAGCGAGCCGGCGATGGCGCGAGCTTCGTCGCTGTCATAGGGAATGCCCGAGGACATCAGCAGGCCGCCAATGTTGGCGTAGCCGAGGCCGATCGTGCGGTATTCGTAGGAGAGCTCGGCAATCCGCTTCGACGGGAACTGCGCCATCATCACGGAGATTTCGAGAACGACACTCCACAGGCGAACGGCATGCTCGTAGTCTGATATGTTGATGCGCTTGGTGGCAGCATCCTTGAACTGCATGAGGTTCAGCGAGGCAAGGTTGCAGGCCGTGTCGTCGAGGAACATGTATTCCGAGCATGGGTTGGATGCGCGGATCGCGCCGGCAGCCGGGCTGGTGTGCCAGTCGTTCATCGTCGTGTTGAAGTGCAGGCCCGGATCGGCCGATGCCCATGCAGCGTAGGAGATCGACTCCCAGAGGTCGCGTGCCTTCAAGGTCTTCATGACCTTACCGTCCTTACGGGCCTTCAGCTGCCAGTCGCCGTCGTTTTCGACTGCGCGCAGGAAGTCGTCCTTGATCGAGACGGAGTTGTTGGAGTTCTGGCCCGATACGGTGAGGTAGGCTTCGCTGTCCCAGTCCGTGTCGTAGGTCTTGAACTCCATGTCCTTGTAGCCCTGGCGGGCGAACTGGATGACGCGGCCGATGTAGTTCTCAGGAACCTGGTCCTTCTTGGCAGCGCGGATTTCGCGCTTCAGGGCAGGGTTCTTGTTCGGGTCGAAGCAGTCGCCATTGTCGGCCTCGCAGTTGACGCAGGCCTTCATGATCGCCTTCAGGTGCTTGGCGACGACCTTGGAGCCGGTGACGAGGGCGGCAACCTTCTGTTCTTCCTTCACCTTCCAGTTGATATATTCCTCGATATCTGGATGGTCGATGTCGACAACGACCATCTTCGCCGCACGGCGCGTCGTGCCGCCCGACTTGATGGCGCCCGCTGCACGGTCGCCGATCTTCAGGAAGCTCATCAGGCCGGAGGAACGGCCGCCACCGGAAAGCTTTTCGCCTTCGCCGCGGAGGTAGGAGAAGTTCGAGCCGGTGCCGGAGCCGTACTTGAAGAGGCGAGCTTCGCGGACCCACAGGTCCATGATGCCGCCTTCGTTGACGAGATCATCTTCAACGGACTGGATGAAGCAGGCATGCGGTTGCGGATGCTCGTAGGCAGACTTCGACTTCACCAGTTTGCCGGTGAAGGGGTCGACATAGAAGTGACCCTGGCCGGGGCCGTCGATGCCGTAGGCCCAGTGCAGGCCCGTGTTGAACCACTGCGGGGAGTTCGGTGCAACGCGCTGGGTGGCCAGCATGTAGGCAAGCTCGTCCTTGAAGGCAGAGGCATCTTCTTCGGACGAGAAATAGCCGCCCTTCCAGCCCCAGTATGTCCAGGTTCCGGCGAGACGGTCGAAGACCTGGCGGGCGTCGGTTTCGGAACCGTACTGCTGGTCCTTCGGAACATCCTTCAGAGCTGTTTCGTCAGCAACCGAACGCCACAGGAAGGAAGGAACGTCGTTTTCCTCGACCTTCTTCAGCTTCACGGGAACGCCGGCCTTGCGGAAATACTTCTGTGCCAGGATGTCGGCCGCGACCTGCGAGAACTGCGCCGGAACGTCGATGTTCTCGAGGCGGAATACGATCGACCCGTCCGGGTTCTTGATCTCGCTCGTCGCCTTGCGGAATTCGATATCCGCGTAAGCGCTCTGTCCTGCCTTCGTGAAACGGCGTTCTATGCGCATTTCTCTAACCTCTAGCTGCGCGCCTCGTCCCCGTCGACCAAGGCGCAAGTTTCCACCTCCGGCAGCGCCGTGAGGAGCGCAGCCAGTTCTCGTTCCGTATCATCACAGGAGTGTCATCCGGAGATGATTGCTCCTGTATCTTGTGGTGATCGTGGCTGCAAACACTAAATATAGTGTTAACAGCTTATTATCGCCAGCCCCGGATGTCACTTTTTTCGGAAGATAAAAATCGCGCACGAAACCCCTCATGGCGGTCGCCCTTCATGGACGCAACACCCTGATTCTACGCTCGATTTTTTGGAGGGAACCGGCCTCGTTCATTCCGGCCCAACTGCCGTCGCAACATCGGACTCTATTAAGTTGGAAACAGGCGATTCCGTCAAGGGGTTGTTTTTAATGAAGTGTTCACCACAACATATTGTGGATCGGGCTGTGGAGAATGGGGAAAAGAAAGTCGTCTAAGAAATTCAATGGGTTGCGCGCCTTCGTCGCCCCAGAGCCTAAAAAATCTAAGAAAAGTTGCGACCGTGTTGATTTGGTTGCAGCTTTTGCCGGCCAAATGCGGCAGCCGATTCGTTGAGACAATTTTGATCACAATGCGTCAATCGCAATCGTCACCGTTGCGATACCTATAGGCTGTCCGTTTTCATCCTTGATGACAAAGCTCGCCTGCGTTTCCAGCAATTGTGTCTGTTCATCGCGCTCAGCCCGGTCGATAAATATCTCGTCCGACTGCTTCGCGAATGTTTTCAAGAACTTGTCTTCATCACCTTGCCAATAGTCGGTGGTCATCGTGCCCTGGCCGACATTGAGTCCATGACGATCGGTCACGAAAAACTCGATGATGATGCCCTGCGAATCATCCTGTTTGGTCTTGAGGTATCGCGACACCGGCTTGTTGAGCAGGCGCCGGACCATCTCCCAGCCGCCGCTCTGCACCTCGGCGCGGTACGTATTATCGAGCACCTGGATGTTCGCATCGGTGATATTGTCGAACTTGGCGTTCTGATCTTCAATCGCCTTCCGGACGATTGGCGTATTCACCATCGGCTTGACGACGGTCTCGACATATTCCCTTACGACGGAAACATAGGCCGGTTCCGCCGAAGCGGCCAAAGGCGAGAGACAAAGGTTGAGTCCTAAAGCCGCAACCGTCCCGACGTAGCCCCAACGCATCATATTCGTTCCAACGTCGCGCCCGGCGACTAGACTTCCAACCCAGTCCACAGCGCGGTGCCGTTGCCGCGCTGGACTGTTGGCTAGAAGGATAAGGCCTGAGGGAGCGGCGCGATAGCGGAATCCAATGCGTTAGTTAAACAAAGATTGGCACAATCTGAAATTGTGCGGGCTCATTGGCCTGCGACAGCCGACCTTTAGCCGCGGCCGGCCTTGGAGATCGGCTCCTGATAGGTGAACCCCATATCCCAAGGGAAATAGATCCAGGTGTCCTGGCTGACTTCCGTAACGAACGTATCGATCGTCGGCACACCTTGAGGCTTTGCGTAGACGCAGGCAAAGTGTGCTTTGGGCAGGATCGAGCGAACTTCCGAGGCCGTCTTACCGGTGTCGGTCAGATCGTCAATGACGAGGACAGCTTCACCTTCATCAGCGGTCAGTTCCGGCGCGATGCCCTTCAGGAGCATCATTTCACCCTGGTTCACATAGTCGTGGTAGGACGCGACGCAGACCGTTTCGATCAGTCGGATGTTAAGTTCGCGCGAGATGATCGCCGCCGGCACGAGGCCGCCACGCGTGATACAGACGATGGCCTTGAAATCGCGCTTCAAACCAGCGAGGCGCCAGGCAAGGGCACGCGCATCGCGGTGGAATTGATCCCAGGAAACGGGAAAGGCTTTATCGGGAAGGGACATGGTTTGCTCCGCGGCATGAATGATGACACGCCGTTTGCCGGCGGCCGGACAAGGCATTCCGCGATCGGCCAAACGCAAATCGCGCAGCCGAGACTGCGCGATAGGAGGACCGAAGCCGGAGCTCGTCATCGGTCGCCGCAATTAACGGATTCCGGGGACAAAACGCAAGCCCCTCGTGATTCTTATCGTGACAGCAGCGTCAATGCAGTCATCGACTGGAGCAGCGTTTTCGTGGTGCCGCCGAAAATCATCTGCCAGAGTCGCGAATGGGTGTAGGCGCCCATGACCAGCAGGTCGATGCTGCTGTCGGAGAGGCGGTTTTCGATGACTGTCGACGCGGATTTGTCTACGCTTTGGGCGGTCGCCAGGGTGACCTTGACGCCGTGACGGGAGAGAGCCGATGCAATGTCCGCGCCCGCAACAGCCGCAGACTGGAGTGCATTGTCGACGGGGTCGACGGAGAAAATCTCGACTTCGTCAGCGGCCTTCAGTATCGGCAAGGCATCAAACGCGGCGCGCGCTGCCTCCCTTGAGCCGTTCCACGCGATAAGAACACGCTTGATCGGCTTCGGTTGGCGCAGCACAAAGGGGATCATCATGACCGGGCGACCGCTTTCGAAGAGAAAGTTGTCGATGTCGACGTGACTGTCCGACGGCTTCGCTGGATTGGCCTGTGACGCGATCAGCAAGTCAGCGCTTCGGGCGCTTTCGATCAACGGCGCCGTGCCGTAGCCGGTCGATGAGGCAAAGCTCCGCCATTCATAGGAGACGCCTTCAGCCTGCGCCTTTCTGCGGAAGATGCGCTCAACCTCGACCGTTTCCGCATGGGCCATGTCCTGAAGCGCCTGCACGGCGACGGGGTCGGGTATCTCCATCGGCGCGACAAGTGGCACGACTGCGACGGTTTCCGCATGAAGGCCGATAACGTGGGCATTGGTCTGCGCGGCAATGGCAAAAGCAAAATCGGCCACGGCTTTGGCGTTATCGACGGTATCGAGAATGGCGAGTATGGTTTTGTAAGACATAAACAATTCTCCTTACGCGGATGAAATCGGCTATCTTCAACGAGAATGCGCCGGCAGGGGCGCCGGTTCCTTGATGCATATCAAGGGCTAACCGGATCTCCTCTATGCTACGCCTCTGCCGAACGGTTTTCAGCGACCTCCTTTGCTTGGCGGATGGTCTCGATCATGGCACGCACGTCGATTCCCGCGGCATCGACCGCATCCTGCGAGCGGCTGCGGATGACGATTTCAGTCGAGAATGCCTGGCCGATATAGCGGGGGTAGGAGCCGATGCTCGTCTCCGGGTGGGCTTTCTGGATGGCGGCAAGCGGCGTGCCGATGTCACCCTCGCCGTAAGGGCAGGAGATGCCGAGCGAGAGCACGCGCGTGCCGGTGCGCAAGGTCGGGATGACGGCGTCGACCATGGCCTGGAAGACCTGCGGAACGCCGGCCATGACATGAACGTTGCCGATGATAAAGCCGGGCGCTGTCGAGACCGGGTTGGGGATATGGCGCGCGCCTTTCGGCATGCGCGCCATTCTCTTTCTGGCATCGGTGAAATCAAGCTCACGGCGTGCATACATTTCGCCAAGCAAAGCCATGGCGTCGGCGTCATATTCGCAAGGCAACCCGAATGCCGCGGACACGGCATCGGCGGTGATGTCGTCATGGGTCGGTCCAATGCCCCCCGAGGTGAAGATGTAGTCGTATTTTGCACGCAACGTATTGAGTGCCTCGACGATCGCGTCTTCCTCGTCGCCGACGATGCGGACCTCCTTGAGATCGATGCCGCAAAGCGTCAGCATATCGGCCAGGTGCCCGATGTTCTTGTCCTTGGTGCGGCCGGATAGGAGTTCGTCGCCAATGGCAAGCATGGCGGCGGTGACGATTGTCTGATTGGTCATTGGAAATTTCCGAATATTTGGATCCTAGCATAGGTAGCGCCGTTCGCTGGTCTTGCAAACCGTGTCGCTGCCGACAACTCGAGCAATGCTACAAGCAATTTTTCGTCTATGGCTATTGAACAGTGCGTTCTGCGGCGCAGGGCTATGTTCAACACACTCCGCTGCTAAGACTCCAGCCGTTACGAATTCAAATAGAATTGATGGAGATAGGTAATGGCTAAGGTACTGGTGCTCTACTACTCGGCTTACGGCCACATCGAAACGATGGCATACGCCGTTGCCGAAGGCGCAAGGTCGACTGGCGCGGAAGTCACCGTCAAGCGTGTCCCGGAGCTGGTTCCGGAAGAGGTCGCCAAGGCGTCCTACTACAAGATGGATCAGTCTGCTCCAATCGCCACTGTCGACGAACTTGCCGATTACGACGCAATCATCGTCGGTGCGGGTACGCGCTTCGGGACGGTCGCCTCGCAGATGCGCAATTTCTGGGATCAGACGGGCGGCCTCTGGTTTTCTGGCAAGCTGGTCGGCAAAGTGGGCTCCGTATTTACCTCGTCGGCAACGCAGCACGGCGGTCAGGAGTCCACCATTCTCGGCTTCATTCCAACCTTCCTGCACCAGGGCATGATCGTCGCCGGCCTTCCCTATGCATTCCAGGGCCAGATGGGCGTTGATGAAATCAAGGGCGGCTCGCCCTATGGCGCGTCGACCATCACGGACGGTGACGGATCGCGTCAGCCTTCCGCAATCGAGCTGGAAGCGGCCAAGTATCAGGGCGCTCACGTCGCCAAGATTGCTGCCAAGCTGGGCTGACCGGCTCCCTTCAGTGATAGGCGCGGCCATCGGGGTCGCGCCCGCTTACACCAGAGTAGCCGATTGCGTCAGCCGTAAAGTTCGTGCAGTTTCGCTGCGCAGAAAAGAAGCGGTATGCCGACAATCGCAACCGCGATCATGAATGTCGTTCCCGCCCGGAGCAATTTGAGACGTCGCGTACTCGTGCCATCCCAATCGTAAACCATCGCCTTACTCCCACAAGACAAGCTTACAACTATGCGCAGCCCCAACCGCGGTCCTTCTGGCGCGCGCATAGAAGCACATTCGCAAGCGATGATAAAGGGCAATGGCGGGTTCGCCGGAGTTGGTGGAGACCGGCATGATGGTGCGAGCGACGGGGATCGAACCCGTACAGCCTAAGGCCGAGGGATTTTAAGTGTCGTGCAAAACTGTGACCGCCTAGCATTTGCAGGGCCCCTAGCGGTTTCCGTGGTCACGAAAGGTCACGTCACGGGCACGATTGGTCACAGGCTGGTCACAAATTTAAAGCCCTGATCTTGCTGCATTCCCGCAGAGGATATAAAGCGGTTTGCGCACTGCGGACGTGGTGAAATTTGGTAGACACAAGGCACTTAAAATGCCTCGGCTTCGGCCTTGCGGGTTCAAGTCCCGCCGTCCGCACCATCAGCTTCTATTTTGTAGATCGACGTGATGATGACGCGATCCCACAACAACAGCGCCCAATAATGGAACTCTGAGGCGCGATAGTAGCGATACGCAAAGATGCCTTGATGGTGGCCTCTCGCCTCGTGGTCAGGCACCATGTCCCGAACCATTAAGAAATGCTGTGGTGGTTCGTTTCCGGGGAAAACGATGTCAATCACCATGTTCATCTCGGCGGGGATGATTTCGTCTAGGTCAGTGAAGTGAAGACCTCGGACGATTTTTTTTACGACACTGTGGATGCGATCCAATTGAACATCGTACCAAAATTTGCCGCTAGGAAGTATCACTCCTCTCACATTATCCTTAGCCGACGCCATGATTTGGTCGATCAACACTCGCCTCCGTGGGTCCGTGTTATAGTCCCTTATGGATTTGTCGTAGAGCGGCTGGCCCGTATAGGAGCCCTTTAAGAACGGCATTAGGCATTGAGTGAAGTATTGCTCGTCCAGCTTATAGGACGAATTACAAGACCTGTGGACCTTCACAGTCACGAGACTTATCTGATGCTTTTTCCTCAACTCCTTAGCAGTGAAACTGTCGGGAGGAATGTGGTCTCGATCGGTAAGCCTCCCCGCAAGGGGAAGACCACACAAGTAGCAATCTGTGGTGAGTTTCTGTCGCATGATTCGTAAGTATCACGAATCAGGAAATAGCGATCAACCATGTCCTTC
>Ga0102590_1003116_pt1 | contig 17425 bp, 16 predicted proteins | sample AraplaMF_Col_mMF_FD_76859 | JGI IMG/M metagenome (GOLD analysis project Ga0102590, IMG submission 76859) | Arabidopsis root microbial communities from the University of North Carolina, USA - plate scrape MF_Col_mMF | ecosystem: Host-associated > Plants > Roots > Endosphere | place: USA...
GTTCCCGTCAGGCGTCAGCAGCAGGGGCGGTGGGTGTCCGGCACTGGTCCAGTGCAGGGTCCAGGGACCCCTGGCCGGACCTGTCACCCTGGCGAGGACGAGGGTGGCCATCGACACGATGGTGATGGCGGTCATGGCCTCGTCGAGGCGGTCCACGACGGCGCCGGGCGGTCCGGTGTGGTCCCAGGCGAGGGAGCGCAGGATGCCGTGCAACTGCGCCATCCCAGCCGCGGCGGTCAGGTCGTGGCCAACGACGTCGCCGACGACCAGGGCGAGCGTGCCGTCCCTCAGCGTGAACGCGTCGTACCAGTCGCCACCAACCTGCGAGCCGGCCGGAGCGGGCTGGTACCGGGCCGCCAACTGCATCCGCCCGTGCCGGGGCAGCGGAGGCAGGAGGTTGCGTTGCATGGCCTCGGCGACCGCGCGCTGGCGGCCGAACCGACGGGCGTTGTCGATGACCAGGCCGACCCGACGGCCGATGTCGCTCACCACGTCCACATCGCCGGCCCCGAAGGGATGTGCCGGGTCTGTGCGCACCAATGTGAGGGCACCGGTGACGTGCCGTCCGGCGCCCAACGGCACCACGATGGCGGATGTCGCACCGGCAACCCTGACGAAGGCACTGTGGACGGTGGCCAGGGGGGAGTCGGGCGGCGCCTCCATGTCCACCCGGTTCTGCAGGACCGGATCGCCGCCGTTCAATACCCGAACCAGTGGCGAGCCTGTCCGCCCCCTGCCGCGTGGAAGGGGGCCCCGCCAGTCCTCCAGTCGAGCGACGCGGCCTTCGGGGCCGGTCACCGCCACCCGGTGCACCTGGCGGGAGCCGACCCGGAGGTCCACCGCAGCCCAGTCGGCCAGGCGGGGAACCAGGAGAAGACCCAATCGGGCGAGCGCCTCGTCGACCTCCAGGGTCTGACCGAGTACGTCGGTAATCTCCGCGACGAGTGTCAGCCGCGCAGTGAGACTCTCCAGAGCAGTCGTATGGGCGGCTCGTTCCGCCTGTTCCGCACGCTCTGCGCGTTCCCACCGTATGCCGCGGTCGGCGGCGGTCTCGGCGAACAGCACGACGCCGCCCTTCAAGGTGCCTTCCTGCGACAAGGGCGACACCGACCAGGAGACCGGGACCAGTCGTCCGTCACCCCGCAGGCAGCTGTCGTCGTTCCCGCGTGCTGGACGCCCCTCGACCAGCGCCCGCAGCAGTGGGCAGCGCTCTCGCGGGATCCTGGCGCCTCCCGGATCCCGATGGCACAGATCATGCAGATCCTGTTCGTACATCGCCGCCGCCGGGCGCCCCAGCAGTCGTTCTGCAGCCGGGTTGACCGCGACGACTCGTCCCGCCCGGTCCACCACGGCCACGGCCATGGCCAACTGCTCGACGACCTGCTGCCACAGACCCGGCTCGGCCCCTGACAGCCGCCACTCGCGCTCACCGCCGAGCCTCATGCCCTCCACCGCGCCGCCCTTCACCTCACGGAACAAGCACCCGGAGAGGCCTCGGCCTCTCCGGCACACGGAAACACCGGCCCCCGAAGGTCCTGGGAGGGAACCGTCCGCATGGTTGCCGCGACGATTCGATGCGCGATTGTCGGCCGACTGCCGCTAGCACCGGTGCCTCACGTACGGGTGGCCGTCTCGGCAGCCCATCACCCGCCGCTCCACGTCGGGGCCGGACGGGCCGGCCTGATCGGATCCGGCGTCTACTTTCCTTGCCTGTCGGCGCGCATCCGCCACTCATGACTCTTTATACCGGAAAGTGAAGAATGGCCAACATCTCCGCGCGCCCGCAGATCCCCGAGCAGGCCGGGTGCGTCGTCACCCGCCCCGAGGGCGTACGCATCCACCGACGGCTCACCGGCGAGGACGTCGTCCAGTCCTTTGCCCGGTTGCCCAAAGGCACCGAGGGAGTTCGCCGTTCCCGCAGCCCGCACCACGTACCTCGGCGACGACGGCCGGTAGGTCACCCACGGCAGGCCCTGCGCCCGCGTCGAGACCGGGAAGCATCCGTGCCGGACGTGCGCCCGGTGGAGGAGCGTCTCGCCGGACACGTCCCCGGCGCCCTCTCGGCCCCCGCGGACCAAGTCGCCGACCGCAGTGGCGAACTCCCCGAAGCCCCTGAGGCCGTCGTCTCCCGCGGAGGGGAGTACCGCGACCATGCCTACGCCGCCGCCCGACTCCTCGCCGACGGCGTCTGCAGCACCTTCCGGTTCGACGACGGGATGCTCGAACGGCGGCCGGCCGAGGACGTGCCTTCGAGCGCCGGGGCGACCGCATGACCCACCTTCCCGCGCCGCACCCAGGTCTGGCCGACAGCCCCGTCTATCTCGACTACAACGCGACCACGCCCGTCGACCCGCGTGTCGCCGCGGCGATGCTGCCGCACCTGACCCGCTTCTTCGGCAACCCGTCCAGCGGCCACCCCTACGGGGCACGGCCCCGCACCGCCCTGGCGCAGGCCCGCGCCCAGGTGGCCGCGCTGATCGGCGCCCGCCCGGAAGGAATCGTCTTCACCGCGTCCGGCTCCGAGGCGGACCTGCTCGCGCTGCGCGGCGCCGTCCTCGCCTCCGGGAACCGCCGCCCGCACCTCGTCACCCAGGCCACCGAGCACCCCGCGGTCCTCGCCTCGTGCCGGGCCCTGGAGCGGCTGCACGGCGCCCGCGTCACCGTGCTGCCCGTCGACGGCGAAGGCCTTGTCGACCCCGGTGCCCTGAGCGATGCCCTGGGGCCGGACACCGTACTGGTGTCGGTGATGGCCGCCAACAACGAAACCGGTGCCCTCCAACCGATCCCCGAACTCGCAGCCCGCACCCACGCCCACGGCGCCCTGTTCCACTGCGACGCCGCCCAGGCAGCCGGAAAGATCCCGCTCGACGTCATCGGCCTGGGCGTGGATCTTCTCACCGTCGTCGGCCACAAGATGTACGCACCCAAGGGAATTGCGGCCCTCTGGGTGCGTGACGGCGTACGGCTGGAGCCGGTCGTCTACGGCGGAGGACAGGAGCGCGGACTGCGCTCAGGCACCGAGAACACCGCACTCGCCGTCGCCCTCGGCGCGGCGGCTCAACTCGCCGCCGACGAACTCTCCGACGGTGCCCCGTCCCGGATCCGGGCGCTGCGCGACGAACTGCACGCCCACCTCGCCGACGCCCTGCCCGGCCGAGTGCACCTCAACGGCCCGGATCTGCGGCGACTGCCGAACACGCTGAACGTCGGCATCGACGGCACGCGCGGACACGAGGTTCTTCGAGCGGCCCCCGGCATCGCCGCCGCCACGGGCTCCGCCTGTCACAGCGGCACCCACACCCCCTCGCCCGTTCTGACCGCCATGGGGCAGGACCCCGACCGGGCACTCGGCGCGCTACGGCTGACGCTCGGCCGCTGGAGCACGGCGCAGGACGTCGCTACCGCGGCCCGCGTACTCGTCCGCGCCGTCCCGGCGGTCGCCGGGAGCAGGCGGTGAGCACGTCGGCTCGCCGGAACTGCCCGCCCGACCGGCAGCGGCTGCCCGGGCGCCCGACGCCCGGCCGAGTCACTCCGCCCGACCGCATCGGCGCGACCGGCTCCCAAGCGGGTCCGCACCATGGACAGGGACGCAGCCGCGGCGTCCGCCGTGTTCCCGACGGTCGCCGCCCCACGTCGGCTGCATCATCGCCCACGGTCGACTACTTTGGTAAAGCACCTGGTCAGAGGGTAGGAAACCAGCCGAACGCACCGGGGACGCGCCATGACCGGCCTGATCGTCATTCTGCTGCTCGTGGTCCTGGCCACGGCCATGGCGACCGGTGCCCGGCGCTGGAGCCTGCCCGCCCCCTCGCTCCTCGTGGTCGTCGGAGTGCTCGTCGGGCTGCTGCCCTGGATTCCCGAGGTCCGCCTGCCGCCGCACGTGATCAACGTACTGGTGCTGCCGCCCCTGCTGTTCGCCGCGGCCGGCGAGATGTCCGTCCGCGATCTGCGCACCGTCTGGCGGCCCGTGACCGGTCTCGTCTTCGGCCTGGTCGTCGCCTCGGCCGTCGCCGTCGGATACGTCGCACGGGCGATCACCCCGCTCACCGCCGCGACCGCGTTCATCCTCGGCTCGGTCCTCGCCAGCACCGACCCCGTCGCCGTCACCGCGCTCGGCCGGCGCCTGTCCCTTCCCCCGCGCGTGCAGGCCATGGTGCAGGCGGAGAGCCTGTTCAACGACGCCACGTCCCTGGTCCTGTACAAGGTCGCCGTGGCCACCGTGGTGTCCGGCAGTGCCATCACCGTGTCCGGGACCGTCGAGCAGTTCCTGATCCTCGCGGGCGGAGGGGCTCTCATCGGCGCGGCGGTCGCCGGGGTGGTGACACTCATCCGCAGGCGGACCGAGGACCCCGTGCTGGAGACCGTCATCGCGCTGGTCACTCCGTATGCCTCGTACGTCGTCGCCGAGCAGTCGCACGCCTCCGGCGTGACCGCCGTCATCGTCGCCGGGGTCGTCCTCGGCAGCACCGGCCGCAGATTCAGCAACGCACCCATCCGCCTCCAGGTCCACGCCGTCTACGACACGGTGACGTTCCTGCTGGAGAGCGTCGTCTTCGCGCTCATCGGCCTCGAGCTTCCCTCCGTCGTCCGGCAGCTGGCGCACGACGAGCGTGGCTGGCCGCTGTGGGTGCCGGTGATCGCGCTGACGGTGCTGACGATCCGCCTGCTGTGGCTCTTCCCGCTGTCCGCCCTGATCCGGTACCGGAAACAGGAGGGGGAGGGGCGGCCGTCCTGGCGCGTTCCGGCCGTCCTGTCCTGGGCGGGTACCCGGGGCGTCATGCCGCTGGCCGCGGCTCTGGCGATTCCCCTGACCACCCACACGGGAGCGCCCCTGCCGCACCGGGCACTCATCCTCACGCTCACCACCGGGACCATCGCGCTCACCGTGGTCTTCCAGGGGTTCACCCTCGCCCCCGTGGTCCGCCGTTCCGGCATCGCCCTGGAGCCGGAGCACACCGCCCGTGAGGAGGCCCGGACCCGTCGGCACATCGCGAAGGCCGCTCTCGAAGAGCTCAGACAGCTCGGCGACCTGGATCAGCTCGCCGATCTGGGCGCCGCCTCCGAGGCCGCCGTGAAACAGGCCCGTCGCCATCTGGAAGCGCGTATCCACCAGGCCGAGGACGCCCACCACACCGACCCGGACGCCCGTCCCGCCGACGCCTACCGCGAGATCCGCCGGACACTCATCGCCATCGAGGCCGCCGAGCTCCAGCGCCTCTACGAAGCCAACAAGATCAGCGACGCCACCCGCCGCCGGATCCAGCGCGAACTCGACCTCGAGGAGAGCAGCCTGCGTGCCGACGGCTGAGCGCGGCCCCGGCCGCGCATACCCGGGCCCTCGCCGTGGATCCGCGGCACGGCGAGCGCCGTGGTCAGCCCTGCCGCTGCGGAACCAGCGCGCCCTTTACCCACCACCCCTTGCCGTCCGCCTGCCGGTGGCCGGACTGCGTCAGCCGCACGTTGTTGGTCTCCGGCGCCCACATCAGGGACGTGACCCCGCCGATCAGCGACACGACGCCCATGAACACCATCGACCAGCTCAGGCCGAGGTGGTCGAGCGAGAGGGGCAGCAGGAACGTGCCGATGGCGGCGCCGATCCGGCTGGCCGCGGACGCCAGGCCCACGCCCGAGGTACGGATCGACGTCGGGAAGACCTCTTCGGGGTAGACGCCGGGCAGGATGCTCATGATCCCGTACGAGAGCAGGTAGCCGAAGAAGCACACCGTCGTGAGCCACACCGGCAGGAACGAGCCCAGCGCCACCAGGAACAGCGCCAGCGCACAGCCGAACATGGGCCAGATCAGAATGGTCCGCCGGCCCACCCGGTCGACCAGGAACCACCCGGTCGCGGCGCCGACCAGTGCGATGAAGGTGCCGAGCAGCGCGCCCGCCAGCGCGCTGCCGCCGAGCCCTATCGCCCTGAGCACGGTCGGCTGGAAGAACGTCAGCGCGAAGTACGGCAGGACGATGCAGATCCAGAAGACGCATGTGAACACCGTGCGCCGGAGGTAGTCGGGCGAGAACAACTCCCGGTAGCGGGTCTCCTCCGCCTGCTCGTCGCGCCAGTCCTCGGTGTCCATCGACACTCCGAGGTCCTGCTCGACGATGTCGACGGCTTCCTTGTGCCGACCCTTGGAGATCAGCCAGCGGGGCGATTCGGGCAGTCCGTGCCGGATCAGCAGACACGCGACGGCGGGGATCGCGCTGGCAGCGAGCGTGTAGTGCCAGGCGTCCGGCCAGTTCGTGTTGACCAGATAGCCGACGAGGTACGCGACGACGTAGCCGACGTTCCAGAGGATCTCGAGGATGCCGAGGTAGTTGCCGCGTTTGCTGGTGGGCGCGAACTCGGCGAGCAGCGGTGACCCGATCGAATAGTCGGCACCGACCGCGAGCCCCATGACCAGGCCGAGGACGAACACCTGCCAGGCGGCCGTCACGAAGAACATCAGCACGGCACAGCCGAGGAAGACCGACAAGTCGATGGTGAACATGGGCCTGCGGCCGAGCCGGTCGGTGACGTAACCGAGGCACAGCCCGCCGAAGAACGTGCCGATGAGGGTCGACGACGAGATCAGCGAGTTCCACGTCGAGGTGACACCGATGTCACGGGCCATCGCCGTGCCGGCCAGGGCCGACGCCACCGAGGCGAAGACGAACCCGTCGATGAACATTCCGCCGCCGGTGGCGACGGTGAGGCGCCGCAGGAAACGGCTTGTCCGGTGGCTCGTCACAGCCATGTCACCTGGATCGTGTGCAGTCGTCGTCACAGGGGTGCCTTCCCGTAGCTCTTTCTGCCCCTGTCCGGCTTTCGACGATGAATTCCTGTGACGCTCGTTACCCACGATGCGGTGGGGAGGGGCGCGTGAGGCAACCGGGGTACACGCCCCGGCCCTCCGTCCGCGCCGGGCCGATCCTTCCGGCAGCCGTGCCCGGGTTGCCCATGACGCGGCGCCGATGTTCGTGTTCCGTAAGCGGCTCGGGCATTCCTGGGCGGCCCTGCGGTGGCTGTGATGGGTGACATGAGATCGCGTACGTTTCCGCCGGCGTTCAAGGGCAGGCTGCACGACCCGCGCACGGCGACTTCGATCGGCAGATGGCTCGGCCTCGCCTTCGCCGTCTGTTTCGTCACCGGCCTGATCAGCCATGTGCTGCAGCATCCGCCCGGCTGGGCCGCCGATGATCTGCCGAGCCGCCCGGTGTGGGGCTACCGGCTGACCCAAGGGCTGCACGTCGCCTCGGGCATCGCGGCGATCCCGCTGCTGCTTGCCAAGTTGTGGACGGTCTATCCGCGGCTGTTCGCCTGGCCGCCGGTGCGGTCGGTGCGGCACGCCCTGGAGCGGTTGTCGGTGGCCGTGCTGGTCGGGGTCAAGGCCCCGGAGATCCGGGCCCACTGGAGCCGCCGGTCGCCGGGGACTCTGGCCCTGCCTGAGGAGGACGGCCCCGACCGGCGCTCACTCCTCGCCGCGGTGGCGGCGGCGGTCGGCGCGGTCACCGTGACCACCGTGGGCCAGTCCTTCACCCCCCTGAAGGACCTCGACCTGCTCGCCCCGCGCCATCCGGACCACGGCCCGCAGGGCCTGCCGGTCAACCGGACCGCCGTCGCGGCCGGAGTCGGAGCGATCCCGGCCGAGCGCTATCGCCTGACGGTCGCCGGGCCGAGGCCGTACACGCTGACGCTGGACGAGTTGCGCGGCCTGCCGCAGCACGAGGTGGAGCTGCCGATCGCCTGTGTGGAGGGGTGGAGCAAGTCGGCGCACTGGACGGGAGTACGGGTCGTGGACCTCCTGGAGCTTGCGGGTGCCCCGCCGCATGCGCGAGTACGGGTGGTCTCGTTGCAGACCCGGGGCGGCTACCGGGTCTCCGAGATGGGGCACGAACACGCCCGCGATCCGCTGACCCTGCTGGCTCTCCGTCTCAATGGCGAGGAACTGTCCCCCGACCACGGCTATCCGGTGCGTCTCATCGCCCCGAACCGGCCGGGTGTGCTGCAGACCAAGTGGGTCGGCCGACTGGAGGTGCTGACATGAGGATGAATCCGGGACGGCTGTTCCTGTGTGCGGCCGGTCTGGCGTTGTCGGCCGTGGGTGTGTATCTGCTGACGGACGTGCGTGACCTGGCGGGTGTCCTGGTGTGGCTCGGCGGGGCGGTGGTGCTGCACGACGCCCTGATCGCGCCACTGGTGCTGCTCATCGGATGGGTACTGGTACGCGGGGGTGTGCGTGGGCCGGTGCGTGGCGCGCTGCTGGTCGCGGGGGCCCTGACGGCGGTCGCCCTGCCGGTGCTGCTGCGCCCCGGGAGGCCGGCCAACTCATCGGTCCTGCCTCTGGACTACCCGCGCAACTGGCTGCTCGCTCTGGTGGGGGTGGCGGCGGTCGCGGCCCTGGTGACGGCCGCGCGAGCGGTCCGTCGCAAGCGAGAGAGGCCGCCTCGACAAGCCCTCGGGGACGCCGAACGCTAGAGCATCCTTACAGGTGTCTTACGTGCCCGCAGCAGGGCCGGCGGCGGCTCGGTGCGCTCGTACGGTGGTGCGATGCGAACCGTTCGGACGACGGGCCTGGTGACTGCGCCACCCCTGCTGCTGGCCGTAGCGGGACTGGTGCATCCGCGACACCTGACGGCGGCGACGGCCGGCCACTGGGCCGGTCTCCACGTGGTCCTGCTGCCGGTCTTCCCCCTCCTGGTCCTGGGGCTGCTGGTGCCGCTGTGGGGCAGGCCGGGCCGCGACGCCGACGGTGCCCTGACCGTACTCGCCTGGGCCGGCTGCCTCGGCTATGCCGCCTACTACACCGGGCTGGACGCGGTGGCCGGCATCTCCGCCGGGACGGTGGCCGGCACCCCTGCGCGCGGTGGGGTGGGGCGGCTGTTCGCGACCGGTGACGCACTCGGCCGGGCAGGGGTCTACGCGTTGACGGTCGCCGCACTCGCCACATGCTCCGTTCTTCTGCGGCGGCACGGCCCGCGGGTGTTGCCCGGCGGCGCGGTGGTCCTCGTGGCGTGCTGGTCCTTCGTCGACAGCCACATCTTCTGGCCGCGCGGTGTGTTCACCATGCTCGCCTTCGCCGTGGGTTTCGGCCTGTTGACCGTCGCAGCCTCGGCCCAAACAGGCCCCCGGACCGCGTCCCCAGGTCTTACGGACCTCTGACGTCCCTGTGCCGTGCGCTCGCGGTGAGGGTCTGCGACCGTACGGTCGGTGCATGTTGATCCTGGTCACCGGAGGCGCGGGCTTCATCGGCTCGCACATCGTCGCAGCCCTCACCGGCTCCGGGCACGAGGTGCGCGTGCTCGACACCCTGTTGCCCGCCGCGCACAGTACGCCCCCGCCGATCCCGGACGGGGCGGAGTTCAGACACGCGGACGTCCGTGACGCGGCGGGCGTCGCCGAGGCTCTGCGAGGCGTGGACGCCGTTTGCCATCAGGCGGCGATGGTCGGACTCGGCAAGGACTTCGCCGACGCCCCCGCATACGTGGGATGCAACGACCTGGGCACCGCGGTACTGCTGGCGGGCATGGCCGATGCCGGGGTCCGGCGTCTGGTGCTGGCGAGTTCGATGGTGGTCTACGGCGAGGGCCGCTACGAGTGTCCGGCCCACGGCGTCGTGGGACCGGGTCCGCGCAGGGTGGCCGACCTGGAGGCGGGACACTTCGAGCCGCCGTGCCCGAAGTGCGGGGAACCGCTGGTCCCGGGCCTTGTCGCGGAGGACGCGCCGCTCGATCCGCGCAACGTCTACGCCACGACCAAGCTCGCGCAGGAGCACCTCGCCTCCGCATGGGCGCGTGCCGTCGGCGGGCGGGTGTCGGCGTTGCGCTACCACAACGTGTACGGCCCCGGAATGCCGCGGGACACCCCTTACGCGGGTGTCGCCTCGCTGTTCCGGTCCGCGCTGGAGCGCGGTGAGGCACCGCGGGTGTTCGAAGACGGCCGGCAGAGGCGGGACTTCGTGCACGTACGGGACGTCGCCGAGGCCAACCTCGCCGCCCTGGACGGCCTGTCCGGCCTGCCGGACGGAACCGCGCGGCCGTACAACGTCGGCAGCGGCGAGCCGCACACGGTGGGCGAGATGGCCGCCGCGCTGGCCGAGGCGCACGGCGGGCGGGCGCCGGTGGTGACGGGGGAGTACCGGCTCGGCGACGTCCGCCACATCACCGCCTCCTCGCGCCGGCTGCACGAGGAACTGGGCTGGAAGCCGCGGGTCGCCTTCCGGGAGGGAATGGCGGAGTTCGCCACGGCCCCACTACGTGCCGTCTGACGAACCCCTTCGACGAACGGCCGGTTCCGGGCCGGTGGAAGAGGAGGGGCCCGTCCGCATCGCCGGCAGGACGGGTCCTCCTCTCGAGGGCTTCTCAGACGGCGGCGGGCAGGCGCACCTCGAAGCGGCAGCCGCCGGGGACGTTGCACACCGCCGCCCGACCCTGGTGGGCCTCCACGATCCCCCGCACGATGGCCAGACCGAGCCCTGCTCCGGCCGGCGGCGTGCGTGCGTCGGTGCCGCGCCAGCCGGTGTCGAAGACACGAGGCAGGTCCTCCGGGGGAATGCCGCCACAGCCGTCGGTCACGGACACGACGACGCTGTTCTCTTCCCGGTGGGCGGCGACGGCGACGGTGCCGTCGGTGGGCGTCCGGTGGATCGCGTTGGTGAGCAGGTTGGCCAGGACACGGGACATCTCGCGGCCGTCGACCTCGATGGGTACGGGCTCGACCCTTTCGCCGATGATCCGCACTCCGTGCTCCCTCGCGAGGGCATCGGCCCCCGCGAGTGCGTCGTCGACGAGGTCGTAGACGGACATCCGGGTGGTGTTCAGGGCGAGGACTCCGGCCTGGATGCGGGAGAGTTCGAAGAGGTCGCCGACCATGCCGCTCATCCGCGCGACCTCCGCGCGGATACGTCCGTGGTAGACGCTCGGGTCGTCGACGATGCCGTCCTCCAGCGCCTCGGTCATGGCCTGCAGTCCGGCGAGCGGGGTGCGCAGGTCGTGGGAGATCCAGGCGACCAGTTCGCGGCGGGAGTCCTCCAGGGCCCGCTCCCGATCCCGGGACGCGGCGAGTTTGGCACTGGTGGCGGCGAGTTCGCGTCCGAGTTCGGCGAGTTCGGCGGTCGGTGCGGCGGCGGGCGGGGTGAAACTGCCGTCGTCGCCGAGGGCACGGGTGGCCTCTGCCAGAGCCCGGCTGCCGCGTACGACCCCGCGGCCGAGCGCAAGCGCCACGCAGAGGGAGACGACGGCCGCGATGGAGCAGACCATCGTCACGACCCACAGGTCGTGGTCGGACAGGAGCATGGCCCAGGCCACCAGCATCGTCCCGGCGAGCATCGCCGCGACCGTGACGGCAGCGACCACTGCGAGGGACAGCGTCACCGAGCGGTTGCGCAGCAGCCGCAGAACGCCCATGCCGAGCAGCCCCGCCGCTGCCGCGCCGATGGCCGCGTAGACCACGATCAGGACGGTGTCACGCAGCATCGTCGGCTCCGTCCTTCTGCGGCGGAGCGTCGAAGCGGTAGCCCACGCCCCACACGGTGCTGATCAGCCTCGGATGTGCCGGGTCGTCCTCGATCTTCTCGCGCAGGCGCCGGACATGGACGGTGACCGTCGACAGGTCGCCGAACTCCCAGCCCCATACCCGCCTCATCAGCTCATCGCGGCTCGTCGCCTGCCCAGGGCTGCGCAGGAAGTATTCCAGCAGGTCGAACTCCCTGATGGTCAGGGAGAGTTCGGTGCCGTGACGGGTGGCTCGGCGGGCATCGGGGTCCAGTTCGAGGGAGCCGGCGCGCAGCCGGGACGCGGCCCCCGGGGAGGGGGCCGCGGTTAGTGCTCCGGTGCGGCGCAGTACCGACTGCACCCTGAGGACCAGTTCACGTGGGCTGAAGGGTTTGGTGACGTAGTCGTCGGCTCCGACCTCCAGACCGAGGATCCGGTCCTCCTCGTCGCCACGCGCCGTCAGCATGATCACCGGAAGCGGGCCGTTCTCGCGGATGCGACGGCAGACCTCCAGCCCGTCCATGCCGGGCAGCATCAGGTCCAGCACCACCAGGTCGGGCGGCCGAACCCGGGCATGGGCCACGGCCGCGGGACCGTCGCCTGCCATGTCCACGGCGAAGCCCGCTCGATCCAGATATCCGGCGACGACCTCCGAGACGGTGGGGTCGTCGTCCACGACGAGTACGCGTTTCACGTCACCGAGTCTCGCACCAGGGTTCGACGGTGGCTGGAAGCGCGGGAGGGCGTCAGAGTTCCGTAAGATCGCCAAACCCCTTATGTCGCTTTTGTCTCCGTAGGGTGAGTGACGTGACCGAGACATCCCCCTCTTCGCCTGCTCCTGTGGACGTGGTGCTGCCCTGCCTCGACGAGGCCGAAGCCCTGCCCTGGGTGCTGCAGCGCATCCCCTCGGGCTGGCGCGCGATCGTGGTCGACAACGGCTCCACCGACGGCTCGGCTGACATCGCCCGCTCCCTGGGGGCGCATGTGGTCCACGAGCCACGACGCGGCTTCGGCGCCGCCTGCCACGCGGGTCTGACCGCCGCGACGGCCGACGTCGTCTGCTTCTGCGACTGCGACGCATCCCTCGACCCAGCACTTCTGCCCGCCGTTGCCGGGCCTGTCCTCGACGGCTCCGGCGACCTCGTGCTGGGCCGCCGCAGACCCGTCACACGCCGTGCCTGGCCGATGCATGCCCGCCTGGCCAACCTGGAGCTGGCCCGCCTGATCCACCGGCGGACCGGACTGCGGCTGCACGACCTGGGCCCGATGCGCGCCGCGCGCCGCGAACCGCTGCTCGCCCTGAACCTGACCGACCGGCGGTCCGGCTACCCGCTGCAGATGCTGGTCCGCGCCGCCGACGCAGGCTGGCAGGTGAAGGAGACGGACGTGCCCTACCGCCCGCGCACCGGCCGGTCGAAGGTCACCGGCACCTGGCGCGGCACCTGGCACGCGGTACGGGACATGCGCGCCGTCCTCGCCGAACGTCCCGCCGCAGACCAGACGCACCCGCACACCGCCAGAGGAGCCGGACGATGAGCGGCCCCCACCCGGCCACAGGGCCGGCCACGCTGCTGGTCATCGCAAAAGAACCCGTCCCGGGGCGGGTCAAGACCCGCCTCACCCCGCCCTACACCCCCATGGAGGCGGCCGCCATCGCCGAGGCCGCTCTCGCCGACACCCTGCACACAGTGCTCAAGACCCCCGCCCGCCGGCGCGTCCTCGTTCTCGACGGTGCTCCCGGCCCCTGGCTTCCGCCCGGCTTCGACGTCCTGCCCCAGGGATCCGGCGGCCTGGACGAGCGGATCGCGTCAGCCTTCGCTCACTGCGACCGGGGTCCGGCTCTCCTCGTCGGTATGGACACCCCCCAACTGACCGCGGACCTTCTCATGGGAGTGGGACACGACGAATACGACGCCTGGTTCGGTCCCGCCGCGGACGGTGGATTCTGGGCACTGGGCTTCGCGGAACCTTCACGCGCCGAGGCTCTGGTGCCGGGTGTGCCCATGTCCACCGACCACACCGGGGCGGTGCAGCGGCGCCGGCTGGCCGAGGCGGGGCTGAACGTGCGCGACCTGCCGGTACTCCTCGACGTGGACACCGCCGCCGACGCCGTCGCGGTCGCCGCCTGCTGCCCCGTCGGTTCGCGCTTCGCCACCACACTGAACTCGCTCGCGGAGGTCGGTCGATGAGCGGTACGGCACACGGCACCGACCCCTCCTTCGCCCGGTGGACAACGCAGACAGGGACTCGACGGCATTCGCAGACCGTGATGGCGCGGCCTGCTCGACTGCCCGCGCAGTCGCATCCTGCCGATCACCCGAGACCGGGCGAGCCGTGGACGGACGACCCCTACGCCCACGCCCTGCGCACCGGACGCGGCCCGCTCTTCATGCGCCGCCTGCGGCCACCGGTCGACAGGGACGACGCCGGAGGGGAAGGGGAACTGCTGCCGCTCGACGTCGAGCGCTGGTGCGCCGCACCCGACGCCGCCGACACCGGTGTTCTGCAGCGTTGCGCCGGCCCCGTTCTCGACGTCGGCTGCGGGCCCGGACGGCTGGTGGCCGCCCTGACTGCAGGGGGCGTGCCGGCGCTCGGCGTGGACGTCAGCCCGGCCGCCGTGGCCCGGACCCGACAGCGCGGGGGCGCCGCCGTGCGCCGGTCCGTGTTCGATCGCCTTCCCGGGGAAGGTCGCTGGGGCACCATCCTGTTGATGGACGGCAACCTCGGAATCGGCGGCGATCCGCTCGTCCTCCTGGCCCGCCTGCGCACCGTGGTCCCGCCCGGCGGGCGCCTGCTGGTGGAGGCCGCGCCGCACGACGTCGACGAGCGCCTCACCGTCCGGGTCGAGGACGCCCACGGCCGTCACGGCCGCCCCTTCCCCTGGGCACGGCTCGGCGCCACTGCCCTGCTGCACACCGCCGAAGCCGTGGGCTGGATCCTGACAGGCCGGTGGGCTGACGAAGGCCGCTCGTTCGTCGAACTGCACCGGCCACGGTCCAGGCAGCACGACGAGCGCGCCTCGGCCGGCGGAAGGACCGAACAGCCGTGAGCGACACCGCTGCCCCGCAGCATCAGTCCCCCCAGCCGATGCCCGGCCGGGCCGGAGTGCCGGGGAACCGCGCAGCAGCCCGTGTCAGCGTCGTGCTCACAGCGGTCCTGCTCACCGCGCTGACAGCCGTTGTCTACGACACCGTCCGCGCCGGCGACAACCACAGCGCACCCGGCCGTCTGCTGGCCGGCTACGGCATCGCCTGGACACTGTTCGCCGCCGCGGTGTGGGCTGTGCGCAGGGCCCCGGCCCGTGCCGCGACCGGACTGGTCCTGACCGGTGCGGCCGCCATGGCGCTGGCCGCCCTCGCCGCGCCGCCCCGCACCAGCAACGACATGTTCCGATATGCGTGGGACGGCCGTGTCCAGGCCGCCGGCATCTCCCCGTACACCTACCCGCCCGCCGCACCCGAACTTGCCAAGCTGCGTGACGACTGGCTGTTCCCCCCTCAACGGCCCTGCCGGGGCTGGGGGCTGACCCATACGGACAGCGGCCTGTGCGTCCGCATCAACCGGCCCACCGTCCCCACCATCTATCCGCCCGTCGCCGAGGGCTGGTTCTTCGCCGTGCACGCCCTCTCACCGTCCGACAGTCGCCACAAGCCGCTCCAAGTCGGTGGCGCAGTACTGGCGTTCGGCACGACCCTCGCTCTGCTCACCGTTGTGCGCCGGCGTGGCGATCCCCGCCGTGCCCCAGCCCGCGCAGCCTTGTGGGGATGGTGCCCGGCCGTGCCCTTCGAAGCGGTCAACAACGCCCACATCGACACCCTCGGCGTCCTGCTCACCGTGCTGGCTCTCGGCACCGCCACCGCCGGGGGCCGCCGCGGGGCGCTCCTCGGCGCCGCGATCGCCGTGAAACTGCTGCCCGTCCTGGCACTGCCCGGCGCCCTGTCCGGCCGGCGCAGTCCCGCACAGGTGGCACGCGTGGTGTCGGCCGCGATCGCCGTGTTCGCGCTCGCCTACCTGCCCTACGTCATCGCCTCCGGCGCGGGCGTCCTCGGCTATCTGCCCGGCTACCTCCAGGAGGAAGGCTACGAGCCCGGGGACGTGCACCGCTTCGCCCTGCTGCGGCTGCTGTTTCCGGACGCCGCCGCAGGGGCGACGGTGATCGTGCTGCTCGTACTGACGGCCCTGTACGTGTGGTGGCGCGGCGACCCGGCCCGGCCCTGGCGTGGTGCCCTGGTGCTGACGGGCACCGCGCTGCTGCTGGTCTCACCCAACTACCCGTGGTACTCGCTGCTCGTCGTCGGCCTCGTGGCCCTCGACGGCAGGTGGGAGTGGCTGACCGTCACCATGGCCGGCACCGCCCTCTACCTCGGCGGCCGCCTGCTCCCCGGCTTCCCGCTCCAGGCCTGGGCGTACGGCGTGGCCGCCGCGGCCATCGCTCTCGGAGCCTGCCTGCGCACCGCCCCGGCACGGCATCTCCTGGACCGGCGCCGTGACCGGAGTCTGCCGGGCACCTGACATGGATCGCGGACGCCGACCGGGTGCCCGGACACCGTGGCGCCGCACACAGGAGGCTGATCCAGGTCATCCGCCCTGTCGGCACCACGGCATCAGCGGCGGCGCCGGAACACGACCAGCCGCAACATCGTGAAGCGCAAACCGGTCACCAGGGCGACCGTGGGAACCAGCACCAGAGCCTCCGTCGCCGGAGAGGCGGTGGGCCGGTAGTGGACGAAGAGCAGGAGCACACCGGAGGTGACGAGGTAGGCCAGAACGAACAGGAGCCCGGCGCCCGCATGAGCCCGAACGGCCCTGACCGTGGACCCGCGGAAGGTGAGTCGGCGGTTGGCCTCGGTATTGAGAACCGTGACGACGACCAGGGAGACAAGATTCGCCAGCACCGGCGGCCACCAGCGGCGCATCTCCCAGTACAGCAGTGCCTGGGCCACGGTGGAGGCGAGACCGATCACGATGAACCAGCCCAGCTCCCCGGTCAGCCTCGTACGGCCGGGCAAAGAGGGGCGGTGCAATGTGCGCAGGCGTCGCACCTGACCATGATGAGTCCAACCTCCCGGGCCCGTCGAGTCGAGCCGGGCAACGACTCCGCCGTCCGGCTGACGGCACGTACCCGCCTCCCTGCCGGACCCGCCCTTCGGCCCGGATCTGCGTCAGGTTGTAGACCTGCGCCGAGGTGTCCGGCGCCCGCCGTGCCGGGGTCGGCGGCCGGTTGCGCGGGAGCGCCCTGCTCGCACCCCACAACCGCAATCCGGGCAGCGGCCCGAACGGCTTCCAGAACAACAAGACGGCCGCGGCCGTCGGAGTCACCCGCGCGCGCCTGGGCCCTGACCGGCGGCTGGAACTCAGCGGGCACGGCCCGTCTGTGACCTTGACCCGAGCCCGGCTGCTGGCCATGCGTCAGCACGCCGCCATGTTGCCGATCGCGTGCGTGGAGGGATGGTCCACCTCCGATCAGCACTGGAGCGGACTGCGGCTGGCGGATCTGGCCGCCATGGCCGGGCTGCCCCGTGCCTCGAGCGTCCTGGTCGAGTCCGTCCAGCCGCCCGGCCCCTACAGCTCCGTGCTGCTGCGGGGCAACCAGATCCACGACCCCCGAGCGCTCCTCGCTCTGCGCGTCAACGGTGCGGACCTCTCGATCGATCACGGATATCCGGCACGCGTCATCGTCCCGGCCAACCCAGGGGTGAACAATACCAAGTGGGTGCACCGGCTCACCTTCAGGACGTGACCATGGCACGTTTCGTCCGTTGGTACGGCTCCAACCCCTTGCACCTGCTGGTTCCGATCTGCTCGTTCGCCCTCACCGCCTACGCCATGGTTCGCCTGTTCGCCATCAGACCGCTCGCAGTCGCGGTCTGGTTCGTCGGCGCCGCGATCGTCCACGACTTGGTGCTGCTGCCGCGATGGCCGATCATCACGGGTGTGCTGTTCGGCGCCTCGG
>Ga0102590_1003117_pt1 | contig 17422 bp, 4 predicted proteins | sample AraplaMF_Col_mMF_FD_76859 | JGI IMG/M metagenome (GOLD analysis project Ga0102590, IMG submission 76859) | Arabidopsis root microbial communities from the University of North Carolina, USA - plate scrape MF_Col_mMF | ecosystem: Host-associated > Plants > Roots > Endosphere | place: USA...
CGACCAGGCGGCCGACGCCCGCCGAACCGCCCGAGCCGCCGATCGACTGGGCGATGATCCCGTAGGCGTCGTAGCCGCTGACGTCCTCGCCGGCCGCGTTGAAGTCCCAGCCGGCTTCGTCGCCCGTGACGATGGCGCCGTCGTTCTCGACATAGACGCCGCCGGCGTTGCCGCCGGTGCTGCCCGACGCGGCGCCGGCCACGATGCCGTAGCTGGAGCCGCCCGTGCCCGCGCCGCCGCCCAGGCTCTGGGCCGAGATGCCCGCCGAGCCGTAGCCGACCGTGTGCAGATAGCCGCTGTTGTAGACCCGCACGTCGCCGGACTCGGCGGCCGCGCCGCTGACCGCGCCGTCGCTCAGGCCGTAGCCGTCGCCGCCGTTGCCGCCGGTGCCGGCCCGGCTCTGGGCGAAGATCGCCGCCGCGCCCTTGCCGGTGGTCACCACCTGGGCCTGGTTGGTCAGGTCGACGTCGCCGCCGGCGCCGGCCTTGCCGCCCCGCCCGCTGATCACATAGCCGTAGCCGTTGCCGCCCGTGCCGCCGCTGCCGCCCTGGCTGAGGGCGAAGATGCCGGCCAGCTTGTCCGTCGCGGTCTTGATCGGACCGTCGGCGGCATAGACGGTCGCGGTGACGGTCTGGCCGTTGCCGCCGTCGCCGCCGTTGCCCGGCTCCTTGCCCACGGTGACGCAACCGAACCAGCCGAAGCAGATGCGCACGCCGCCGCCGTCGGCGCCGTTCTTGCCGTTGGCGCCGATGCTGGAGAAGATCCGGTTCCCGATGTCGCCCGCGCCGCCCCAAGAGGTCAGGGCGCCGTTCGGGTCGGTGGAGCCGGTGGAGCCGGCCGGCGGGTTGACCAGCGGCGTGACCAGGTCGAACGCGACAACGTTGTTGGACGCGTCCTTGACCTTCAGCTTGGGATGGGCGGGATCGGTGTTGTCGACCGACTCCACGGTGTAGGTCTTGCTGGTCCCCGCGGGGTCCGGGGTGCCGTCGTCGGGATGGTTCCCCGTGCCCTGGTCGGCGACGGTGAAGGTGGTGCCCGCCGCCATCGGCACGAGGATCAGGTTGCCGCTTTCGGTGCGGACCGTGATCGCGTTGACGATCTCGGCGATCTCTTCCTGCTGGCCGGTGGCCGGGTTCGTGATCAGGTCGTCGACGTGATAGGCGGCCGTCGGGTTCGGCGGCGGCGCGGGATCGGCCGCCGCCAGGGTCGGCGCGGCCGCCGCGACCATCGCGGTCACGGCCACGGCCAGGCGGCGCAGCTCGCGGCTCAGCCGCTTGCCGATCGTGTTCCGTCGGCCCACGGGCGCGGCGATCTCGACATCGGCCTCGACGGGGATCGGCGCCAGCCGTTCGGCCAGGATCAGGAAGCCGTCGTGCAGCGCGATCAGGTCGCGATTGCGGCTCTGCGACAGCAGGCCGGCGATTTCGAGGACCTGGGTCCGCGCCGAGGCGCGGTCGGCGTTCGACAGGTCGCGTGCGGCGGCCAGGTTTTCCAGCCCGCGCAGCATCAAGGCGATCTTGGCGCACGCCGCCTTGGGAGCCGCGGCCACGCCCGGCATGGCGTCGTTCTCGTTCTCGGGCGTCGGCGCTTGCACTGTCTCTACCTTTTGTCGCGCTCGGAAATCTTCCGCCGGCGCGCACGGCGGGAAGCGGTCCGTCGACGCGCTTCGTCCTTCAGGGATGGGGTGGAGTCCGGTCGCGACGGTCGGTCACGAGGGGTCAGGATCGCGACCTTGGACGCAGCCTCCGCGTCGGCTTGCGCGGGAGCTCAGGCGCAAGTGTTTGCGAGGCGACCATCTTGGCGACGCTCAGTACTGGGGCGGGCGAACCCAGGAGCGGATTGTTGCTAAGGCCAAAGCGTTCCCCCACAAAAGTGTTGACTGAATTTAACTACTTGTGGTTACGCGAGTTGGCATGCTTCAGCTTACCCATTGCGTGTTTTTTTCGGTGACACCGGAGTCCAGCCGTCGCGCCCGCCCCGGGCGGCGAGCGTGAGCACGGCGTCGCCGACATCGGCCCCCGCGGGGGCGGCCCAAGACCTCCAGCCGTGGGAGGTCGCCCGGGCGTCCCTCGGCTACATCCGCGACATCGTGCGGATCACCCGGGGCGACCGCCATTTCCTCGACGCCCTGATCTTCACCGTCGCGCTCGACGCGAACATGACGCCGGTGACCCGGGACCGCAGCCTGCTGGCCGCCTATGGCGGCGCGGAAGTCTCCACGCCCGACGAACTTCGGCGTCCCGTCAGCATCAACGCGGTGGCCACGTCGCTGCGGCTGCCCTTGGAGACCGTGCGGCGGCGCTTCCTCAACATGTCCCGCGACGGCCTCTGCATGATCGGGCAGCAAGGCGTGATCATCCCGCGCGCGGCGGTGACCTCGGCCGTCTACCTGGCCGAGCAGCGCGCCCGCTTCGACCGCACCCGGGGCTTCTACCAGGCGATGCAGGCCGGGGGCGCCTTGCCGGACCGGGCGGCGCGCGAGGCCTCGCCGGCGACGGGCGAACCGCTGGTGCGGGCCGCCAACTGGGCGGTCTCGGAATACGCGCTGCGGATTTGTGGCGAGCTGGTCGCCCTCACGGGCAATGTCGTGAGCAGCATCGTCCTGCTGGACCTGGTGCTGGCCAATATCGACCAACTGCCGCCGTCGGCTCTGCCCGACTGGGGTCGTGATCCCGAGCGCTTCGGGCGGCCGGTCAGGATCGGGGCGCTGGCGGGTCCGCTGCGGGTTTCCGGCGAGACCATCCGGCGGCACCTTCTGACCTTGGAGACGCTCGGCTTCTGTCGTCGCAGATCAGGCGGTCTGGTCGCGGTCGCGCCCGACTCCGGCCGGCCGCAACTGATGCGCATCGTCGAGACCAACAGGACCAACAGCGCACGCCTGTTCACCCGTCTGGGCCAGCTGGGCGTCCTCGACGGCTGGGACGCCGCGATCGCCTAGAGCGTTCGCGTTTCCCCCGACCCGGCTCGGCGATCCTGCCCTGCCGCCCGGATCGATCGCCGCATCTGGAACCCGGAATCCGCGCGGGATTCCCAACGCGCGGCGCCCAGAGACTAGACGGACGGCGCTCGGGGTTTCGCCCCATGGCTCCCGCCAGACCCACGCCCGATCATCGCGCCCTGGATGACCACCGGGTCGAGAGCGTTGGCGTGATGACTTCATCCCTCCGCACGGCGTTTCTGCGCAGTTCCATGTTGGCGTGGGTCGGCGGGGTGGATCGACGAAAATCCCCGGAGCCGGGAGCGACGGTTCGGCGGTTGGCGATCACCCTGTTCGGCGCCGCCCTGGCGACCACGGCCGCGCCGGCCCTGGCTCAGGCCCCGGCGGGCCTCCCCACGGGCGGCGCCTTCGTTCGCGGGGAAGGCCAGATCGGCCAGACCGCACCGGACGTGATGACGATCACCCAGTCCAGCCAGCGCGGCGTGATCGACTGGAGCAGCTTCTCGATCTCCAGCCCCAGCCAGGTCAACATCCTCAACGGCCAGGGCGCGACGCTGAACCGGGTGCTGGGCGGCGAGGTCTCGCGGATCGACGGCGGCCTGACGGCGACCGGCTCGGTCTTTCTGATGAACCCGCACGGCGTCATCGTCGGGGCGGGTGGACGCGTGCTGGCGGGCGGCAATTTCGTCGCCACCACCAAGGAGACCAGCCTCGACGACTTCATGGCGGGCGGTCCCCTCGCCTTCACCGGCGGCTCCCAGGCGTCGGTGGTCAATGAAGGCTCGATCGTCTCGCGCGGCGGCGACGTAGTGATGATCGCCAGCGCGGTCGCCAATCGCGGAACGATCGAGGCGCCGAACGGCCGGGTCAGCCTGGTCGCCGCCGACGAGGTCCTGCTGGCCACCACCGACCGCAGCGACGGCGGCCTCTATGTGGCGACCGCCTCGGGCGGCGGCGACGTCACCCAGGAGGGGCGCATCCAGGCGGCCGCGGCGACGCTGCAGGCGGCGCACGGCAACATCTACGCCCTGGCGGGCAACCGTGACGGCCTCATTCAGGCGACCGGGACCGAACGGATCAACGGCCAGCTGTGGCTGACCGCGCCGCAGGGCGCGATCACGGTCGGCGGAGCCCTGTCGGCGGTCAACGCCGACGGGACGGGCGGCAAGGTCGTCGCCAATGGTCGCGAGGTGACGCTGGCGTCGTCGGCGCGGGTTTCGGCCGCCGGTGCGACCGGCGGCGAAGTGCTGGTCGGAACCTCGGCCTTCGGCGGGGCAGACCTGGCCCAAACCACGACGATCGCGTCGGGCGCGACGATCCTGGCCGGAGGTCCCTCGGGGGGCGGCCGGGTCGAGACCTCGGGCAAGACCGTCTCGATCGGCGCGGCGCGGATCGACGCCGGACGCGGCGGGACCTGGCTGTTGGACCCCGACGACCTGACCATCGACGCGCCGGCGGCGGCGACCATCTCGTCCACGCTGGACGGCGGCAGCAACGTCACCCAGGCCACCACCGCCGGCGGAACGGGCGGCAACGGCGACCTCACCGTGGCCTCGGCCATCTCCTGGACGGGCGCCGGCGAGCTGACGCTCAGCGCCTATCGCGACCTCGCCGTCAACGCGGCGATCAGCGGCGGGGGCATGGCGACGCTGGAGGCCGGCCGCAACGCCACGATCGCTGCGCCCCTGGCGGCGACCGAAGTGCAGACCGGCGCGCCCCCGTTCCAGGGTATTGGGGGGACCCTGACCATCACCTCCGGCGGATCGGTGACCGCCACCAGCGGCAACCTGGCCCTGGCGTCGGGCGCCTTCGTCAACCAGGCCGGCGCCGGCGCGCTCAACGCGACGGGCGTCTGGTACGTCGTCAGCCAGGACCCGACCACGACCACCCTGGGCGGCCTGGCGCCGGACTTCTATCAATACGACATCGTCACCAGCAGCAGCCCGGCGACGACGGGCAACGGCGTGCTTTATCGCGCCGCGCCCACGGTCAGCGTCACCCTGGGGACCGTCACCAAGAGCTATGACGGCACGACCACGGCCACGCTGGACGACGGCAACACCACCGTCACGGGGCTGTTCGCCGCCGACGACTGGTCGCTGGACGGCGTCTATTCCACCAAGAACGCCGAGACCGGCCTGACCGTCACCACCAGCAACTTCCAGATCACGGAAGGCGGGATCCCGGTCTACGGCTATGCGTTCGCCGCGCCCGTGCCGACCTCGACGACCGGTGAGATCACCCCAGCCGTGCTGACGGCCAGCATCATCGGTACGCCGACCAAGACCTACAACGCCACCACCAGCGCCACCCTGACCGCCTCGAACTACCAGCTGACGGGCGTCGCGGCGGGCGAGACGATCACGATCACCGGCCTGACGAGCGAGGACTACGACTCCGCCAACGCCGGCGCGCGCACCATCACCGCCACCCTGACCACTCCGGACTTCGTCGCCGGGGCGGGCGTGGACCTCAACAACTACGTGCTGCCGACCAGCGCCACCGGCGCGGGCCTGATCAATCCCGCCACCCTGACGATCAGCGGGCTCACGGCCAACAACAAGGTCTATGACGGCAACGCCGTCGCGACGGTCAACACCGCGGGCGCCAGCCTGTTCGGCGTGATCGGCGGCGACAGCGTCACCGTCGATGGCTCCGGCGCGACCAGCCTCTTCCCCAGCAAGAACGTCGGGACCAACCTGGCGGTCACGGTGTCCGGCGTGACGCTGAGCGGGGCCAGCGCCGGCAACTACGTGGTGACCCAGCCCAGCGGCCTGGTCGCGGACATCACTCGGGCCACGCTCACGATCTCGTCGGTCACGATCAACGACAAGGTCTACGACGGAACGGCGGCGGCGACCGCCGACACCAGCTCGGCGGTGCTGACCGGCAAGATCGCGGGCGATGACGTCACCATCACCGCCTCGGGCCTGTTCTTCGCCTCAAAGGACGTCGCCCAGAATATTCCCATCTTCGCCACCGGCGGCGTGATCAGCGGCGCGGACAGCGGCAACTACCGGACAGTGGTCGCCGGCTCGGTGACGGGCGACATCACGCCCCGCCCGGTCACGATCACCGTCACCGGGACGCCGACCAAGATCTATGACGGCACGACGGCCGCGCGACTGTCGCCGTCCGACGTGGTCATTTCCGGACTGGTCGCGGGCGAGGGGCTCGCGGTCACCCAGTCGTCGGGCGCGACCTACGCCTCGAAGGACGCCGGCTCGCGGGCGGTGACCGCCAACATCTCGGCTTCGGACTTCCAGGCCCAGCCGGGCACGCTGCTGTCCAACTACCAACTGCCGGCCACGGTCACCGGGATGGGGCTGATCAACCCGGCGCCGCTGGACATCGAGATCGTCGGGAACCCCACCAAGCCCTATGACGGCAATTCCAGCGCCGGCCTGGGCCCCTCGAACTTCCAGGTCGAAGGCTTCGTGCCCGGCGAAGGCGCGACGGTCACCCAGACCAGCGGCCAGTACAGCTCGGCCGACGCCGGCGTCTGGACGGTATCGACCACCCTCGACGCCAGCGACTTCGCCCCCGACGCCGGGACGCTGATGTCCAACTACGTGATCCCCTCCCCTGTGACGGGGTTCGGCACCATCACGCGCATCGACGTGGACCCGGGCATCCTGAACGCGGCGATCACCGGCAATCCGACCAAGACCTATGACGGCACGGTCCTCGCGATCCTCAGCCCCAGCGACTACACGATCACCGGCTTCATCCCGGGCGAGAGCGCGACGATCACCAAGACGACGGGAAGCTACGCCGACAAGAACGCCGGGCAGAAGCCCGTCTACGTCTCGCTGGCGCCGACGGACTTCGTGGCCGGCCCCGGCACCAATCTCGACAACTACAACCTGCCCACCGAAGCGACGGGGATCGGCACGATCCTGCGGGCCCAGCTCACGGCGGCGATCATCGGCAACCCCACACGGGTCTACAATGGCTCGACCAACGCTTTCCCGCTGTCATCCAACTACCAGGTCAACGGCCTCATCGGCTCGGAAACAATCAGCATCAGCGCCTCGTCGGTGGTCGCCAACTACGACAGCAAGAACGTCGGCGCCCGGACCCTCACCACGCCGCTCGCGCCCAGCAACTTCGTCTATGCGAACGGGGCGCTGAGCACGAACTACATCCTGCCCGTCCAGGCGATCGGACCGGGCGCGATCACGCCCGCCCCCCTGGTGGTGCTCAGCACCCGGGCGCTGAACAAGGTCTACGACACCAGCACGGCCGCCCCGCTGGACGTCAGCGTCGCCAGCCTGTCGGGCCTGATCGCCGGCGACACGGTCACGCTCAGCACCAGCGGCGCGGTCGGAACCTTCGCCACGCGAAACGTCGGCAACGGGATCGCGGTCACGGTCGTCGGCATGACCCTGGGCGGTCCCGACCTGGCCAACTACCAACTGTTCCAGCCCGCGGGCCTGACCGCCAACATCACGCCCGCGCCCCTCGTGGTGACGAACGTCACAGCGTTCGACAAGACCTATGACGCGACCACCGCCGCCACACTGGACATCTCTGCGGCGACGCTGCAGGGCGTGCTCGGCTCGGATTCCGTCACGCTCGGCGCGTCCGGCGTGGCCGGCGCCTTCCGCCAATCCAACGTGGGAACCGATCTGGCCGTCAACGTCAGCGGCTTCGCCATCAGCGGCGCCGACGCCGGGAACTACAGCCTCAACCAGCCGTCGGGCCTGCTGGCCGACATCAACCGCGCCATCCTGACCGGTTCCATCATCGGCAACCCGACCAAGACCTACAACGGCTCGACCCAGGCGACCCTGACCGCGGCGAACTACAGCCTGACCGGCTTCGTCGCCGGCGAAGGCGGCTCGATCGTCCAGGCCTCGAACGGGCGCTATAACGTGGCCGACGCGGGCTCCCGCACGGTGCTGGCCGACGTGGTGGTGTCGGACTTCACGGTCAACGCCGGCACAAGCCTGGCCAACTACCAACTGCCGACGACGATCTCGGGACCGGGCACGATCAACCGGGCCACCCTGCTGGCCTCGATCATCGGCAACCCGACCAAGGTCTATGACGACACCACCGTCGCCACCCTGACCTCGGCCAACTACAGCCTCAGCGGCTTCGTCGCCGGCCAGGGCGCCACCGTCGGCCAGACCGTGGGGACCTACGACAGCGACAATGTCGGCGCCCGCATCGTGACCGCCGGCCTCAGCGCCCCCAACTTCACCGGGGTGGGCGCCACTAACCTCGCCAACTACAACCTGCCGACCACCGCCAGCGGCGCGGGCACGATCACCCCGGCCAGCGTCCAGGTGATCAACGTCACCGCCCAGGACAAGGTCTATGACGGCAACACCAGCGCCATCCTGAACAGCGGCGCGGCCGCCCTTTCCGGAGTGCTGGGCGCCGACGTGGTGACCGTGGTCTCCGGCGCGGCCAGCGGGACCTTCGCCAGCAAGAACGTCGGGGTGAACATCCCCGTCACCGCGACCGGCTACGCGATCGGCGGAACCGATGCGGGCAACTACACCGTGGTCCAGCCCACGGGCCTGTTCGCCGACATCACCGAGGCGACCCTGATCCTGGCCTCGGTGACCAAGGTCTACGACTCCACCCTGGCGATCCCGACGACCAACGGCGCCTACGGTCTTTCCGGCGTGATCGGCGGCGACACCGTGGCCGTCAACGCCGCCGGGCTGTCTGGCGCCTACGCCGACAAGAACGTCGCCACCGGCATCGGCGTCACCCTGTCGGGGGTCGGCCTGACCGGCGCGGACGCGGCCAACTACACGATCGCGGCGACCACCACCAACGCGCCCATCGGGATCATCACCCCGGCCTCGTTGCAGGTGATCGGGGTGCTGGCCAACGACAAGGTCTACGACCAGACCGCCACCGCGATCCTGAACAACGCCGGCGCGGGCCTGAGCGGCGTGCTGGGCACAGACGACGTCACCTTGCAGACGGGCGGCTCCAGCGCCCTGTTCTACAACGCCGGCCTCACCGCGCCGGACGCCAACGCCGGCGTCGGCAAGCCCGTCGTGGCCAACGGCTACATCGTCACGGGGATCGACGCCGGCAACTACACCGTCACCCAACCCCAGGGCCTGACCGCGACCATCACACCCGCGCCGATCAGCCTCCTGGCCGTGACCAAGATCTATGACGGCTCGACCGCCCTGCCGACCGCCAGCTCGGGCTACGCCTTCAGCGGCGTCTATGCCGGCGACACGGTCACGGCCAACACCTCGGGCCTCTCGGGCGCCTATGCCGACAAGAACGTCGCCGGGAGCCTGAGCGGCGGGACCGTGATCGGCGGGATCAATGTCACGCTCAGCGGCCTGAGCCTGTCGGGAAGCAGCGCCGGCAACTATTCGATCTCGCCGACCGTGACCGCCCAGCCGATCGGGATCATCACGCCCAAGGCGCTGAGCGCCAGCATCATCGGCGATCCGACCCGCGTCTACGACACGACGACCGCCGCGACGCTCGCCTCGACCGACTACGACCTGGTGGGCGTGGTGGCCGGCGAGACGATCACGGTCACCGAAACGGCCGGCGTCTACGACAGCAAGAACGCCGGGACCCGCACGGTGACCGCGACGCTGGACGGCCTGGACTTCACGGCCGGCGGCGCCACGTCGCTGGCGAACTACACCCTGCCCACCAGCGCGTCCGGAACCGGCCACATCACCCCCGCCCCGGCCTCGGTGGCCGGCGCGGCCGCCAACGACAAGGTCTATGACGGCACGGTCGCGGCGACGCTGGACAACAGCGGAACCAGCCTGGTCGGCCGCCTGGGTTCCGACGACCTGACCCTGACCCTCGCCACGACGGGCGTCTTCGGCGACCCCAATGTCGGGATCGGCAAGACCGTCACCACCACCGGCTATGGCCTGACCGGCGTCGACGCCGGCAACTACACCCTCACCCAGCCCAACTACCTGACCGCCGACATCACCCAGGCCCTGCTGAACCTGATCAAGGTCAGCCGCGTCTACACGGCCGGGACCGAGCTGCCGACGGCGTCCTCGGCCTATACGCTGTCGGGGATCGTCGGGACCGACGACGTGATCGTCGACACCTCGGGCCTGTCGGGGAACTACGCGGTCAAGAACGTGGGCACGGGGATCAACGTCACCCTCTCGGGCCTGGCGCTGGGCGGCGCGGCCCAGGGCAACTACAGCATCGCCCCCACCCTGACCAACGCCCCGATCGGCGAGATCACCCCGGCGACCGTGACCCTCGCGGGCGTGCTGGCCAACACCAAGACCTATGACGGCACGACCGCCCTCACCCTGAACAACGCCGGCACGGTGGTGGTCGGCACGCTGGGCGTCGACGACCTGGACGTCGACAGCGCCGCCTCGTCGGCCAGCTTCCCGTCGGCCAACGCCGGGACCTACCTGGTCAACGCCAGCGGTTACCTCCTGACCGGCGTCGACGCCGGGAACTACATCCTGACCCAGCCGACCGGCATCTCGGCGACGATCGATCCCAAGGCGCTGGCGGCGGCGATCATCGGCGATCCGACCAAGACCTATGACGCGACCACCGCCGCCAGCCTGGCGTCCGGCAACTACGACCTGGTCGGCTTCATCGTCGGCGAAGGCGCCACCGTCACCCAGACCGTCGGCGCCTACGCCTCGGCCGACGCGGGCGCGCGCCTGGTCACCGCCACCCTCGCCGCCGGCGACTTCACGGCCAACGGCGGCACCCTGCTGGCGAACTACGTCCTGCCGACCACCGCCACGGGCCTGGGCCACATCAGCCAGGCCAGCCTGACGGCCGCTATCATCGGCAACCCCACCAAGACCTATGATGGGAACACCGCCGCCACCCTGGCCTCGACCAACTACCAGCTGACCGGCTTCGTCGCCGGCCAGGGCGCCAGCGTCGGCCAGACGATCGGGACCTACAGTTCCGCCAACGCGGGGGCCCGCACGGTCACCGCCGGCCTCTCCGCCGGAGACTTCACCGCCAACGGCGGCACGAACCTGGCCAACTATGTCCTGCCCACCACCGCCAGCGGCGCGGGGACCATCGGTCAGGCGACCTTGACGGCGTCCGTCGTGGGCGATCCGACCAAGACCTACGACGCGACCACCGCCGCCACCCTGGCGGCCGGCAACTACGACCTGGTCGGCTTCATCGCCGGCGAAGGCGCCACCGTCACCCAGACCGTCGGCGCCTACGCCTCGGCCGACGCGGGCCTCCGCAACGTCAGCGCGACGCTGGGCTCCAGCGACTTCACCGCCAACGGCGGGACCCTGCTCGCGAACTACGTCCTGCCGACGACGGCCACAGGGGTGGGCCACATCAGCCAGGCCAGCCTGACCGCCGCCATCATCGGCAATCCCACCAAGACCTATGACGGGACCACGGTCGCCACCCTGGCCTCGACCAACTACCAGCTGACCGGCTTCGTCGCCGGTCAGGGCGCCAGCGTCGGCCAGACAGCGGCGACCTACAGCGCCGCCAACGCGGGCGCCCGCACGGTCACGGCCGGCCTTTCGACGGGCGACTTCACCGCCAACGGCGGCACGAATCTGGCCAACTACGTCCTGCCGGTCAGCGCGACGGGTTCGGGGACGATCGACCCCAAGGCCCTCACGGCGTTCGTCACCGGCATCCCCACCAAGACCTACGACGCCACCACCGACATCACCCTGGCCCCGGCCAACTACCGCCTGGCCGGCTTCGTCTCCGGCGAGGGCGCCAGCGTCGGCGAGACGGCGGGCCAGTTCGGCTCGCCCAACGCCGGCGCGCGCCTGATCACCGCCGCCCTCGACCCGACGGACTTCACGGCCGACAGCGGGACCCTGCTGGCCAACTACGTCCTGCCGACCACCGCCACCGGCGCGGGCCTGATCCTCAAGAAGCAGCTGGAAGCGGTGATCCTGAGCGATCCCACCAAGACCTATGACGGAACCCAGAGCGCGGTGTTGACCACCTATCTGCTGACCGGCTTCGTCTCGGGCCAGGGCGCCATCGTCACCCAGCCGACAGGAACCTACGACAGCGCCAACGCCGGCGTCCGCTTGGTGTCCGCCCAACTGGGCAGCCCGAACTTCCAGGCCAACAGCGGCACCTCCCTGGGCAACTATATCCTGCCGACCCGGGCCGAGGGCGTCGGGCATATCACGCCCAAATCCCTGGCGGCCGTGATCGTCGGCAACCCGTCCAAGCTCTACGACGGCTCGACGGCGGCCAGCCTGACGGCGGCCAACTACCAGCTGACCGGCCTCATCGCCGGCGAAGGCGCCACCGTCGACCAGACCGTGGGGACCTACGCCAATCCCAATGTCGGCGTGCGCGCCGTGACGGCCAGCCTGACTTCGAGCGACTTCACGGCCAATGGCGGGACGCTGCTCGGCAACTACGTCCTGCCCACCACCGCCCTCGGGACGGGGACCATCGGCCAGGCGATGCTGGTCGCCATCCTGAACGGCGCCTTCAAGACCTATGACGGCACGACGGCGGCGGTGCTGACCTCCGGAAACTACACCCTGACCGGCTTCGCCGCCGGCGAGGGCGCGAGCGTCACCGAGACGGTCGGGACCTACGGCTCGGCGGACGCGGGCCTTCGCCTGGTCACCGCCGACCTCGACGGCGCGGACTTCGTCGCCAGTGGCGCGACCGACCTCTCCAACTACGTCCTGCCCGTCCAGGCCACGGGGACGGGGCGGATCGACCAGGCCGCCCTGACCGCGATCATCGTGGGCGATCCGACGAAGACCTACGACGCCACGACCTCGGCGAGCCTGACCTCGGCCAACTACCTCCTGACCGGCTTCGTCGCGGGCCAGGGCGCCACGATCGGCCAGACCGCGGGCGCCTACGCCTCGGCCGACGCCGGCGTCCGCCTGGTCACCGCCACGCTCGGCGCCGGCGACTTCGCGGCCGATGGCGGCACCCTGCTCGCGAACTACGTGCTCCCGACCTCGGCGGCGGGCCTGGGCCACATCGATCCCAAGACCCTGTTCGTCGCCTTCGCGGGCGTGACCAAAACCTATGACGGGACCACCGCGGCGACGGTCGCGCCCGACAACTTCGTGATGACCGGCTTCGTGGCGGGCCAGGGCGCGACCGTAACCGAGAGCCAGGGCGTCTACGCCCAGGCGAACGTCGGCCTGCACCTCGTTACGGCCAATCTGGACGCGGGCGACTTCAACGCCGCCAGCGGCACGAACCTGGCCAACTACGTGCTGCCGACCAGCGTCAACGGCCTCGGCCGGATCGACCCGGCCGTGCTGATCGCCCGCCTCAACGGCGTCTCCAAGACCTATGACGGCGACGCCGCCGCCGCCCTGACCTCCGGGAACTACACCCTGACGGGCTTCGCACCCGGCGAAGGCGCCGTCGTCACCGAAACCGCCGGCGCCTACGGCTCGCCCAACGCCGGCCTGCGCACCGTGAGTGCGGTCCTGGAGGCCGGCGACTTCACCGCGACCGGCTCGACCCTGCTCTCCAACTACGTCCTGCCCGCCACGGCCGACGGCCTGGGCCGGATCGACAAGGCGCCCCTGGCCGCGGCGATCGTCGGCGGACCGGCCAAGGCCTATGACGGCACGACCACCGCCACGCTCACCTCGGCCAACTACCAACTGACCGGCTTCGTCTCCGGCGAAGGCGCCGAGGTGACCCGGACGACGGGCGTCTACGACGACAAGAACGCCGGCGCCCGCACGGTGACCGCCGACCTCGCGACGGCGGACTTCGCGCCAGGCGGCGCGACCCTGCTCGACAACTATGTCCTGCCCACCAGCGTGTCCGGCGCCGGGCGCATCGATCCCAAGGCCCTGACGGTCGTGCTGACCGGCATCTCCAAGACCTATGACGCCAACACCGGCGCGACCCTGACCTCCGGCAACTACGTCCTGACGGGCCTGGCGTCCGGCGAGAGCATGGCCATCGGCCAGACGGTCGGCGTCTACGACTCCCCGAACGCCGGCGCCCGCTCGGTCAGCGCGACGCTGGGCACGACGGACTACGCCGCCGGGGCCTCGACCCTGCTCTCGAACTACGTCCTGCCCACGGCCGCGAGCGGCGCGGGAACCATCAACCGCGCGCCCCTGGCCGCCGTGATCATCGGCAACCCGACCAAGGACTACGACGGGAACACCACCGCGAGCCTGACCTCCGGAAACTACCAGTTGACCGGCTTCATCGGCGGCCAGGGCGCCACCGTCACCGAAACCGCCGGCGCGTACGACTCCGCGGATCCCGGCGCCCGCGTCGTGACGGCCCTGCTCGGCGGCGACGACTACAGCGCCGACGCGGGGACCTTGCTGTCGAACTACGACCTGCCGACCTCGGCCTCGGGCCCCGGCGAGATCGTCGCGCCGCCGGGACCGCCGGGATGTCCGACCGCGCGGGCGGACGCCTGCAACACGGTGTTCAACCTGGCCCGTTCCGTCGGCAATCCGCGCTTCTACGTCCCCTACCCCGTCGCCGGCGGCCTCTATCAAGGGCGCACCAACGGCCTGGGCGACCTGCCGTCCAGCTTCGAGATCTCCCTGCCGGTCATCGAGGGCAACGAGGCGGTGATCTTCGGCGGCGCGCCGGTCGCCAACTCCACCGAGGACGTCCTCCTGCTGGGCGACCGCCAGACCCGCTGGAGCCTGCGCTTCGTCGCTCGGTCCGCCCCCCTCGAAATCAGCGAGGCCCAACCTTGAAGCCCCACTCGAAGTCGCCCGCGCGGTGGGCGGCGATGATCGTCGCCCTGGCCGCCTCGGCGCCGCTCGTCGCGCGCGCGCAGGACTTCGAACGCGTGATCCCCCGGCCGCCCCAGCCGACGACGCCTCCGCCCGTACAGCCCCCGCCGCCGGCCTCCCCGCCCAGCCAGGACCGGACGGTGCTGCTGCCGCGCCTGGAGGGCCTGGTCTTCGTTCCCGATCCGGGATCGGTCCAGCCGGCCGGCGTCGCGCCCCCGCCCACCGGCCTCGCCACCGCCGACCTGCCGCTGTTGTCGACGCCGGCCTTCACCCGGCAGGCCACGGACTATCTCGGCAAGCCCCTGACCCGCGCCGATCTCGACAAGATCACCGCCCTGGTGCGAGCCGCCTACCGCAAGGCCGGCCGGCCGTTCATGGACGTGACGGCGCCGCCCCAGAACATCCAGAACGGCGTCGTCCAGATCGTGGTGACCGAATTCCGCGTCGGCGAGGTGACCATCGCCGGCAACCGCCATTTCTCGTCGGAAACCGTACGAAGACTGGGCGGGCTGGACAGCGGCGAGCCCCTGACGCTGGCGCGGATGCGCGGAGCGCTGGACGGCTATAACCAGAACGCCTTCCTGACCGTCGACGCCGTCCTCCGCCCCGGGGCCGAAACCGGCCTGAGCGACGTGGCCCTGACCGCCCACGATCGTTTCCCGTTCCGCGTCTACGCCGGCTACGACAACCAGGGGGTCACGACCCTGGGCCGCGACGAGTGGAACGTGGGCTTCAACTGGGGCAACGTCTTCGGCCGGGGCGGCACGTTCTCGTACCAGTTCACCCAGAGCTTCTCGGGCCGCTACACCTCGCACTCGTTCAGCGACGTGGTCCCGCTGGTCGACGGCGACCGCCTGCTGTTCTTCGGGGCCTACGCGATCCAGAAACCCCGCGTCGCCCGCGAGTTCGGCAGCAAGGGCCATTCGGGGCAGTTCAGCGGCCGATGGGCCCATCCCGTGATCGGCCCCGGGCCGATCAAGCAGACCCTGCAGATCGGCTTCGACTACAAACGCGTCGACAACACCTTGGAATTCCTGGGTTTCCGGCTGCTCGACACCGACGTCGAGATCGTCCAGTTCCCCGTCATCTACAGCCTGACCGCCACCGACCGGGCCGGTCAGACCGACCTGGAGAACCTCGCCGTGCTCTCGCCGGGCGAGCTGGCTCCGCACAACGGCGACCGGGAAATGCGCCTGCTGGTCCCCGGCGGCGACGCCACCTATGCCTACGACCGCTTCAGCGCCACCCGGACCACGACCCTGCCCAAGGGGTTCACCTGGATCGCGCGCGGCGTGGCCCAGATCGCCAGCGGCAATCTGCCCTACAGCGAACAGCTGGCGGCGGGCGGCATCGGCAGCGTCCGAGGCTATGACACTAACATCGCCCTGGGCTCGAACGGCGTGATCCTCAGCACCGAGATGCGCTTTCCGACCATCCGGGTAGGACAGGCCCTGGGCCGACCGGGCCTGGACGACCGCCTGCAGCTGGGCGTGTTCGTCGACTACGGGAAGTTCGAGCAGCCCACGGATTTCCCCGATCTCGCCGACGAGGCGGAACTGGCCAGCCTGGGGTTCAATCTCCGCTATGTCGTCGACCGCCACTTCGCGCTGCAGCTCGAGTTCGGCTCGCAGCTGAAGCCGGCGCCCGGCCAGGCCCACAAGGCCAGCCAGTTCGCCGTCTCGACGTCGATCGGCTTCTAGGAAGAGGCCCTGCCTAGTCCTTGAACGCGGAGGTTTCGCGCCGCTCCTCGACGTCCTTGTTGAGGAAGTAGTTCAGGGCCGTCCGGATCGCCGCGATGGCCGCCAGCTGACCGATCTGGTCCCAGGTCGGGGCGATGGCCGTGCGGACGATGTCGGCGGCCAGGGCGAACTCCAGCGCCAGGATGATCCAGCCGGCATAGGCGACGAAGATCGTCTGGCGCGTGCTGACCTCGCTCGCCAGACCCCGCACCAGGGCGAGGATCACGCGGGTCAGCGCCACCACCGAACCGATGGCGATACACAGCACGCAGACCAGTTCCGTCGCCAGGGCGATGTGGCTGGCGAATTCCCGAAGGATCTCTTCCATGCGCTCACCTTGTTGATGCCGCGACTCCATCGCGCGCGCGCCGGACGCGCCACCGGGTAAAACCCGGAGGGAACCGGCCGAAGATTGCTCCGGCCGTTCCGTGGGATTCCCGCAGATGCGAAAAGTCGGCGCGCCGTGCTGTGGGTTGGCCGTTGTCGTGCGTCATGCACGGTGGGAAAAACCTCTTGAACCCGGGCTCACGCCCATGGGGCGGGATCGTGCGACCAGTCATCGAACCAGACCTCCATAGACTGGACCGACGCTACCGGCCGGCGCTGATGGCGTTCTTCATGCGTCGCGCCGCCAGCCACAGCGACGCGGAGGACATGACCCAGGAGCTGTTCGCCAAGCTGGCGACCGCTCAATCCGGTCCGACGGGGGCCGGCGGAGTGGACAACGCCGACGCCTACATCTTCCAGATGGCCGCCAACCTGCTGCGCGACCGGGGCCGGCGCGAAAGGGTTCGGGCCAACTATCGCGCCAGCGTGCACGCCGGGACCGGCGACCTGGAGCCGCTTGACCCCGCCCGGGTGCTGCTGGGTCGCGAGAGCCTGGGCGAGGTGTCCGACGCCCTGCGCGAACTGCCCGACCGCACACGCGCCATCTTTCTTCTGTTCCGTCTGGAAGGCATGAAGCAATCCGAACTCGCCGCCCTGTACGGCGTCTCCGTCAGCGCGGTGCAAAAGCACATCCTCAAGGCCATGACCCATCTGACCCG
>Ga0102590_1003122_pt1 | contig 17382 bp, 13 predicted proteins | sample AraplaMF_Col_mMF_FD_76859 | JGI IMG/M metagenome (GOLD analysis project Ga0102590, IMG submission 76859) | Arabidopsis root microbial communities from the University of North Carolina, USA - plate scrape MF_Col_mMF | ecosystem: Host-associated > Plants > Roots > Endosphere | place: USA...
GAGCAGGTTCATGCGGGGGGAGCCGATGAAGCCGGCCTCGAACAGGTTGTCGGGCGAATTATAGAGTTCGAGCGGGGTACCGATCTGCTCGATGCGGCCGGCCTGCAGCACCACGATGCGGTTGGCCAGCGTCATCGCCTCGACCTGGTCGTGGGTGACATAGATCATGGTGCCGCCGATTTCGGCGTGCAGGGCGGCCAGCTCCTTGCGGGTGGCGACGCGAAGTTCGGCGTCGAGGTTCGAGAGCGGCTCGTCGAACAGGAAGATCCTGGGATCGCGCACGATGGCGCGGCCGATGGCGACGCGCTGGCGCTGGCCCCCCGACAGCGCACCGGGCTTGCGCTCGAGATAGTCGGTGAGCCGAAGCATCGCCGCGGCGCGGCGCACCTTGGCGTCGATATCGGGGCCTTTCAGCCCCATGTTCTCCAGCGCAAACGCCATGTTGCGATAGACGCTCATGTGGGGATAGAGCGCGTAGGACTGGAACACCATGGCAAGGCCGCGCTCCGAGGCCGGCAGGCCGGTGACGTCCTGTCCGTCGATGGCAATGCTGCCGGAGGAGACGGTCTCGAGCCCGGCGATGATGCGCAGCAGGGTCGATTTCCCACAGCCCGAGGGGCCGACGAAGACGACGAATTCGCCGTCGGCGACCTTGAGGTCGACCTCGTGGATCACGGTCATCGATCCGAAGGATTTCTTGATGCCTGCGAGCGTCAGTTCAGCCATGTCAATCTCTCTGGCAAGCTCATTTCATCCCGGTGTTGGCGATGCCGGTGGTGATGAAGCGCTGCAGGAAGACGAACACCAGCGCCACCGGCGCCAGCGTCACCACCGTCATCGCCAAAAGGTAGTGCCACTGCGTCTGCAGTTCGCCCTGGAAGGCGTTGAGCCCGATCTGCAATGTCTGCACTTCGGTCTTGGTCAGCACGGCGAGCGGCCACAAGAATTCGTTCCAGCGCCACATCACCGAGAAGATCGCCAGCACCGCCAGCGCCGGCATCGCCAGCGGCATGACGATGCGCCAGTAGATCTGCCATTCCGACGCCTTGTCCATCCGCGCCGCCTCGATCAGGTCGCGCGGCAGCGTCAGCATGTACTGGCGCAGCAGGAACACCCCGGTGGGCGTCGCCGCACCGGGCAGGATCACCGCCCAGAGCGAATTGACCAGGCCGAACTCCGTGACCACCAAATAGACCGGCACCAGGATGATGGTGATCGGAATCATCAATGTGCCGATCACCAGCAGCATCGCGGCGTTCTTGCCGCGGAATTCGTAGATCGACAGCGAGTACGCCGCCATCGAGTTGATCAGCAGCGTGATCAGCGTGGCGATCACGGTGACGAACAGCGAATTGTACAGGAAGCGCGTGAAGGCGAACTTCTGCAGCGGATCGGTATAGTTTGCGGTCGCCAGCTTGAATTCCCGGACCGGGACGCGCTTTTCGATTGGTACGCGGTACTGCTTTGCCGGATCCTGCGGATCCACCATCTGGGCGACGATGCCGATGCGCCGCGCCTGGGCGAGCACCTTGGTCGAACCGTCTTCGAGCGTCACGGTGAACAGCGGCAGCGGCTGCGGAAAGCCCTGCACCACGACCTCGCGCTGCGAACTCGGCAGCAGCGACGGCGGAAATTCCAGAAGCCCGGCCTGGGTCTTGAAGGAAGACAGCACCAGCCAGACCACGGGACCGAACATCAAGACGACGCCGAGCGCCAGATAGGCGTAGGCCGCGACGTCGGTCCAATGCCATCGGCCGCGATGGCGGCGCGTGCCGATCAGTCTGGTCAGGGCGCTCATGCCGACCTCCTGCGGCTGGCGATCAGCTGCGCCAGCGTCAGGGCGAACAGCACGATGCCGAGGACCACCGAGGCCGCCGCCGCCAGCCCGAAATTCTGCACCTGGTTCGAGAACGCGGTCTCGTAGATGTATTGCACCACCATCAGCGTCGCGGTGCCGGGTCCGCCGCCGGTGAGAACGAACACCTCGTCGAAAGTCTGCACGCCGCGGATCAGCGCCAGCACGATGACGACGATGAGATTGGGCCAGAGCAGCGGCAGAGTGATGCGCCAAAACACCCGCCACCGCGGGGTGGCGTCCATCTCCGCCGCCTCATAAAGGTCGGCGGGGATCGCCTGCAGTCCCGCCAGCAGGATCAGCGTGTAGAAGCCCATATGGGCCCAGATCGAAACGAACACCGCCCAGAACATCGCCCAGCCGGGGTCGACGAAGAACAGGATCTTCTGGCCGCCGAGCGCCGTCAGTCCGGCATTGAGCACGCCGTCGCGCTGCAGCACCCATTTCCAGATCAGCGCCACGACGACGGGCGACAGCAGCACGGGAAAGAAGTACACCGCGCGGAAGAAGCCGCGGCCGCGGATCCGCATGTTGAGCACCACGGCGGTCACCAGCGAGAACAGCACCATCGCGATCACCTGGAACACGGTGAACCGCGCCGTGTTGGCGACACCGCGCCAGAAGTGATCCTCGCGGCAGGAGCCGGGATCGAGATAGGAGCCGCAATCGAACAGATAGCCGTATTGGCCGGCTCCGACATAGGGACGCTCGGACGGAAACAGCGCGGCGCCGCCGGTGACCGAGAACACCACGTTGATGATCAGGGGCACGAAGACGAACACGCCGAAGAACACCAGGTTCGGCAGCAGGAACACGTAAGCCATGTGCCGCTCGCCGATCAGCCGCTGCAGTCCCCGCATCGGCCAGTCGATCGCGCGGAGCAGAGCCGCGAACGGCGCCGCGAGGCCGCGCACGATGGCATCGCGGAAAGACGCCGACGATGTCGCGACCGGCGGCACCGCTGCTACTTCTTCTTGCGTTCTGCGATCTGCTGCTTGGCGTCGGAATCGATCCGCTTGTAGGCCTCATCCAGCGAGATCTCGCCCGAGATCGACTGGCCGAGGCGGCTGATCGCGGCGTTGAACAGCAGCTGGTTGTAGGGATAGGTCTTCACCTTGTTGGCCAGCGGCGTGATGCCCTTGACCTCGCCCGCGAACACGCCCAGCGCGGCCTTGGCGAGCGGGCTGGCACCGGGATAGTCGATGCCCTGCGCCGACAGGCCGAGATGTCCCGGCACGAACAGCGAGCGGCCATAGAATTCCCGCAGTACCTCCTCGCTCGCGAGATAGTCCATCACCCTGGCGACGGCCTTGGGGTCCTTGGTGGTCTTGATGGCGACAAGGCCGGCGCCGCCCGGCATTCCGGTGCAGCCGCCGGGGCCGCACGGATTGGGCACCGCCACCCAGTCGAACGCGTTGCCGATGGTCTTGTCGAACTGGGCGATCTGCCACGAGCCCGACATGTACATCACGACCTGCGCGTTCTTGAACTCGTCATTGGCGCCGCGATAGGCCGCGCCCGATACCGAGCCCCACAATTCCTTGCTCATCACGCCCGAGGCGTGCCAGTCGTAGACCTTCTTGGCCATGACCTTGAAGCCGTCGTCGATCAGATCCGGCTCGCCGCTGGCATCGAAGATCTTGGCGCCTTCGGAGATCGCCGGTCCGAAGAAACGATGACCCGAGCGATCCATCGCGATCGGGAACGGCGCCTGCACCTTGCCGGCAACGGCCTTGGCCGCCTTGGCCCAGTCGTCCCAGCTGGCTTTCGGTCCGGGCATCGCGACGCCGGCCTGTTCGAACAGCGTCTTGTTGACGAAGGGACCAGTGATGGTGAGCTGGGTCATGAAGCCCGGGATCGACGTCTTGTCGCCCTCGGGACGCATCCACTCGAGGAACGGTCCGAAATTCTTCTCCCAGTAGGCGGGATCCTGAACCAGCGGCCGCAGGTCGAGGGTGTAACGGGCGACGCCGCCGAGATCGGTAACGCGCGCCATGTCGGGGCCCTGGCCCGAGGCGAGCTGCACCGGCAGCGTCTCGCTGATTGCCTTGAACGGCATCTGGTCGACGATGACCTTGATATCCGGGTTCTTGGCCTCGAAGCGCTTGAGCAGGTCGAGCAGGACCTCGCCCTCATTGCCGTCGGAATACCAGGCCATCCGCAAGGTGGTCTGGGCCTGTGCGCCCGCGGTTGCCAACAGGCTGGCCGCGAGGGCGACAGCCGCAATCCAGGAATTCTTGATCATCGCGTTTCCATCCCAAAGGTCCCGACCCCCTTGCCAGGAGGCCTTTTCCCTATTAGGCAAACGTTTGCCAAGCTTGTCAACAGGGGATTCGCGGGGCATTGAGGAAACCAGGCCCGGCAGCGGGGCGGCCGACCTCGATCTGCCAGGCTCTCGAACCCGGAGAAATTTCGGTGATCATGCGAGAAGCGGCATCAACGGCACAGGTTTCGCTGGCGACGGTGGCGGCCCGGGCGGGGGTCTCGATCGCCACGGTGTCGCGCATCGTCAACGGCAAGACTGACCGCGCCTCGGCGGAGACCATCGCGCGGGTTCGCGCTGCCGTCGATCTGTTGGACTATCGGCCCAACCATGTCGGCCGCGCGCTGCGCCGGCGGCAGAGCCGCATCGTGGCGATGCTGGCGCCCAATCTCGACAACCCGGCGATGGCGGCGATCGCCGTCTCGACGGAAGCCGCACTTCGCGCAGCCGGCTACGTCATGATCCTGTGCGACACCCACGACCGCGCCGACCTGCAGGACGAATATCTGCAGGCGATGCGCGCACAGTTCGTGCAGGGCTACGTGATGGTGAGCGCGGTCGCCAGTGCCGCGTTGCGCGAGAGCGCCGCGCGGGGAGATCCGATCGTCTATGTCAGCCGGCGCAGTCCCGATGGCGAGGGCGCCTATGTCGGCATCGACAACCGCGCGGCGGGCGCCGCTGCGGCCGATCATCTGCTCGCCCGAGGGATCGACGAACCCGCGGTGATCTATCCGGCGCAGGGCTCGTCGACGACCAGCGAGCGGGTCGACGGTTTTGTCGCGCGGCTCCGTGAGCATGGCATCGCTTCCGGGGGCGTGCGCCAGGCGCAGGCTCCGGGACTGTCCCATCTGCAGGTGGGTTACGATGCGGCGAGGGCCCTGGTTGAATCGCGGGGCGCAGGCTGGCCCAAAGGCCTGCTCTGCGTCAGCGACATGATGGCGTACGGCGCGTTCCGCCTCGCCTGCGAACGCGGCATCGCCATTCCCTCGGACTGTCTGCTGATGGGAATCGACGACAATCCGCTCAATGCCTGGATCGCGCCCTGGCTGACGTCGGTGCGCATCCCCTACGAGGATTTTGGCGCAAGGGTCGTCGATCAGCTCAAGCTGCTGTGGAGCGGCGGGGTCGCCGGGGATGCGCTTTTGCCGCACGCGCTGGGGTGACGACCGGCGATGACGCGGACAATGAAGCGGCTGCTCGGTTGACTGACCGGCAGGGCTAACCTCCGACGAGCGCGGCGGCTGCCGTCTCGTCGGTGATGAGGACGTGGCACAGCCTCGCCTTGATCGCCGCGCCAATGATGGCCGCCTTGGCGATGCCCCCGGCCGCGAGAACCCGCAGAGGAATGGCCTGCAGGGATTTGAGGGAAGGGTTGATCACGCACGCGGTGAGCGGGTGCCGGACCGGGTGTCCGTCCGCATCGAAGTAGTGGCCGCAAATGTCGCCGACCGCGCCGGCTGCGCGCAGCGATCGCCAGTCGTTCCTGGAAATCACGCCGTACTCCAGGGCCTTTGACTGGTCGGTCAGATCGATGGCGCTCAACAGCGCCAAGTCGAGCTTCGGCACCATCGCCAGTACGGATCGCACCGGCTCGCTCGCCACCAGGGCGTCACGCAATTCCGCCGTGGCCGCGAACATCGGCGCGGTGAGGTAATAGCACCGGGCGTCCAGCGCCCGCGCCATCATCGAGGCGTTGTCATAGGGGTTGATCGAGGTGCTTTCCGCGAGCCCTCCGCACAGCAGCACCACGCGATTGCCTTCGCCGCTGCGGCGCCGGACGTTTTGCGCGGCGGCGTTGATGGTGCCGCCCCAGGAAATGCCGAGCGCCGTGCCCGGCGCGAGGCGATCGGAGACGTATTCGCCCGCCGCGGCGCCGACCATCGTCCGCACGTCGCCGTCTCCGATCGGGGCGGGGACGACGATGGCCTGCCGCAGCCCGAAGACCTTGACGAGGCGCGCTTCCAGTTCGCTGCAAGGACCGAGCGGGCGCTGGATGGTGATCTGGACCAGCCCGCGTTCGCGCGCCTCGCCCAACATCCGGTTCACCCGCTTGCGCGTCAGGTTCAACTGCTGGGCGATCAACTCCTGGGTCTGGCCTTCCTTGAAATAATGCCAACAGATCCGCGCCGCCAACGCGGCGTCAAAGCTGTCGTCCGAGCCGTTGTTGTCGGTGGCCATGCTGTCTCCACGCAGAGGGATAACGCGAAAGCCGGAGCGGGGCCAGAGGGTCTCGGAACAAATGTACCGACATCGTCACAAATGCGTTGCGACCCGCAGCTAACATCCGCTCATTGAAGAAGGAGCTGTCGTCATGGTTCGTCGTCTGATCGCGCCGCTGCTGGCGGCTGTCGTGTGGTCGTCCTGCGCGCATGCGCAATTCTCGGACGGCAAGCTCGTGATCGGCGTCATGGGCGATCAGAGCGGCGTGGTGGCGGATGTCGGCGGGCCCGGCTCGATCATCGCCGCGCGGATGGCGGTCGAGGATGCCGGAGGCACCGCGGGTGGCGTGCCAATCGAAATCGTCACGGCGGATCATCAGAACAAGCCGGATCTCGCGGTCAGCATCGCCCGCGAATGGTTCGACCGGCGCGGCGTCGACGTCATCGTCGATCTGCCGCACACCGGCGCCGTGCTGGGCCTGATGACGGTCGCCACCGAGAAGAAGCGCGCCTTGATGGTGTCGGGTGCGGCGAGCGCCGATATCACCGGGTCGCGGTGCTCGCCCTACGTCACGCACTGGACCGACGATACCTATGCGCTGGCCCGCGGCACCGCGGCGGCGCTGACCGAGCAGGGCCTTCGCTCCTGGTACTTTCTGACGGCGGACTATGCGTTCGGCCACGACCTCGAGCGCGATGCCAGCCGGGTCGTCGAGGATCATGGCGGCAAGGTGCTCGGCAGCGCCCGTCATCCGCTCAACACCGCGGATTTCGCCTCGCTGCTGCTGCGCGCCCAGAACTCTCAGTCGCAGGTGATCGCGCTCGCCAGCGCCGGCGCGGACACCGTCAACGCCATCAAGCAGGCCGGTCAGTTCGCGATCGGCCAGGGCAGTCAGCGGCTGGTCGCGCTTCATGCCTTCGTCACCGACGTCCACAGCCTCGGGCTCGACACCGCGCAGGGCATGATCATCACCACCGGCTTCTACTGGAACGACAACGACGGCACCCGGGCTTTTGCGGCCCGCTTCGAAAAACGCCACGGCCGGATGCCGACGCGTGAGCAGGCGGGCGTCTATGCCTCCGTCGCGCATTATCTGAAGGCGGCGGCGGCGAGCAGCACCGATGACGCCGGCGTGGTCAACGCGGCGATGCGCAAGCTGACCGTCGACCGGTTCGGCGTGCCGGCGCAAATCCTTGCGAGCGGCCGGGTGGTCTATGATCTCGGAGTCTACCGCATCAAGGCGCTGAACCAGAGCCGGTCTGCTTGGGATTACTATGAACGCATCGCGGTCGTGCCGGCGGCCGAGGCGTTTCGCAGCCCGGCGGCGGCCGGATGCACCGCGCCGGAGACCGATGCCAAGGTGCGTTGAGAGATGCACGGGACCAGCCTGGCCGAGGCCAACCGTCTTTCCGCGCACGCGGCTGCGGCGGCGATCAGGAGCGGCCAACTGAGTTCGCTCGACCTCACCATGGCGTGCCTGGCCAGGATCGAGGCGCGCGACGGATCGATCGGCGCGTGGAGCCATCTCGCGACAGACAGCGCGATCGCGCGGGCGCGCCGGGCGGACGAGCGGCAGCGCGCAGGCGCCGAACTCGGGCCGCTGCACGGATTGCCGATCGGCATCAAGGACGTCTTCGATACCTGCGATATGCCGTCTGAATACGGCAGTCCCAGTCTCGCGGGCCGGCGCCCCGAGGTCGATGCCGATGCCGTCGCCGTCCTGCGCAGAGCGGGCGCGATCATCATGGGCAAGACCGTGACGTCGGAGTTCGGCATGTATGCCCGCACGTCCTGCCGCAATCCCCACGACGTCGGCCGATCGCCCGGGGTGTCGTCGGCGGGATCCGCCGCCGCGATCGCCGACGCGATGGTGCCGCTCGCCCTCGGCACCCAGCATACCGCCTCGACGCTGATGCCGGCTTCGTTCTGCGGCGTGTTCGGCTTCAAGCCGTCGTTCGGCTTCACCAGCATGCGCGGCTCGAACATCCTGGTGCCGCGGCTGGCAAATGTCGGCTTCCTCGCGCGCGGCGTCGACGACCTCGCCTTGTTTGCGTCAGCGTTCGCTGGCGAATTCGCCGACGCTGTGCCGGCACTCCCGCCGCAACGTCTGGGCTATGTTCACGGGCCGGCCTGGAAGCGGGTCGCCGCCGACGCCGACATGACATTCGGCGGGCTGTTGAAACGCCTCCCGGTCGCCGTTGACGAACTGGCGCTGCCCGCGGCGTTCGACCGCGCCGTCGATGTCACGCTCGGGTTGCTTTCGGCCCATCTCGCCCATCGCTTCGGCTCGCAGCCGGACATGGTCCGGCAAAGCTATTGCGCGGCGCTGCGCGATGGCATCGCCGCGGGCCTCGCCCTCGATGCGGCGGACTATCTGGCCCTGGAGGCCGAAGCGGACCGGCTGGCGGCGGCGGCGCGCGATCTGTTCAGATCGTGCGATGCGTTCATCACGCTCACCACCCCTGGCGAGGCGTGCCTGATCGCCGACGGGCCGGGCTCGGGTGAGATGACCATTCCCTGGAGTCTCGCGGGGCTGCCGACGCTCTCCCTGCCGCTCCTCAAAGGGGCCAACGGGCTTCCGATCGGGGTGCAATTGGTCGGGGCGCCCGGCGATGATGCGAGGCTTCTCTCGATCGCCTCCTGGCTGACGGCCGCGGCCGTTCGGTTTCAATCCGCGGAGAGCCCGACGCCGTTCAGACAGGCCTCCAGCGAAGAAGTGTGGTCCGACACGATCGCGCCGATGTAGCCGTCGGGCCGCACCAGAACCCAGTCGCCGCTCCGAACGCCGTAACCGTCTCGGACATGACCATCGTCGTCGCGGACGTCGCCATGCCGGCCGATGCTGTGAATGCGAAGCCCGGCGCGCGGTCTCACTCCGGACCGCCGCTCGACCTCGTAACCGAACAATGTCCAGTGCGGTCCCTTGAACAGCGTGAACAACCGGGTCGGCTGGCCGCCTGCACCCCGGATCGGAGCGTCCGGCGCCCTGTCGCCGGCCTGGACGCCGTTTTGCCGCGCGGGCTGCTGCAGCGAGAGAGGCGAATCCGGGTAGCACAGATCGAGCTGATGCACTTCGCGACCGCGGTACATCGAACCGGCCTTCGCGGCGTCCAGCAGCCTGGTCGCGAGCCCCAGCATCTGCGCGGCGATCGGCCGGCGTTCCTGTTCATAGCTGTCGAGCAGTGCGGCGGGGGCGCCGCGCAACGCGGCGGCGAGTTTCCAGCCGAGGTTATAGGCGTCCTGGACGCTGGTATTGAGCCCCTGGCCTCCCGTCGGAGGATGGGTGTGTGCCGCATCGCCGGCAAGGAAGACGCGACCGTCACGATAGCGGTCGGCGAGGCGGGCGTTCATCTGGTAGGCGGACGCCCATGCCACCGAGTGGATGACGATGTCCGAGCGGCCGCTTCGCCGCGCAATCAGGGCGGACAATCCCTCGGCGGACAGGTCGATGTCGCCTTCCAGCGGAATCGGCGCCTGCAGCTGGAACATCTGTGTGCCGGCGAGCGGGCAAAGCGAGATTTGATCTGCCATCGAGCCATCGTTGAAGCGATGCCACGCATCCCGGCTGATCCCGCTGGCGATCAGGTCGGCGACCACGGCGCGCACGCCCAGTGTCTTGCCGGGAAACTCGATGCCGAGCGCACGACGCACGAAGCTGCGCCCGCCGTCGGTCCCGACCAGATAACGAACCACGATGGTCTCTTCGCCGCCGGCGCTTGCAACCGTCGCGGTGATGCATTCCGCGTCCTGCTCAAAGCCGGTTAGTTCGCAACCGAATTCCGCGCGACGTCCAAGCTCGGCGAGGCGTTCGCGCAGCGCCGCCTCGGTCAAAAACTGCGGGACCATCAGCGGCATCCGATAGGGCTCCTGCGGCGTCGGCCCGGAAACCTCGAAAGCATGCGTATCTTCATGGCTGCCGTCGGCGCGATAGTCGCGCTGGAGCGGATACGTACCGCCGCACGCCACCACGCGGTCGAGGATGCCGAGATCCTCGAACACCTCCTGCGTTCGCGGCTGAATGCCTTTGCCACGCGAGCCGCGAAACGGATCGGCCTGCTTCTCGATCAGGCGGAAATTGACGCCGCGGCGGGCCAGTTCGACGGCGAGGGTCAGCCCGGCCGCTCCCGCGCCGCAGATCAAGACGTCGGTGGTGAAGCGCTGTGACATCGGTAATCCTCGAATTGCGTGTATTATGCACATAATGTCCTTTGCTGGCCGAATCAAGCGAAAATGTGCAAAATGCACATATTGAACCGGTTGCGGGGCTTCCGCGCCGGCTCGGATTCGATGGGGGCGGTGCGAGCGGTGGGTAAGTCTCGGAAGAAGAACGACCTTCGAACGCTGCACGGCGCGATGGTCGACCTGTTCGCCCTGATGAATCGGCCGCAGCGCGACGACACGCTGATCAGCGAAGCCGGGATCGCGCTGGACCGTGCGCTGTTTCCGCTGCTGGTCGGAATCGAGCGCTACGGCCCCGTCGGGGTGGTCGACATCGCCGACCATGTCGGCCGCGATCACACCACCGTCAGCCGCCAAGTGGCCAAGCTCGAGAGCCTGGGGTTGATCGAACGCAAGCCCAGTCCGGCCGATCGCCGCATCAACCAGGCCGCCATTACACCCAAGGGCCGCACGCTGACCGACGCGCTCGACGGCGCCCGCCTGCGGCTCGCGATGCCGATCCTCGCCAAGTGGACGGAGGAAGATTTCGGCGATCTCGTCCGGCTGTTCCGGCGGTTCGTCGACGATCTGAAGGACCTGCCGGACTGAGTTGCGGTCTGTTACGGCGGGGTGCCCGGCCAAGGAATGATGCTGGCGACGATGATTGATGGGTAGCCGGTCCATCGCGGGATGACGCCGCGGGCCGCCGATCCGTTCGGGCTCGTCGCACCGGCACCGAGCACGGACGCGGTGCTGCTACCGCCACATCCCGCGCATCCGCGCGCCGATGTCGATCCGCGGCCCCTGGCTCGCGGTTCGCGCGGCTGCCGCCGCGGCGAGCGGCCAGCTCGTTCGTTCGAACAACGACAGCAGCGCCTCCGGGATGAAGCGGGTGCGGGATGCGTAGACGTGGCGGTCGCCTTGCGCATTCTGGCCGTGGGTGAAGAAACGCTGCGGCACGGTGAGATGCAGGTCGTCCTTGGCGCGGGTCATCGCGACGTAGAGCAGGCGGCGTTCTTCCTCGAGTTCGGCGCTGGTGCCGGCGCCGAGATCGGACGGCATGCAGCCGTCGACGACATTGAGCACGTAGACCGATTTCCATTCCTGGCCCTTGGCGGAATGGATCGTCGACAGGATCAGGTAGTCCTCGTCGAGCAGCGGGACTCCGGCCTGATCGCTGGTGGCGTCCGGCGGATCGAGCGTCAGCTCAGTGAGGAAGCGCTCGCGCGACGGATAGCCGCCGGCGATCTGCTCGAGCTGGATCAGGTCGGCGCGCCGGACCTCGGCGTCTTCATGGATGCGGTCGAGGTGCGGCTCGTACCACAGCCGGGCGCGTTCCAGATCGGCGGGCCATTCCGAATAGCGCAGGTTTGCCAGGGTCTGGACGAAGATGGTCCAGTCGTCGCCGGCGCGCGGCGGCGCCGGCAGGGCGCACAGCGCCGAGATCGGATCGGCGGCTTCCGCCATGGCGTCGAGGATCCGCTGCGCGGAAGCCGGCCCGACACCGGGCAGCAAGTGCAGGATCCGGAATCCGGCGACGCGGTCGCGCGGATTCTCGACAAAGCGCAGCAGCGCCAGCATGTCCTTGACGTGGGATGCGTCGAGAAATTTCAGCCCGCCGAATTTCACGAACGGAATGTTGCGCCGGGTGAGTTCGATTTCCAGCGGCCCGGAGTGCGACGAGGTGCGGAACAGCACCGCCTGGTGCTTCAGCAGCGCGCCTTCCTCGCGGTTCTCCAGCACCCGCTCGACGATGTAGCGGGCCTGGTCGGCCTCATCGCGGACCGCGACCAGTTGCGGTTTTCGCGTCGAGGCGCGGTCGGTCCACAGGTTCTTGGTGAAGCGCTCCTTGGCGAGACCGATGACGGCATTGGCGGCCGCGAGGACCGGCTGCGTCGAACGGTAGTTGCGGTCGAGCGTGATGATCTGGGCTTTCGGACTGAACTGATCGGGAAAGTCGAGGATGTTGCGCACGGTGGCGGCGCGGAACGAATAGATCGACTGGGCGTCGTCGCCGACCACGGTGAGGCCGCGTCCGCCCGGCTTCAGCGCCAGCAAGATCGAGGCCTGCAGGCGGTTGGTGTCCTGGTATTCGTCGACCAGCACATGGTCGAAGCGGCCGCCGATGTCATCGGCCAGCACCGGATCCGCGACCATCTGCGCCCAGTACAGCAAGAGGTCGTCGTAATCGAGCACGTTCTGGCGCTGTTTCGCCTCGACATAGCCGGCGAACAGTTCCTTCAGTTCCGCCGCCCAGCCCGAGCACCACGGATAGAACCGCCCCAGCACCTGCTCGACCGGCATCTCGGCATTGACGCAGCGGGAATAGATCGAGACGCAGGTGCCTTTGGTGGGGAAGCGCTTTTCGGTCTTCGACAATCCCAACTCGTGCCGGATCAGGTTGATCAGGTCGGCGGAATCCTCCCGGTCATGGATGGTGAACGCCGGATCAAGGCCGATCTGGTCAGAATAGTCGCGCAGCAGCCGCGCACCGATGCCGTGGAAGGTGCCGGCCCAGGTCAGGGCGTCGGTCATCACCCCGGCGTCGGGCCCCAGCACCTTGCGGGCGATCCGCTCGACCCGCCGCGTCATCTCGGCGGCGGCGCGGCGCGAAAAGGTCATCAGCAGGATGCGCCGCGGGTCGGCGCCGTTGACGATCAAATGGGCGACCCGATGCGCCAGCGTGTTGGTTTTGCCCGATCCCGCGCCGGCAATCACCAGCAACGGCGCCGCGTCGCCGCCCGCGCCGTGCTCGACGGCCCGCCGCTGCTCCGGATTGAGCGTTTCGAGATAGGCAGCGGTGGCAGCGGTCACGAATCACTCCCCAGGGGGCCGAGACTCGACGATTCTGCAGCGGACCGCAACGAGGTGTGGAGCGCGGGCGTTACGCCGCGCGCACCGAACTCAGGAACTTGCCGACCTCGAGCTTGAGCCGGTTGCTTTCCATGGACAGCGATTGGGCCGCCGACAGCACCTGCGTCGACGCCGACCCGGTCTCGCTGGCGCCGCTCTGCACGTGGGCGATGTTCGAGTTGACCGCGGTGGTTCCATGTGACGCTTGCTGGACGTTGCGGGAAATCTCCTGGGTCGCGGCGCCCTGTTGTTCGACGGCGGCGGCAATCGTCGCGGCGATTTCCGCCATTCGGCCGATGGTATCGCCGATCTCCTTGATGGCGCCGACCGACTCCTGTGTCGCGCCCTGGATGCCGGCGATCTGCTGACTGATCTCGCCGGTCGCCTTGGCGGTCTGCTCGGCCAACAGCTTGACCTCGGAGGCCACGACCGCAAAGCCACGGCCCGCGTCGCCGGCGCGCGCCGCTTCGATGGTGGCGTTGAGCGCCAATAGATTGGTCTGGCCCGCGATGGTATTGATCAGCTCGACGACGTCGCCGATCCGCGCTGCCGCCTTGGCCAGTTCGCCGACGCGATCATTGGTCTTGCGGGCCTGGTCGACCGCCTCGTTGGCGATGCGCGCGGATTCCTGCACCTGACGGCTGATCTCAGTCACCGAGGATGCCATTTCTTCGGTGGCCGACGCCACCGACTGCACATTGGTCGAGGCTTCCTGCGACGCCGCGGCCACAGTGGTGGCGAACTGCTGGGAGCGCTCCGCGGTGGTGGCCAGCGTGCCGGCGGAGGCCTCCAGCTCGGTCGAGGCCGAGGCGACGGTGTCGACGATCTCGTCGATCCTGGCCTCGAAATCGCCGGTGATCGCATCGACGCGCTGGCCGCGCCGGATCTTTTCTTCGGCGGCACTGGCCGCCGCGGCATCGGTTGCTTGCTTTGCGACGAGCACTTCCTTGAAGGACTGCAACGACTGCGCCATCTGCCCGATCTCGGTCTTGAGCGTCTGATGCGGAACCGGCGCGGTCAGGTCGCCGGCGCTGAGCGATCGCATCGAGGTGATGATGGAGGCGATGCCGCGCGAGACGTCGCGCACCAGATAGATGCCGATCATGATGCCGAGCACCGCCGCCACGCCGAGGATGCTCGCAAGCAGAACATAGGCGGATTGATAATTCTCCGCGGCGATCTTGCCCGCGGCATCGGCGCCCTGCTTGTTGAAGTCGACGTCCTTGATCAAGAGCGCATCCGCCTTCATTGCCAGCGGCAGCAGCGTCTTTTCGTTCATTTCCTGTGCTTCGCGTGGAACCCTGCCGACGCTCTTGTCGGACAGCGCCAGAACCTCTTGGGCGCCCTTGGCATAGACGTCCCATTGGTCGCGCCATTCATTGTAGATGGCACGCTCTTCGGCGGAGGTGATCAATTGCTCGTACGTCGCTCGCGCCTTGGCGAGGCGGTTGGCCGCCGCGGTCACGCGTTTGGCCACCGCGGCCTTCTCCTCGGCCGTGTCCGAGAGCATGTGCGCCCGGATCACGTTGCGGTAGGAGTTGATTTCGGACCGTAAATCGCCCAGCGCCCGGACGCTCGGCAGCCAGTTGGTCTGGATATCGGTGGTGCTGGCGTAGATCGCCCCCATCTTGGTCACCGCGAGCAATCCCATGCTCGTCATCGCCAGCAGCAGAACGCCGATCACGATGGTGATCTTGGTGCGGATGGAGAACTGCGCGAACATGATGACCGATCCTGGCTGGCTGTCGTGGCCGAGAGGGACGTTCCGACCTACGGTGGCGATTTGCCTGACGGCGCGAAGCTACGCCAAGAGGTTGCACAAATTGTAAATATCGGGCTTGGCGGTGATCGGGATTTGCCCGGAGATCGGTATTCTCACGTGAAGGCACGATCTGCTTCGATGGTCGCCTACGACGCCGACAGTTTCCTGACCTCGATGACCCGCGCCGCCGCTGAAACCGCGACTTCATAATGATCGGTCTGCACGATGTCGGTGATGTTGCGTGGCCGATGCGCGACGACGTTGACGCCGCCCCGGCGCCGCAGGCTGTCGTAGATCAGCCCGGCGCCGCCTGCGGCGCGCACCTGCTCGCCGAGTTTCTGCGCGGCGGCGTAATGATCGCCGGCATAGACCTCGGGGCGGGTCGCCTGCTGGCCTCTGATGTCGAGGTAGTCGCCGAGCAGCGTGGCGCTATAGGCGCGGTAGCTCCGCGTCATGGTGGCGACGCCGCGCGCCACAGTTTCGCGGCGCAGGTGATGGCCGACTTCGGCCGCTGCGGTGCGGATCTCGTCCGCGGCATACCAGGCGCCGAGCTCGGCTCCGTTGAAGCGCATCCCGCCCGGCGCCACGTGCAGGAAGGCGGCCATGACGATGCTGGCATTCGGCACGCCGTAGACCCATTCGGTTTGCGGCAGCCGGTCGATGCGATCCGCCACCAGGCGGTCGTTGGTCCAGCCGACCAGTTCCATCACCGCCGGCAGATCCGCCGCTCTCGCCACGGTGTCGAACAGTCCAATGGGAGGAAACTGCGACGGGATCAGCCGGTGCGCAGGTCGCGGCGCAGCTGAAAGCGCTTCCTTCACCGAAACACGATTTCCGAATCGTCATAAGGCGTAAACGCCGCATCGACGCTGTTGGGTTGCATGTAGATGCCGCCGCGGGCGCCATCGAGAAAGCGGCGCACCGTCAGCAGGCCGTCTTGTGAGCCGCTGGTGACGAGGTCGAGCGGCGGCCGGCCGCCGAACACCGTCGCGCTGTGCGGCGTGCGCAGCCACTCGGCGCTCAGGCGTTCGGATGGAAACAGAATGCCAAGCGCCTGATGAATGCCGAACAGCGCGGAAATCCGCGTCAGCACGTCGACGTCCAGGGTGAAGGCGCCGTGCTCCCGGGCCTGCTTGCACCAGTTGTGATAGGTCGACCGCGACGGATAGCCGAGCGCCAGAAGACGCTGCTCTTCGGTCAGTCCCCAGAGATCGGCAATCGCCAGGAACGTGCGCAGGGCGGGGGCGCTCAGCCGTCGTCGGTTGGCTGGCGCAAACCTCGAGACATCAAGGCGTTGCGGCGCTTTCAAAGCGTCGGTCCGCAATCGGTCCGCGGGTCGGGATTTTTTGTCCATATTTGAATATAGTCCAGATGTGAACAAATACCAAGTGAGCCGGCGAAATGCGGCGAAGCCGATTTTCGACGTCTTAACCGCGAGTTAATCGGCACCGTCTAATTTGCAGGCATTGGCCCGCCGCAGAATAAACTCACGCCGCTACTTTTACAGGTTTCCGCAGCAGCCATTGATCCGACGGCGGCGACGCCGGATGGCAACGCTGGATACAGGAACCGATGATGGTCGCACGGACGTCTTTACTCGCCGCCACCGCCCTGCTGCTTGGGCTTGCCGTGTCCGCGCCGCCGGCCGGCGCCGCCGAGTTCACCTTGCGCTTCGCGTCGGTCAACACCGCCGGCACCTCGGCCTACGACCGCGTCCTGGTGCCGTTCGCCAAGGCGATCGAGGAGGAATCCGATGGCCGCATCGAGGTGGCGCTGAAGCCGCTCGGCGGCTACGGCAAGCCGGCCGAACTCTTCACCATGGTGGAGAAGGGCGACATCGAGATCGCGTCGACCGTGCAGGGCTACAATCCCGGCCGCTTTCCGCAATCATCGGTGATGGAATTGCCGTTGATGTTCGACAATTCCATCGCCGGCACCGAGGCGATGATGTCGCTGTACCGCGAAGGCCTGCTGGACAAGGACTATGCCAGCGTCAAGGTGCTTGGGCTCTACGTGCTGCCGCCCTATCCGATCTTCACCACCGGCCGGAAGATCGAGACCATCAGGAATTTCCGCGGCATGCGGATCCGCTCGCCGAGCATCACGGTCGGCCTGGCGCTGTCCAAGCTTGGCGCCATCCCGCTCGGCATTCCCCTCACCATGATCGGCGATACCCTCGCCAACGACATCGTCGAAGCGATCGCCTACGGCTGGGACACGACCGCGACCACCAAGGGTGCCGGCGGCAAGTTCCTGATCGATCAGGTCAGTGTCGCCGTCGACGCCAAGCTGGCGGCACCGGCGCTGATGGTGGTGATGAACCGCGCCAAG
>Ga0102590_1003124_pt1 | contig 17349 bp, 15 predicted proteins | sample AraplaMF_Col_mMF_FD_76859 | JGI IMG/M metagenome (GOLD analysis project Ga0102590, IMG submission 76859) | Arabidopsis root microbial communities from the University of North Carolina, USA - plate scrape MF_Col_mMF | ecosystem: Host-associated > Plants > Roots > Endosphere | place: USA...
GGTCCGGTCGGCAATCAACCGTCTGACGGCCGCACCAATGGGCCGGTCGGCACCCCGCCCGGCACGACGAAGCTCACGATCGGGCAGCCGAACGTGACGTTCCATCCCAACGGTCCGCGCCCCGTCGAGGTGCGGCCGGCGCCGCCGTCGAACCGGCTGCCCGCGACGACGTCGGTGCCGATCCGGACCAATCCCAATCCGGTCGTGCTGCGACCGGGTGGCGGCGGCATGAACAAGATGTCGGTGGCGTCGAACCAGCAGGCAGGCAACAATGCCTCTGCCCCGCGCCGCAGATTGCCGATGGCCCTGCCCCAGCGCGGCAACGGACGGACGTGATCTGCTGACGACCATCGTTCAGCGTGCGGCAACACAAAGCGGGCTCCGATACGTCGGAGCCCATCGCTTTTCGCTCTTGCTCAAAATGTCGGCGGCGTGTTGATCCACAGCACCCGCGCCTCTTTGGTCCCGACATTGCGGAACGAGTGCGGCAACTCGGAACGGTAGGCGAATGAGTCGCCGGCCGAGGCGAGGTAGCTCCGGCCCGCCACCGACAGTTCGATCTCGCCGTCCAGCACGAAGCCGAATTCTTCGCCCTCATGCCGGATATCGCCGCCGCTGGCGCTGCCGGGCGCAAAATAGTGCAGATGGCATTCCAGCAGATGCCCGCCGGCGTGCGGCGCCAGCGGTTCGACACGGCCCTTGCCGCCTTCTTCGGTGTCGAAGGCGACGCGAGTCGCCGCACGCATGACCACGGTGTCGGCGCCGGCTTCCTGCGCGAACAGCTGGCCGATGGTCAGTCCAAGGGCATGGGTCAGCCGCTGCAGCATCCGCAGCGACGGCGTAACGTGCCCGTTCTCGATCTTGGACAGCAGCGATTCCGAGCAGCCCGAAGTGATCGCGACATCCTTGAGCGTCAGCGCGCGAAGCCGCCGCGTGAAACGGATCTTCGGGCCGATATCGACGAGCTGCAATTCGGCCTGCTCCGAAGCCTTGATCGTCGCCATTTACCCCTCCAAAGTCCCGGCACCGCCAAGCTGTATCGTAATTCAAGTTCCTTGAAAACACGCCTAATCCGACGCGGGGTGGTTTCCGCGCTTTTGCTCGTTGTCTTTGCATCATGATGGCGACGTTTCCCGCATTCGCAGCGTTTGCCTAATCGGCTTGCGGTTCGACAAAAATAGTCGCAACGCATGCATATTTTATTCTCATTCAAGTAACTTGACTGGTCCGACGTGCGTCCTCATCCTGCTCACGACGAACGCATGCGGTCTCGAGATCGCTTGCACGGCGCAATGAAGCGCCGCCGGCCGAGCGTGACGGCCGGTGACAGGAGCGTTGCTTGGAACAGCTCGGGCAAATCGGAGATCGCGGCGGTCCGGCTCAGCCCCTGGTCAGCGCGCGGCACCTCACCAAGCACTTTCCGTTGCGACGGCGTTTTCTCGGCGGCCGCGAGGTCGTCAAGGCGGTCGACGATCTCAACCTCGACCTGATCAAGGGCGAGACGCTGGCGGTGGTCGGCGAGTCCGGCTGCGGCAAATCGACGGCGTCGCGGCTGTTGATGGGGCTGATCGCGCCGACGTCGGGCGACGTGATCTTCGACGGCGAGCTGGTCGGCTCGTCGGCGCTGCGCCTCAAGGACTATCGGCGCCAGGTGCAGATGGTGTTTCAGGACAGTTACGCCTCGCTGAATCCGCGGCTGTCGGTCGAGGAATCGATCGCGTTTCCACCGATGGTTCACGGACTGCCGCGTGCCGATGCGGTGGCTCGGGCACGGCAACTGCTCGAAGCTGTCGGTCTTGCGCCGGATCAGTTCGCGCGTCGTTATCCGCACGAGCTGTCGGGCGGCCAGCGCCAGCGGGTCAACATCGCCCGCGCGCTGGCGCTGCGGCCACGGCTGATCATCCTCGACGAGCCGGTCTCGGCGCTCGACAAGTCGGTCGAGGCGCAGGTGCTCAACCTGCTGATGGACCTCAAGGACGAATTCAATCTCAGCTATCTGTTCATCAGCCACGATCTCAACGTGGTTCATCACGTCGCCGACCGTGTCATGGTGATGTATCTCGGCCGCGTGGTCGAGATCGGCCCGGTCGATGCGGTGTTCAAGTCGCCGCAGCATCCCTACACCAGGGCCCTGCTGGCCAGCCGCCCATCGGCAACGAAGCGGCGGACCCGGCCGCCGCTGATCGGCGATCCGCCGAGCCCGACCAATCCGCCGCCCGGCTGCCGTTTCAGCTCACGGTGTCCGATCGCCGAGCCGCTGTGCTCGCGACGCGCGCCCGACCTCGTCAATGCCGATGACGGCGACGGCCATGCCGCGGCGTGCGTCGTGCTGGTTCCCGGCAGCGGGCACAGCCTTGCATCGCGGATGGTGGCGTGATGAGCGAGCACCTGGTCCGCGCGCGGCAGCTCACCGTCAGGTTTGCACAGGGCAAGAGCTTCATTCACGCCGTGAACGGCGTCGACTTCGACCTGCACGAGCGCGAGGTGCTTTGCATCCTCGGTGAAAGCGGCTCCGGCAAGTCGGTGACGTTGCGGGCCCTGATGCGGCTCAACCCGCCGTCCAAGACCATCATGTCGGGCGAACTCGAGGTCGGCGGCCACGACGTGGTGGCGGCCTCGGAGCCGCAGATGTCGGCGCTGCGGGGCGCCTTCGTCTCGATGATCTTCCAGGATCCGATGACCTCGCTCGATCCGGTGTTCACCATCGGGGCGCAGATCACCGAGACGATCCTGCGCCATGAGCGCATCGAGCGTTCCGAAGCCCGCAAGCGCGCGCTCAATCTGCTCGACCTGGTGCAGATCCCCGCCGCCAGGCGCCGGCTCGATTCCTATCCGCACGAACTGTCCGGTGGGCTGCGCCAGCGCGCGATGATCGCGATCGCGCTGTCATGCCGTCCAAAATTGCTGCTGGCGGACGAGCCGACCACCGCGCTCGACGCCTCGGTGCAGATCCAGATCCTGTTCCTGCTGCGCGAGATCCAGCAGGAAATGGGCATGGGCATGATCTTCGTGACCCACGATCTCGGCGTCGCCGGCGAAATCGCCGACCGAATCGCAGTGATGTATGCCGGGCGCTTCATCGAGGAAGGCCCGGTGGAGGATCTGATGCAGGCGCCGCTGCACCCTTACGCACGCGGCCTGCTCGGCGCCACGGTGCACGAGGGATCGCGCGGCTCGCGGCTGGTGACGATCCCCGGCGCGCCGCCGGATCTGCGCCATCTACCCGACGCCTGCGCCTTCGCGCCCCGTTGCGGCGAAATGGAAGGCATCTGCCTCGAAGGGCTGCCGGCGCTGCGCAGCCCCGCGCCCGGCCGCGCGGCGCGCTGCGTCCATGTCACCGATCGCGCCAGCGTGACACCGGCGGTGGATGCCGCCGACGCGCCGACGCGCCGCGTTTCAAACGGGGCCCGCTGATGTTCCTCTACACCATCCGCCGCGTGCTCTACGCCATTCCGATCGCGCTCGCGGTGAGCCTCGTCTGCTTCATGCTGGTGCACATCGCACCGGGCGATCCGATCGACGCCATCCTGCCGCCGGACGCCTCGGCGGAGACCGTCGCCATGGTGCGCAAGGATTATGGTCTCGACAAACCGCTGCCGGTCCAGTTCGGGCTCTGGCTGGCGCATGTCGTGCAGGGCGATTTCGGCCTGTCGCTGGCCAACCGGCGCCCGGTGCTGAACGAGATGAAGGTGGCGGCCGGCCGCACCTTCCTGCTGGCGAGCAGCGCGGCGCTGCTCGGCTTCGTCATCGGCTCGGTGCTCGGCGGGCTCGCCGGCGCTTTTCGCGGCAGTTTCATCGACCGCATGGCGGTCGGCTTCGCCGTGGCCGGCATCTCCGTGCCGCATTACTGGCTCGGCATGGTGTTCGTGATCATCTTCTCGGTGGTGCTCGGCTGGCTGCCGGCGATCGGCGCCGGGCCGGGCGACTGGGCCTGGAACTGGCTGCACATCCGCCACCTCATCCTTCCGGCGGTGACGCTGTCCGTAATCCCTGCCGGACTCGTCACCCGCACGGTGCGCGGCGTGGTGGTGGAGATCCTCAGCCAGGATTTCATCACCACGCTGCGCGGCAAGGGCCTGCGCCACCTGATGCTGGCGCTGCACGTCATCAAGAACGCCGCACCGACCTCGATCGCGGTGATGGGGCTGCAGCTCGGCTACCTGATGGGCGGCTCGATCCTGGTCGAGACGGTGTTCGCCTGGCCCGGCACCGGGATGCTGCTCAACCAGGCGATCTTCCAGCGCGACATTCCGGTGCTGCAGGGCACCACGCTGGTGCTGGCGATGATCTTCGTCACGCTGAACCTCACCGTCGACCTGATCCAGACCGCGCTCGATCCGAGGATCCGCCGCGCATGAAATCCGTCGCCACGCTCACCGCCACCATCGCCGACGTCAGACCGGCCCAGGAACCGCAGCGCGCCGGCTACTGGCGCGAGGTCGGGCGGCGGCTGCTGCGCGACCGCCTCACCATGGTGTGCCTGTCGATCCTGCTGTTGATGGCGCTGGCGATGATCTGCGCGCCGCTGCTCAGCCCCTACGACCCGCTGCAGGGCAGCATGATCCGGCGGTTGAAACCGGTCGGCACGCCCGGCCACTGGCTCGGCACCGACGAACTCGGACGCGACATGTTCGCCCGCCTGATCTACGGCGGCCGGCTGTCATGGTTCGTCGGCATCACCCCGGTGGCCATCGCCTTCGTGATCGGCAGCGGCCTCGGCATCACCGCCGGGTTCTTCGGCGGCTGGGTCAACATGATGATCATGCGCATCACCGACGTGTTCTACGCGTTTCCGTCGGTGCTGCTGGCGGTGGCGATCAGCGGCGCGCTGGGGCCCGGCATCGACAACGCCATCATCGCCATGACCATGGTGTTCATTCCGATGATGATCCGGGTCTCGGAAAGCGTCACCGCCGGCACCCGCAATCTCGATTATGTCGAGGCGGCGCGCTCCACCGGCGCCGGCGCGCTGACGGTGGTGCGGGTGCACATCCTGCCCAACGTGCTCGGGCCGATCTTCGTCTACGCCACGACGCTGGTCAGCGTATCGATGATCCTGGCCTCCGGCCTCTCCTTCATCGGCCTCGGCGTCAAGCCGCCGCAGCCGGAATGGGGGCTGATGCTCAACACGCTGCGCACCGCGATCTACACCCAGCCGCTGCTCGCGACCCTGCCCGGCGTCAGCATCTTCATCACCAGCATCTGCTTCAACCTCGCCAGCGACGGTTTGCGCACAGCCATGGATGTCCGTGCGTGAGCCGGTGTCGTCACCCGTTCCCGATGTCCCGTTCCCGGAGTATTGCCATGCGAAAGATCCTGCTCGTGACCTGCGGCCTCGCCCTCGGCGCGGCGCTGACGCCGCTGCAGGCGCAGACGCTCCGGATCGCGATGACCACGTCCGATATCCCGACCACCGGCGGCATCCCGGACAATGGCAGCGAGGGCGGACGGTTTGCCGGCTATCCGATCTACGACGCGCTGGTGAACTGGGACTTCACCAAGACCGATGAGATCGCCGACCTGACGCCGGGGCTCGCCACCGAGTGGCACATCGATCCCGATGACCACAAGCGCTGGATCTTCACGCTGCGCGAAGGCGTCAAATTCCACGACGGCACGACCTTCAAGGCCGACGACGTGATCTGGAATTTCGACCGCCATCTCAACGAGCAGGCGCCGCATTTCGACCGCGCCCAGGCGCGTTCCTACCGCACCTACACCTCGATGGTCGAAAAATACGAGAAGATCGACGACACCCATGTGGCGCTGACCACGCGGGTGCCGTTCTCGATGCTGCCCTATCTGCTGTCGCGGGTGTTCATGGTCAGCCCGACCCAGTATGCCAAGATCGGCAACTGGCAGGAATTCCAGAAGGCGCCGGCCGGCACCGGCCCGTTCAAGGTCGAGCGCGTCACGCCGCGTACCTCGATCGAGCTCGCCCGCAACGAGGACTACTGGGACAAGACCCGGGTTCCGAAACTGCAGAAGCTGATTCTGATCCCGATCGCGGACGCCAACACGCGCATCGCGGCGCTGCGCTCCGGCGAGGTCGACTGGGTCGAATACCCGGCGCCGGATTCCATCCCCGGCCTGAAGGCCGCCGGCTTCCAGATCGTGACAAAGCCCTATCCGCACGTCTGGGCCTGGCACGCCAACAACAGCGACGCTTCGGCGATCCACGACCGGCGCGTCCGGCTCGCCTTGAACTACGGCCTCGACCGCAAGAGCCTGGTCGAATTTCTCGGCGGCACCGCGGTTCCGGCGCGCGGTCCGTGGCCCGACACCTACAAATATTTCGGCAAGCCGAAGGAAAATTACACCTACGATCCGGACAAGGCCAAAGCGCTGCTGAAGGAAGCCGGCTACGGGCCGGGTGGCAAGGTTCTGAAGCTGAAGGTCCAATTGCCGACGGCAGGATCCGGCAACATGGTGCCGCTGCCGATGGCGGAGTTCGTGCAGCAGAGCTACAAGGAACTCGGCATCGAGATCGAATACGTCGTGGTCGACTGGGGCACCATGCTCAACACCATGCGGCAGCGGGTCGACCAGCCCGGCCAACCGTTCCTCGACGTTGTGAATCACGGCCTGCCGATTTCGGACCCGACGCAATTGTTTCTGAATTTTCACAGTTCGGGCTTCCCGCCGAACGGCTCGAACTGGAGCCTGTACAAGAACCCCAAGGTCGATGAACTGCTCAGCAAGGCGTTCGAAACGTTCGAACCCGGCCCGCGCGACGCGCTGGTGGCCGAAGCGCATGCCCTGATCGTCGACGACGCGCCGTGGGTGTTCGTGGTGCACGACCTCAATCCGCGGGCGCTCAGCCCGAAGGTGAAGGGCTTCAGGCAGGCGCAGAGCTGGTATCAGGATTTTACGCAACTCACCGTCGAGAAGTGATGACATCGATCAGCGCCGGGCTGCGGCCCGGCGTCCGAACGCCGGCCCCTCGAAAGAAGTCGTCCCCGTGATCCTTGAACTGCTCAAAAGCGTCGAGTTCCGGTCGTATCTCGTCGCCAACGTGATGTTCCGGCTGTGTTCGTCGGGGCTGACCGTGTTGCTCGGCTTCCAGGTCTATGACCTCACCCACAGTCCGTTCAGCCTCGGGCTGCTCGGACTGGTCGAGGCGCTGCCCGGCATCACGCTGGTGCTCTACGGCGGTGACTTCGCCGACCGCCACAGCCGCTATCGCATCGTCGTCATCACCATGGCGCTGCTGGCCCTGTTCGCCGGCATGCTCGCCCTGATCTCCAACCAGGGCGCGGCCTCGGTGGTCTCCGTCATCTATGTGGTCGCTTTCGTGGTGGCGTCGGTCAAGTCGTTCCAGTCGCCGGCGGCGACCGGTCTCGAGGCGCAGGTGCTGCCGCTGCACCAGGCGCTGCACGGCATTCCGATGCTGGCGTCCTCCGGCCGCATCGCCGAGGTCGCCGGCCCGGTGCTCGCAGGCTTCGCCTGGGCCGCGTTCGGCGCCACCGTGACCTACGAAATCATCGCAGTGCTCTTTGCGGCGTCTTGTCTGTGCATCGTTGCCGGGGTCAACGATCATCCGGCCCTGCCGGGCGGCGCAAAGGGAAGTGCATGGCAGCGCATCGCCGAGGGCGTCCGCTACGTGTTCGGCAGCCAGTTGCTGCTGGGATCGATGGCGCTGGACCTGTTTGCGGTGTTCTTCGCCGGCGCCACCGCCCTGCTGCCGATCTTCGCGCTCGATATCCTGCATGTCGGTCCGGAGGGCTTTGGCCTGCTGCGGTCGGCGAGCGCAGCCGGCGCCCTGGTCGCGGCGCTGGCGGCGACGCGCCTGCTGCCGGTGCAACGCGCCGGCATCGCACTGCACGTCATCATCGCGCTGTTCGGCCTGTGCATCATCACGTTCGGCCTGTCGCGGACTTTCTGGCTGTCCATCGTCGCGCTGTTCTGCGCCGGGCTGTGCGACGGCACCAGCATGGTGATCCGCCACGCCATCCTCCGCCTGGCGTCGCCGGAAGCGTTGCGCGGCCGGATCGCGGCGGTGAAGTCGGTCTTTACCGGTTCGTCCAACGAACTCGGCACGTTCCAGAGCGGCATGACCGCCAGCCTGATCGGCGCCGGCCCGACGCTGGTCGCCGGCGGCGCCGTGACGCTGGGTGTAGTAGGCTTGGTCGCCTGGCGGGCGCGGGCGCTGCTCAACCTCAATCTCGAAACGCTGGCGCGGCCCGTTCACCTCGACGCCGACGAACTGGAAGCCGCCGCCGACGATCCCCTGCTCGAAATCGCCGCCAAGCAGCCCGGATGAGGCTGACCAGATCCATCAGTGCCTGTATCAAGAGGACGACGCCATGCTCGACAAACCGCACACGTTCCAGCTCGAAGAAGCCACCATCGACGATCTGCATGCCGCGATCCGCGCCGGCAAGACCACCGTGGTGAAGGTCGTCCAGCACTACATCGATCGCGCCAAGGCCTATAACGGCGTCTGCAGCCTGCTCCTGACCGAGGACGGCGCGCCGGTGCCCGAGGCGGCGGGCACGGTTCGCGCCACCACGGCGCTGCGCTTTCCGACCGAGACGGTCAAGGCCTCGACCCTCCTGCCCGACCTCGACAAATACAAGGGTCCGCCGCTGGAATACGGCCGCATGGAAGCGACGGCGTCGGATCCCGGCGTGCAGCAGCAATTCGGCATGATCGTCGGCAAGCCCGATGCCGGCCAGGTCAACGCCATCGGCACCTTCAACATCCGCGGCGAACGCTCGGTGACCTGCAAGGGCGACTTCGACCTGCATCCCTCGAAGGGCCCGCTACCGAAGGGCGCGCCGCCGGCCTGCGAATTCTTCCGCCAGCAACCGGACGCGCTGGAACGCGCCGCCGAGCTCGACGCGGAATTCGGCAGCAATCCGGATCTGGACAAGATGCCGATGTACGGCGTGGTGTTCTCTTTCAAGGATCCGTTCGATACCAGCGACATGCGCTCGACCGGCGGCGGCGACGCGGCCTACGACATGGACTTTCCGGCCCGCGACCACGTGCTGGTCGACCAGTTGCGCAAGAAAGGCGCGATCATCTTCGCCAAGGCGGTGAACACCGAATACAACGGCCGCGCCGGAGATCCCGGCGGAGCGCACAAGCCCGACAAGGTGCTGGCCTCGACGCTCGGCTATCAGCGCAGCACCTGGGCCGGCAATCCATCCAACCCCTATGACACCCGACGCGCCGCATCGCTGGGCTCGAGCTCCGGTTCGGCGCTGTCAGTCGGCACCAACCTGGTGATGGCCAGCCTCGGCGAGGAGACCCGCGCCTCGTGCCGCGGCCCGTCCAACCACAATGCGGTGGCGCTGATCCTGCCGCACAAGTCGATGATCGGCTTCGAGGGCGGCGCGATCGGCGCCGATATCCATTGCGACCGCACCGGCATCCACGCCCGCTCGATCGTCGATTGTGCCAAGATCCTCGACGCGCTGAAGGATGACGTCGAGGGCTATTACGATCCGCGCGACCAATTCACCACGGTGCCGCGCTCCTCCATTCTCGCGACGCCCTACGCCAGCCACGTCCACACGCCAGGCACGGCGGGCGCGCTGAGAGGCATGCGGATCGGCGTGATCCGGGAATCCATGGTCTACCCGAAGGGATCGAAGACCGAGGAACCGATCATCTCCGCAGCCACCCGCGAGATCAAGGAGATGCTCGGCAACAAGCTCGGCGCGGTGCTGGTGGAGAGCAACGATCCGCTGTGGACTCCGGATCCGGACATCGAGCAGATGAAGACGGACTACCGCCGCGCGCTGGCGCAGCTGGTGCCGCTGTTCATGCCGGAATTGCTGTTCCGGCTGGGCCGCGACGGCAAGCCGCTGTTCAAGGAATTCGAGGCGGCGATCCAGCCGACCGAATTCCTGCCCGGAAAGACGTTCGGCAGCGGCAAGATGACGGCGATGGACTATTGCGTCGCCATGGCCGAAGGCTTGATCCCGCCGCCGTCCAACCTCGATCTCGGCACCATCCAGCAGCAGGAACTGGCGCCGACCTTCCGCTTCCACATCTCGCAATACCTGATGCGCCGCGCGGCCGACTGGAAGGCCATGGGCTACAACGAGACGCTCTCCGACTGGGCCACGCTGAATGCCCGCTCGAAATTCTGGGGCGACGACCAACGCGCCGCCTTCAAGAACTGGGAAGAGGTCTCCGACCTGCGCAATCCGCTTCTTGGACGCCAGGGCATCAACGAGCGGGTGATGCTGCGCGAACTGCTGCGGCGCTGCGACATGATGGTGATCATGGAGAACAAGCTCGATGCATTGGTGCGGCTGCACACGCCATGGGTGCCAGGGCTGATCGGCCATGCCCATCAGTACGACATCCCGAGCAACCTGCGGCCGGAATCGCTGAGCGGACCGAACGCCGGCCTGACCGAAGTGCTGATCCCGGCGGGCTATGTCAGCGTCACCTACGATCCGGTGTTCAAGCTCAGCGACGACGGCAAGCGCTACGTCTCGGCGCCGTCGGATGTGCCGACCGAACTGGCCGCGCCCGGCCTTCCGTTCTCGCTGGTGTTCCGCTGCGAGCCCGGCAAGGAGGATGTCATCCTCAAGGTCGCCTCCGCCTATGAAGCCGCCTCGAAGCGCCGCATCCCGCCGCCGGCCTTCGGGCCGCTGTGAAGGGATAATTCAACGAGTCGTCCCGGCGAACGCCGGGACCCAGAACCCCTGGCGTTTGTGAGAAAGCAAGGCAACGTCCTCACTGCCAAAAAGAGAGCACACGGCGTATGGGTCCCGGCCTTCGCCGGGACGACCCGCGGAGATGTTGGCCCTCAGAGCCTGACCGAAAAAGGCGAGTGATTTCGGTTGGGCTGTGATTCCTTCGGATTTGCAAAGATTCGAGGGAGGACACGATGCCGTGGACCAAAATCACTCGCGCCGAGTATCAACGTAAGGGGCTGCGCTACGCAAGCGATCTGACCGACGCGGAGTGGGCGCTGATCGTGCGGAAAATGCCTCCGCGAAGGCGGCTTGGGCGGCCGCGGGAAGTCGATTTGCGCGAGGTCGTACAGGCCATTTTCTACATTCTGTCCACGGGTTGCCAGTGGCGAGCGTTGCCCCGAGAGTTCCCGCCTTACTCGACCGTCCAGAGTTACTTCTATGCATGGCGAGATACCGGCAGATGGTACAGGATCGTCAGGGCCCTGGTTAAGCGAGCGCGCCGGAAACTCGGGTGTAAACCGAAACCGACCGCGGCGGTCCTCGATAGTCAAAGTGCTTCGACCACGCAGGCCGGCGGGCCGCGCGGCTTTGATCCTGGCAAGCGCGTCCATGGGCGCAAGCGGCACATCGTCACTGATACCAATGGTCTTCTCCTGGCTGTCCACGTTCATCCCGCCAACGTTCAGGATGTCCACGGTGCCGTCCCTCTGCTGAAACGATTGCGAGACCATTTTCCAAGGCTCAGGCACATCTTCGCCGACCGGGTGTATCGCGGCCAACAGCTCGTCAATGCCCTCTCCGAATGCGGACCGTGGGATATTGAAATCGTCGAGCGACCCCACGGGGTGAAAGGCTTCCAGCTCCTGCCTCGGCGTTGGGTTGTCGAGCGGACCTTTGCCTGGGGCGGGCGTTGTCGTCGCCTCGCAAGGGACTTCGAGGGATCCTCGGACACCGAAGTGGCTTGGTTCCTCGTCGCTCATCTCAGGTTGCTCACGCGACGCCTTGCCAGGCCCTGAAAATGCTGGCTACATTTTGAGTCAGACTCTGAGGATTTCTTCGGGGATTTTTTCGCGGACTTCTTCGCGGCTGGCGCCATCGCGCCGGCGATCAGCATGCGCAGCATGGTTTCGAGCTGGCTCAGGAACGCCTCGACCGGCTGCATCGCGGGATAGGCGGATTTGGTGCCGTGGATGGCCATCTCGACGCAGCGCGCGAGCTCGTCGACCGTGACGCCGACGGCCAGTCCAAGTTTTCGCGCGCGGCAGACCCGCGTGATCGTTGCGGCAACCTCGGCGCCGAAACGCGCCGCATAGGCCTGATAGAGGTCGCGCGCCTGCGCGAGATGTTCGGAGAACAACTCGTCGAGATGTGGTGACGCCTCGAGCGCGGCGAACAGCGTGCCGAGCCTGGCGCGGATTTCGGCGATCAGGATATCGGAAAGGCTGGCGCCGGTTTGTTCCGCCGCCCTGGCCGCCGCGGCCTCGGCGGCGAGCGCCTGCGCGTAGAGCCGCTCGATGCCCGCGCGGAACAGCGCTTCCTTCGAAGGAAAGTGATGATACAGCGCCTGCCGCGTCAGCCCCGCTTCCTCGGCCGCCAGCTCGATCGAGGAGCGGCGAAAGCCGTGGCGGCGAAACACGCGCATGGCGGCGTCCAGAATGCGGTCCTGGGGGGACGGCCTGACTTGCATTTGTCAAATTGTACAGATCAAGACGAATTGTCAAATCACGGTTTGATGACGGCGGGGCATTGGGGACGGCGTGCGAGGGCGGGCTGCCCTCCGCGGCTTGGAAGCCCCTGAACTGAAAGGAAATCGTCACAATCGTCAGCCTGAATGTCTGTCGGCCAAAATCGGCTGTCCAGGGCGGATCACGGGAATCAACGCTGGTGCATCGGTGACCGCTCGACGCAACCAGACCCACTCCGCAGCGAACGGTGGCGTCAGAGGCCGTTGTGGGTTCCCCAGATCTCTTTCGGAGCCAGATCGGGTATTCCGTTACTGTGGTTCAATACCGAGCCTTCTGGCGTCCTCAACGAAGTCGACAAGTTGCTTTTCCATTTTTGCCGGCAACTCATCTACAGTTCCCTCGTAGGGAGGGAGCTTCATAAATTTGAGCTGTTGCTTGATCGCAGACGACGCCATGATCTCTTCCAGCGTTGCCCTGAGTTTGGCAGCAATCGGTTCAGGCGTATCGGACCGCACAAAAAATGCGTTCCATGACTCCAGGACCACCGTCGGGTAACCTAGTTCCGAAAACGTAGGAACATCCGGCAGCAGTTCGCTTCGTTTCTTGCTGCTGATCGCAACCATTCTCATTTTGTCGCTTCCGCTATGGATGAGCGGTGCGCCTTGACTGGCGACGAAGGCATGGACATCTCGGCTCATGACAGCCTGAGTTGCTTCGGCCCCGCCTTTGAAAGGAATTTTTGTCCACTCGAGCTTCGCAGCCAGGCCGAGCTCGGCCGCTATGATCGACGCTGGTGAACCCGGCCCGGTTGAAGCGTAGTTGAGCTCCCCGGGGTGCTCCCTTCCGTAACCGATCAGGTCCTGAAGATTCCTGAATGGATGACTTGTTGAGGTCACCATCACATAGGCGCCTCCGCTGATCATGCCGACCGGCTTGAAGTCGGATAATTTGTAGTTGGGCTGCTTGATCGTATACAGGTTGGTGACGAGGCTGTCCGCTTGAAAGAGTAACGTGTAGCCGTCAGGCGGCGAATATTTGACTGCCTGAGTCCCGACCAGGGTTCCTCCGCCCGGCTTGTTTTCGACGATGACGGGCTGGGCAAGTCTCTTGCTCAGTTCGGCGGCGATCGGGCGCGTAACAGAATCGGTGACGGCGCCGGGCGGGTAGGGCACGACGATGCGAATTGTCTTGGACGGATATGAATCTTGCGCCCCCGCAGATGTCTGTGTCAGCGGCAAAAGGAGCGCGGCGGCAAAGATCAATCCATAAGACCTGAGCGGAAGGCCGCCTCGACGGTCCGAATGGTTTGTAGGTCGGCACATAGCTGTTCCTGTCAATTGTTCATAAGCCGAAACAGTGGCCAACTCAGGCGCCTAACAGACGTCAGAGATATTTGACCAGGCGTTCAAAAGGATCTTTCGCTGATTGCAGAACTCCCGACAGACGACATGTGCGGTGTCTGGCAGGGCCATGCATCTCCATCCACCCCGGATCTGGTTTTTGCGTCCAAGGGTCTGGTGGCGGGCCCGTTGGACCGAATTGTGCAGCAACGCGATATTCCTGTATATTATGATTATCTGATTATTCCATTCCATCTTGGAATGCGTAGCCGCCCGGCCCAACCCATGGCAACCGCAATGCATCCCTCCCGCCTCGACGCCTTGCGCGTGCGTCACCTGCGCTTATTGGATCTAATAGCTGGCCTCGGATCGCTGACGGCGGCCGCAGAGCAGCTCGGCATCAGCCAGCCAACTGCAACAAAGTTATTGCAAGACATGGAGCGCGTTCTGCGCTGCTCACTCGTCGACCGCAACAGGCGAGGCGGCGAACTAACCGAAAGTGGCCGCCGCGCACTCGAACGGATCCGGCTGGCCGTACATGCGATTGATCAAGTGCCGGATGCGGTGACGGTAATTCCGCACTATCCGACGACTCGTGTTGGCCTGCTCCCGGTTGCGGGCATTTCCCTCCTGCCCCAGACGATCAAAAATCTTATGACCAGAGGACGCCTGCCGCGTCTGCAATTGCACGAAGGCGCAGTCGGCAAATTGACGGAACTCCTGGTCGACGGTCAGCTGGACTGCATCATCGGCCGACTTGAGCCAAATGGAGGGCATTCAGTTGCCGGACTCGAAATCACACAACTTAACAATGATCCTTATGAATTGGCATGTTCTGCCCAAAACCCGATCAGCCGTCGGCGAGCGGTCAACCTGCGAGACTTATGCGATCAGCCCTGGATACTGCCCCCTCGGGAAAGCCACACGAGGCAGGCATTCGAAACTGCCTTTTCAAGCCAAGGTCTGCCAGCGCCCACTCCGATCATCGAGTCACCGTTTTTCTACGCAAGCTTTGCCGTCGTCGACGGCAACCCTCAATTCCTCACGATTGCCCCTCGCAGTTCGATCAGCCGCCACGCTGGACCAGAGAGGATCCGGGCTGTGAAGCTCAGCACACCTTTTCCGGACGACCACATGGTCTTCATCACGCGGCCAGACCTTATGGAGATGCACGCCCTCGCCCTTCTGCGGGATTCCGTGCGCGAAGTGGCTGCCAATTTCTCGATTCATCGCTGAATTGTGCTGAAGGTGGTCCGCCCGGCAGATTGACGATTTCGAACCTTTGAAACGAAAGGGAAATGCTTTAGCACTCCCAACCAGATCGCATGTGTGATAATCCGGCAGGCCGATTTGTCATAATAATCAAATGAAAACAAAATGTTAGCTCACCGTTTTTCCGTCGCCCCGATGATGGATTGGACCGACCGGCACTGCCGGGTCTTCCATCGCCTGATCTCACAGCGGGCGCGGCTCTACACCGAGATGCTGACCACCGGCGCCATCATTCATGGCGATCGGGCGCGGCTGCTCGGCTTTGACGCCAGCGAGCATCCGGTGGCGCTGCAGCTCGGCGGTTCTGATCCGCGTGATCTCGCCATTTGCGCGAAGATCGGCGAGGATTTCGGTTACGACGAGATCAATCTCAACGTCGGCTGTCCGTCGGACCGGGTCAAGGATGGCCGCTTCGGCGCCTGCCTGATGGCGGAGCCGGAGCTCGTGGCGCGCGGTGTCGCGGCGATGAAGGCTGCGGTGAAGATTCCAGTCACCGTCAAATGCCGGATCGGCATCGACGATCAGGATCCGGAAGTTGCGCTGGATGCGCTGGCGCGGAGCGTGGTCGCGGCCGGCGCCGACGCGCTGATCGTTCACGCCCGCAAGGCGTGGCTCAACGGATTGTCGCCGAAGGAAAACCGTGACATTCCGCCGCTCGATTATGACCGGGTGTACCGGCTCAAGGCCGCGCTTCCGAACGTGCCGGTCATCATCAATGGCGGCATTGCCGGCATCACTGAGGCGAAGCAGCATCTCTCCCGCGTCGACGGCGTCATGCTGGGGCGCGCGGCCTACCAGGAGCCGTGGCGATTGCTCGACGCCGATCCGGAACTGTTCGGCGAGGCCGCGCCGCATGCGACGATGAAGCAGGTGTTCGAGGCGATGATGCCTTACATCGAGGATCAGCTGGCGCGCGGCACGCGTCTGCATTCGATCACCCGGCATTTCGTCGGCGCATTCCATGGCGTGCCGGGCGCTCGCGCGTTCCGCCGCCATCTCGCCGAGAACGGCGTCAAGGTTGGCGCCGGCGCGAACGTGTTGCGGGAGGCGATTGCGCTGGTTGACGAGCGCACCATGGGCGCGGCGGCGGCGGCGTGATCTGAAGCGTTACGGATAGCCGCGCAGCATCAGGCTGTCGGCGCGCACTTCCCAGCTTTCCAGCCGGTCGAGAAAGCTCATGCCGAGCAGGTTGGTCTTCATCTGGCCGCGCGGCACCACCAGTGCCGGGACCGAGCGTTCGACCAGCTTGCCGATCGCCAGGCGATCGAGGGTCAGGCGTGCGGCCTTGGTATGGCCGCCTGCGGTCTCGACGTCGACGTTATAGTCCAGCAGCTCGAGCGGCAGCCCGACCGCCTTGGCGGTCTCGAAGGTCAGCACCACCGAGGTCGCGCCGGTGTCGATCACCATCGGCGTCTTGACGCCGTTGATGGTCGCGCGCAGCGCGAATTCGCCGCCCTGTCCGCGCGAGATCTGGACGGCGCGGGACGGCGACGGCTTGTGCAGCATGCCGGTGACGATGGTCGAGGCCTTGGCAATCTGGTGAGGGTCGCCATAGCTCAACGCCGTGGCCACCGTCGCCACCAGCACGACAAGGATCAAGAGAACGCGGCTCACGGCGCACCTGTCATCGGTTGGCTCGGGACGTCGTCGTCACGGCGGGCGCGGGCGGCGTCAGGCCGGCCTCGGCCATCCGTGCCGGCAGCAGCGCCATGATGGCCTGCCGCTCCGGGCTGTCGATGCGGTGCCAGCGCGCGATCTCCGGCAACGTGCGTCCGCAGCCCAGACACAGGCTGGTTTTGGGATCGATGATGCAGACGGCGATGCACGGCGATTCTTTGCTCATACCTGGAATGATGCTGCGGTTCTGAACGTCGGCGCAAGCGCTCAGGCCTTCTTGTTTGACGCGTTTTCTTCACGCGAACCGGTCTCCACTTCGCTTGAAAACGCTCTAAAGTCCGGTGCCGGCACTCATGATCGGCTTGTTGCGGGCCCGATGCCGGTCATTGCCGGCAGCGGTGTCGTGAGGTTCGGGTTGCAGCGACGGCGCTTCCTCGGCCATCGGCGCCAGCGCACTCATCACGCGCTCCGGCGGGAAGGTGATGATGACTTCGGTGCCGATGCGGATCTTCGATTTCAGCGTGAAAGTGCCGCCGTGCATGTCGATCAGGCTTTTTGCGATCGGCAGGCCGAGCCCGGCGCCTTGCTCGGCGGACTTGATCGAATTGGAGCCCTGGCCGAACGATGCCAGCACGATCGGGATCTCGTCCTCGGCGATGCCGGAGCCGGTGTCCTTGACGCTGAGATATTGGCCGCCCGAGGCGGTCCAGCCGGCCTTGAGCCAGATCTCGCCGCCTTGCGGCGTGAACTTGATCGAGTTCGACAAGAGGTTCA
>Ga0102590_1003129_pt1 | contig 17316 bp, 17 predicted proteins | sample AraplaMF_Col_mMF_FD_76859 | JGI IMG/M metagenome (GOLD analysis project Ga0102590, IMG submission 76859) | Arabidopsis root microbial communities from the University of North Carolina, USA - plate scrape MF_Col_mMF | ecosystem: Host-associated > Plants > Roots > Endosphere | place: USA...
AGGCGCCGCCGAGCGCCTGGAAGAAACGCGCCGCGATCAGCTGCGGCAGGGTTTCGGCGAAGATGCAGGCGACGCTCGCCACGACCATCAGCGCAAGGCCGCCAAGCAGCACCGGGCGCCGGCCGAACTTGTCCGACAGCGGCCCCATGATCAGCTGCGATAGCGCGATGCCGACCATGTAGAGCGACACCGTCATCTGCGCGATCGAGATGTCGCGGCCGAATGTCGTCGCCAGCACGGGCAGCGCCGGAACCAGAATGTAGAGCGAGATCGGCGCGATCCCGGTCATGACGACCAGCAGCAGCAACACCACGCGCGAGGTCGCGATGCTCTTCGTCGCCGCTTCCGGCGGCCTGCTGATCATGCCGTGCATGCCGGACACTAGCCGCATCGCATCGCGAGCGAATACGGCCATTTCGGAATACGGCTATGCGCGCGGCGTCAAGGCGCAGCAGTCTTGTGACGAATTTAGACCATCAACTCCGCCGTCGCCTGCTCGAGCCACGCCTTCGTCGCCTCATCCAGCGCCGGTCCCACTTCGGTGCGGACACGCGCGTGGTAGGCATTGAGCCAGGCGAGTTCCTCCTTGCTCAGCATCGAGGTCGCGATCAGCCGGCGGTCGATCGGCGCAAGCGTCAGCGTCTCGAACGCGTTCATCGATTTTTCGGCGCCCTTGATACTGGCTTCGACCACCAGCTCGAGGTTCTCGATGCGGATACCGAAACCGTCCGTCTTGTAATAGCCGGGCTCGTTGGAGAGGATCATGCCGCGCTTCAGCGGCGTAGTACCGAGTTTTGAGATCCGTGCCGGTCCTTCGTGCACCGACAAATAGCTGCCGACGCCGTGGCCGGTGCCATGCTCGAAATCGACGCCGGCAGCCCACAGATATTGCCGCGCCAGCGTGTCGAGCTGCGCGCCGGTGGTGCCGTCGGGGAAGACGGCGCGCGCGATCGCGATATGGCCGCGCAGGACGCGGGTGAAGCGGTCGCGCATCTCCTCCGTCGGCTCGCCGATCGCCATGGTGCGCGTGACGTCGGTGGTGCCGTCTTCATATTGTGCGCCGGAATCGATCAGCAGGAGATCCCCGGGCACGATCCGCCGGTTGCTCTTGCGGGTGACGCGGTAATGCACGATGGCGCCGTTGGGGCCGGTGCCTGAGATGGTCGGGAACGACACGTCCTTCAGCGCACCGGTGTCGCGGCGGAACGTTTCCAGCGCTTCCACGGCGTCGATCTCCGTCAGCTTGCCGCTTGCCGCCTCGCGATCGATGTAGGCGAGGAAGCGCGCCAGTGCGATTGCGTCGCGCCGGTGAGCTGTCTGAGTGCCCTTGATCTCGGTTGCGTTCTTGACGGCCTTCAGCAGCGCGATCGGATCGCTGCCGCGCAAAGGCTTGCCACCGCCGCCCGCGATCAGCCGGCTCAGGGCGTCGGCTGCGGTGGCATTGTCGAGCGCAATTGCGGCGCCGCTGCTGGCGAGCGCCATCAGCGTCGGCGTCAGAGCATCGGGCTCGCGCACATCGGCCGACTGCTCGATATGATCGCGCGTCAGGTTCGAGAGCTTGCGGTGGTCGATGAAAACAGTGGGCCGCCCGACCTTGGGCACCAGCGCGTAGGACAGCGGCAGCGGCGTATGTGCGACGTCGGCGCCGCGGATGTTGAAGGTCCAGGCGACTGCATGGCTGTCGGAAAGCACCAGTGCATCGGCGCCTAGTTTCTCGATCTCGGCCTTGATCTGCGCCACCTTCTCGGCCTCGGCGACGCCGGCATATTGCAGGCCATGGATCGCGATGGGCGCGACCGGCGGCTGCGGCCGGTCCTGCCAGATCGCATCGATTGGATTGCTCTCGACGGCCACCAGCTCGGCGCCAGCCTTGGCGCAGGCGGCAGAAAGTCGTTCGGCTGCTGCAAAAGTGTGCAGCCATGGATCAAATCCTAGGCGATCGCCGGACTTGAGATGCGCCGAGACCCAGCTCTCCGGTGGCGGATCAATCAGCGATTCCACCGCCCACGCCCTGGCATCGATCTGCTTGGCCGCCTGGATCGTGTAGCGGCCGTCGACGAACAATGCGGCTTCCTGGGCCAGCACGACGGCAAGCCCGGCCGAACCGGTGAAGCCGGTCAGCCAGGCGAGCCGCTCTTCGGAGGGCGCCACATATTCATTCTGTTGCTGGTCGGCACGTGGAACGACGAAGCCGGTCAATTTGCGGCGGGTGAGTTCTTCACGGAGCGCAGCCAGGCGCGCCGTTAATGCGACGCCGGCCTCGGGCTCCTCGAATGTCTGGAAGTGTGCTTCGAACATGCCTCAGTTTAGGATCATGGAGATCAGTCCGCAATGTAGACGCAATTGCCGTCTCATCTGGCATGGACTGTGCTTGAAAATGTTCCATTCGAATTGAGTGGAGTAGTGGATGCGGCAGTTGCGCTTCGTCCTGATAACAGGGAAATTCGAGCAAGTGGTTCGTCTCAATGGCGAGGGGACACACGATGCCAGCGTTCACCTTTGAGAAGATTTCGCCGCCGGCGCGCCGCGCTCCGGCCGCAACGACACCGAAGAAGCCGCGCGGCCTCATCCGCCACATGATCGAACGCGTCGCCGAGCGTCGTGCCAGGCGCGCGTTGCAGGGTGAACAAGCGATGCGGCGGGAGGATAAGCCGGCGGCGGAGTGACGGTCTACGGGAGTTTCCGCAATAACAGGCTGCTCCAGCCCTCGATCCGCAGATGCCGAAGCGGCACGAGGCCGCGCGCACGGTAAGCGGCGATGACGGCTGGAGCCTGGTGGGTCAACAGGCCGGAGAGGATGACGCGAGCGCCGGGCGCGAGATGCCTGGTCATCGGTCCTGCCAATTGCCGCAGCGGATTGGCGAGGATGTTGGCGAGCACCAGGTCGAACGGGCCGCTTTTGGCAAAATCCGGCGCGGCGAAGCCGGTGGCGCGGATCACCCGCACAAGATGGCCAGCTTCGTTCAAGGCCGCGTTCTCAGCCGCGACACGCACCGAAGGCGGATCGATGTCGGAGGCCAGCACGGCGCGATGCAGCGCCTTGGCGGCGGCGATGCCCAGCACACCGGTTCCGGTGCCGAGATCGAGCACGCGCTTCGGCCGCCCGTGTTTCAAGACATGGTCAAGCAAAAGTAAACAGCCACGTGTGGTGCCGTGATGTCCGGTTCCGAAGGCGAGCGCCGCTTCGATCTCGATGGCGAGCTTGTTGGGCGGCACGCGGTCGCGGTCGTGGCTGCCATGGACGACGAAGCGTCCTGCCGGCACCGGGACGAGGTCCTCCAGGCTCGCCTTGACCCAGTCCTTGGCCTCGACCGTGTCGAAGGCAAGCTTGGCCGCCACATCACTTCCCGCTGAATTTCCAACGAGTTCGCGCAGCAGTGCCTGATCCGGTGCATCGGCAAAATGCAGCGTGACATCCCATTGCCCATCCGGCCGCTCGAAGGCGGCGACTGCGGCATCGCCGTCGAAAAAGATCTCGGTCAACACGTCGACAACGCGCTTGGCTGCGGCTTCAGTGCCGATCGAAAAGCTGGCGCGATGGGTGGGGGAAGGCTGCATTATAAGGGTCCGTTGGGCTCAATTTTGGGAACTTTTGCTCCCAATTTTCCATATAAGTTGCGGTTCCCAGTTTAACTCGATTGTAGGCTGTCTGCCCGTACATTTTCGGGTGTTGGAGCCAACCGGCACACCCTTGAATGGAGATGGAGGCGAGTCTTGAAGCGCATGGTTTCGAAGTTTTGGTCCGATGAGTCTGGTGCGACTGCGATCGAATACGGCCTGATCGCGGCCGGTATCGCTCTGGCGATCATCACCGTGGTGAACAGCCTGGGCACCACGATGAACGAAAAGTTCGGTTCGATTAGCGCCTCCTTGAAGTAATTTCTGCCTCCCATTTCCCGGCGGCGGCCACTTTCTTCATAGACGGCATTTTCGGTGATCAGCCCGCCAGGGGAAATGTCCCTTGGCGGGCGCCGTCATTTTGGGGGGACGCGAAGCGGTTATCGCGGCCGGTGTCCACAGGTTGTCCTCTCATGAGTTCGGCGGCCATCCACCGCCCTGCACCCGGTCTATCCAGTCCCTTTCCACAGCTTGGTTCGCGCTTGTACCCTGCAGGGCGCGACTGGCTTCCAAGGCTTCATCACAGCCCGGCCAACAGACCTGTCCACAGCCCATCCACAGACCTATGCCCGGGTTGCGAACAGGCTGCGGTGATCTCTCAGAATTGCCTGCGCCGCGTTGTGGCCGGGGGCGCCGGTCACGCCGCCGCCGGGATGGGCGCCGGAGCCGCAATGATAGAGGCCCTTCAGCGGCCCGCGATAATCGGCATGGCCAAGCATCGGCCGGGCCGAGAACAGCTGGTTCAGCGTCAACGCGCCGTGAAAGATATCGCCGCCGAGCAAGCCGAACTGCCGCTCGAGATCGAGCGGGGACAGAATCTGCCGCCCAAGCACGCTGGCCGCAAAGCCCGGCGCATAACTGTCCACCGTCGCGATCATGAGATCTGCGACCTCCTCGCGATGGTCGTCCCATGACTTTCCATCGGGCAGTTCCGGCGCCACATGTTGGCAGAACAGGCTCGCGACGTGTTGTCCGGCAGGGGCGAGCGTGTCGTCGAGCGTCGAGGGAATCAGCATCTCGACGATCGGCTGACGGCTCCAGCCCTGCGCCCGCGCATCGAGATAGGCGCGGTCCATATAGCCGAGGCTTGGTGCCAGGATGATGCCGGAAGTGAGGTGATCGCCGTTACCGGGTAGCGCAGTGAAGGAGGGCAGGCGGTCGAGCGCCACGTTCATACGGAAGGTGCCGGAGCCGTTCTTCCAGTGGCGGATGCGGGCGAGGAAGTCCTGGGGCAGGGCGTCCGCCGCGACCAGCCGCGTGTAGAGCAGTTTTGGATTGACGTTGGCCGCCACATATCTTGCGCGGATCGGCTTGCCATTCTCCAGCACCACGCCGACGGCGCGATCGCGTTCGACGATCACCTCGCGCACGCCGGCATCAAGCTCGATCGTGACGCCCTTGGCCCGCGCGACACGCGCCATGGCCTGCGTGATCGCGCCCATGCCGCCGATGGCGTGACCCCATACGCCCTTCTTGCCGTTCACCTCGCCGAAGGCGTGATGCAGCATCACATAGGCCGAGCCGGCCGCATAAGGGCTCGCATAATTGCCGACGATGGCATCGAAGCCGAACAGCGCCTTGACCAGATCGTGCTCGAACCGCTCATCCAGCATCTCGCCCGCCGAACGGGTGAAGAGATCGAGCAGGCTGCGGCTTTGTTCCAGCGTCAGGCCGCGCAGGATATTGGCTGTCGTCAGTGCGTTCGCGGCCTCGCGGATCGCGCCAAGGCCAAAACTGGCGAGCAGATTCGGCGGCGCGCGCAGGACGAACTGCCTGAGCACGTCGGCGATGTCCTCGAGCTCGCGTGAAAATCCGTCGAGCGCGTCGGCATCGCGCGTACTGAGCCGCGCAACGGAGGCTTTCGTCCGGCCTTCGCCGGTGAGGAGATAACTGCCATCGGGCGCGGGCAGAAAGTTCTGCGCGCGCCGTTCGACGACACGCAGGCCCTGCTCGGCCAGTCCGAGATCGCGGATGACCTGCGGATTAAGCAGGCTCACGGTGTACGCCGCGACAGAGTTGCGGAAGCCGGGGTGAAACTCCTCCGTGACCGCGGCGCCGCCGACCACCTTGCGGCGCTCGACCACATGCACGCGCAAGCCCGCCATCGCGAGATAAGCCGCGCAAGTGAGGCCGTTATGGCCAGCGCCGATGATGACGACGTCGGTATCTGTCATGAAAATTCAAGCCCAGTCTGCCGTCATTCCGGGGCGCGAAGCGCGAACTATGGTGCGGGCTTCCGCACCGGAGAATCCCGAGGTTCCGGGTTCGATGCTTTGCACCCCCCGAACGACCGTCTAATAGCAAGCAGTCGCCGCGGCAACATCACGAGTCCATTTATTGTCCGTTCAGGCGCGGTGTGCTCCATTGCGCGCGGCCGGCGCCCGCCGGAAGTAAGCCGGAGCTCCCATGGATTCGATCGCGCAACACGCCGCCGCGGAGCAGCCGTCCGCCCCGCGCAACCGGCTGCTGCTGACAATCTACACTGCCGCGATCTTCGTCAGCGCGCTCCTGCTGTTCTCGGTACAGCCGCTATTCACGAAAATGGTGCTGCCGCGGCTCGGCGGCTCGCCGGCGGTGTGGTCGGTGGCGATGGTGTTCTTCCAGTCGCTGCTGCTCGCGGGCTATGCCTACGCGCATCTGCTCATGCAGATCGGAAATCGCGTGGTCCCGGTCGTGGTACATCTCGTGCTGCTGATCGCGGCCTTCGTCACGCTGCCGCTCGGCATCGCCAGCGCCTATGGCGAGCCGCCAGCGTCCGGCTACGCGTTCTGGCTGCTGGGTCTGTTTGGGACCTCGATCGGCCTGCCGTTCTTCGCGCTCGCCGCCAACAATCCGCTGCTGCAAGCCTGGTTCGTCCGGACCGGTCATCCTGACGGTCACGACCCGTACTTCCTCTATGCCTCCTCCAATATCGGCAGCTTCCTCGCGCTGCTGTTCTATCCGTTCCTGCTCGAGCCGATGTTCACGCTGCATGCGCAGAACCGGCTGTGGACCGGGGGCTATGCCCTCTTGATCCTGCTGATCGGGGCTTGCGGCGCGATGCTGCTGCGTTCGCCTGACATTGCGGTGGCCGATACGCGAATTGAAGAAGCAGACACGCCGGCTCCAGGCATATTGACGCGGCTGCGCTGGATCTTCCTCGCCGCGGTGCCCTCCGGGCTGCTCATCGCGGTCACGGCGCACATCTCCACTGACGTCGCGGCGGCGCCGCTGCTGTGGGTGCTGCCGCTGTCGCTGTATTTGCTCACCTGGGTGGTGGTGTTTCAGTCGCGGCCGCTCTTGCCGCACAAATGGATGCTGATGCTCCAGCCGGTCGCGATTGCGGGCGTCATCTTTCTGCTCGCCTTTGGCGGCGAGCAGAATCTGTTGCTCACGCTGGGCGGCCATCAACTCTGCTTCTTCGTCATCGCCATGGCCTGCCATGGCGAATTGGCGCGGACCCGCCCCGCAGCCAGATATCTCACCGGCTTCTATGTCGCGCTGTCGTTTGGCGGCATGGTCGGCGGCCTCTTTGCCGGTCTCGTCGCTCCATTCACCTTCTCCTGGATCGCCGAATATCCGATCCTGGTCGCGCTCGCCGCGCTGTGCCGGCCCTCGGCGAGCGAGCGTCTTGCTGGCATCGTGAGATGGTACTGGCTGGCCCTTGCCGTACTGGCGGCGGCGCTGTTTGCGCCGTCTTACACGGCAGGCGATCTCTCGACCTGGTTCGAGGATCACCGCGTCTGGGTTGCCGGCGCCGTCGGCGTGCTCGCGGCGCTGTTGGCGCTCGCGGTCAATGCCGATCGCTGGAAGATCTTTGCCACCGTGGCGCTGGCGCTCGCCTTGACGCGGATCTATCCGGCCGACGAGGGCCGCGTCACCACCGTGCGCAGCTTCTTCGGCGTGCACAAGATCGTGGTGACGCCGGGCGGCTATTTCCACGTGCTGATGCACGGCACCACCATTCACGGCGCCGAGCGCTTCCGCAACAATGACGGCACGCCGGTCACCGGCCGGCCCGAGCCGATCACCTATTATCACAAGGACGGCGGCATCGGTCAGGCCATCACCGCGATGCGGGAGCGCAAGGGGGCGCCGCTGAAGGTTGCGGCGATCGGCGTCGGCTCGGGTACGCTCGCCTGCGCCGCCGCGCCCGGCGAGGACTGGAAGTTCTTCGAGATCGACCAGTCCATGGTCGATGCCGCGCGCGATCCGAAAAACTTCCGCTACATCTCGAGCTGCCTGCCGGATCTGAAGCCGGTGATCGGCGATGCGCGCCTCACCTTCGCCAGGGAGCCCGACGGCGTGTACGACCTCATCATCGTCGATGCCTATTCGTCGGATGCGATCCCGATTCATCTGGCAACCGAAGAGGCAATGAAGATCTACAAGGACAAGCTCGCCCCGCACGGCGCTGTGGTGATGCACGTCTCCAACCGGCATCTCGATCTCGAGCCCGTCGTGGTCGGCATTGCCGATGCCAATGATCTCAAAAGCTGGGTCTTTGACGAGGATTCCGGCCGCGACGCCGATTACATCTTCTCAACCGACGTCGTCATCTCCGCGCGCGAGGCCGATGATATCGGCAGGCTCGCGTCTTCCAAGCAGTGGGAAGAGACCGACGCGGACGAGAAGGTGCGGGTCTGGACTGACGACTATTCCAATATCCTGGGTGCGCTGTATCGGCGCTTGCGGTTCGGGGAGCAGTGACGCTTCCTATGGCTCGACCGGCGTCCCCGCCGGCAGCGCAAGGCCCTTTTCGCCAGCGACCTGCCGCAGCAGGTCCGGCCTGTCGGAGATGATGCCGTCGACGCCGATCTCGATCATCCGCGCCATGTCGTCGGGCTTGTTGACCGTCCAGACCACGACGCGCAATCCCTGCGCATGGGCCTCGGTGACGAGCGCCGCGGTGACGTCGCCGAAATAGGGCGACCACACCGCGCCGCCTGCGGCCTTGATCGTCCGCGGCAGGGAGCCGGCGTGATCGGCCGGGTTGAAGCCCGCCGTCCAGCTGGTCGCCCTGTCGAGAGCGACTGACGGTGCCGAGCCGCGCTGGATCGTCAGGTACACGGTCGGAATGGTCGGGGCCTGCTTCTGCACAAGAAGCAGGGTCCGCCAGTCGAACGACTGGATCATGACACGGTCGGAAAAGTTTTCGTCTGCTATCACCCCCAGCAGCTTGGTGACGAAGGCCTGCGGCTCCAGGGATTCATCGGGGTGATCCGGATCGATCTTGGTCTCGATATTGAAACGCACGCGTTCATTGCCGGATTTGCGAACCAGCGCGAACAGCTCCTTCACGGTGGGAATGCGGGTGCCCGGCACTGAGCGCTGGTCGGGAAATTGCTTCGCATAGGCGCTGTCGGGCCGGATCCGGCCGACGTCATAAGTTCTGACGTCGGCGAACCGCAGCTTCACGAAAGGTGTGCCGGGCGCAGCGACATAGGCGCCGTTCGGATCCCGCGCGAGATCGGGATTGAGCCCGCGCTCATGCGACACGACGACCTCGCCGTCGGCGGTCACGCCGACGTCGAGCTCCAGCGTGTCCACGCCCATCGTCAGCGCGTTGGCAAAGGCCGGCAGCGTGTTTTCCGGCATCAGCGCGCGCCCGCCGCGATGTGCCTCGAGATCGAAAGCCATCGCTCTTCCGCTCATGGCTTGTCCTGTCGTGAGAACCGAGAGCACGGCCAGAATTGTCGCAATGCGTGACGGCATCCCCGTCGCGGGCCCAAATGAAAAGAAAAGCATATGAATCCACGCTCGTTTCGTCCAGTCGTTTCAACCCATCGTGCCCGGCCGGCAATATGTTGTGGAGCGTGCCAGCGGCTATACCAATTTCTTCGGCATGGACGGCCGCCATCAAACCTTCCACACGCCCGCGAACGATCTCGGCGCCACCGGCCCCGAGATCCTCGAGCCGGTCGCTCGCGCCTTCGTCGATGCCGTGCGGAAGATCGTCGAACGCGGCGGCGCCGCGTTCAAATGATAATTTCAGTTCTGGTAGTAATAATTGCGCGGCTGATAGTACTGACGCGGCTGCGGCTGATAGTAAGAGCCCTGCTGGCCGTAGTGCTGGTCGTAGGTCGGCTGCGGCAGCTGCTGGTAGACCTGCGCGCCATAGGGCCGGGCGATCGGGCGTGGCGCCGGGTAGCGCGTGCCGGTGTCGCTGCCGTCCGCGGGATAGATGTAGTTGTCATCCTGCGATATGTAGCGCTGCGCCGGCTGCATCGGCGGCGTCAGATTCACGGGATCGCCTGACGTTGCGTATTGCTGCTCGTCAATGGGCTGCTGGCTGCGCGCGACCGCATTGTTGGTACGGCCGCGCGGATTGCGCGCGAGTGCAACCTGTGCCGAGCCGGTCAGCGTCACCGTGGTGTTGAGCACGCCCTGCTCCTGCACCAGCGCGTAGAGCGTCGAGGCATTCTGGCGCGACAGTCGAACGCAGCCATGCGAGGCGGGCGTCCCCAATCGTCCGACCGAGTCGGTGCCGTGGATGGCGTGCCCGATCTTGGTGAAGAAGATCGAGTGCGGCATCGGCGCGTCGTCGAATTCCTTGGAGTAGTGATCCTCTTCCATGCGGAACGCACGGAACGAGCCATTCGGTGTCTCACGCGAGGGGATACCCGTTGACACCGGCCAATGGTAACGCGTGACGCCGTCGACCACGACGGTCATCTGCTGATTGTCCTTGTCGATGGTAATGTCGACCTTGGCCTGCGCGGTCCCCGCGCTCAAAAGCATCAGCGAAGTGAAAGCGATAAAAAACGAACGCATCTGACGTCTGGCCTCCGGCCTGTTCACCGCGGCTCTCCGTCCCCGGCATGCACTATGCCTGCAATCCGGCTTTCGTTCCAGCGGCCTGCCAAGCTAACCTGCCTGCCATCGTTAACGCGAAGCCGGGCGTAAGCAAGGCCGCTTTGTGCCGCGTATGTCCTGGCGGTGCTGACATTTTCGCGAGCGGCATAGTTCATAACGCCGACAATTCGTCACAAAGGCGCAACCATTTGGCCGCTTCGCACGTTGATGCTGTCTTGCCACAGGCGCTTTTCGCCGCCATGCCCCATTAAGACTGAAGATGAACGAAGCCCGTATTGCCGCCCGCGGTCTTGTCCGGCTGGCTACTCTCTTCAGTGCTCCGTGGTTGATCGCCGAAGTTCGGCAAAGCGCCCAGCGATGAAGTCCAGAAGCGCGCGAACGCGATTGGGGACGAAGCGCCCGCTAGGTAAGAGAGCATGCAACGGATACGGATCTGTCTCCCATTCGGTCAGTAGTCGCACAAGATTGCCGCTTTGCAGATCACGCCGTTGTTCGATCTCCGTCATGAAGATGATTCCGGCTCCCGAAACAGCCCATTCGCGTGCCAGCGAGGCGTCATCCACGATCCGGTCGCCGCTGACCCTTACCATGGTCCACTGGCCGTTCTGACCGAAGCGCCACGAGCTGGACGTGCGACCGCCGCGAATGAATGAGATGCAGTTGTGATCCACCAGGTCTGTCGGCGTCTGTGGCCTGCCATGACGACTCAAATAGTCGGGAGAAGCGCTGACGACAGGGTGCGCGAGCGAAAGTGGACGGGCCACGAGACGAGAGTCGCTCAACTCACCGTACCGAATAGCCAAGTCCACCTCATCTCGCAGCACGTCGAGCACGCGGTCGCCAACATTGAGCGCCAGTTTCACTCCGGGATGAAGGTGCAAGAACTCGTCAAGCATTGGCATCAGCACGGTCCGAGCAAGGTCCGACGGCGCCGAGACACGCACGGTGCCCACCAGCGCGCCGCGTTCGGCATCGAGCTGGGATTCCCCCTCGGCAAGCAGCTCGAACGCGCGCTGGGCATACTCCAGAAGGATTTGACCCGACGGCGTAAGCCGCATGGCACGTGTGGAGCGTTCGAAGAGCCGCGTGCCCAGCTGAGTCTCGAGCCGCTTAAGCGTTGCACTGGCCGCCGCTGGCGTGATGCCGAGTGCCTGCGCCGCTGCGGTCAATGATCCTCCGCTGACCGTCTGCAGCAGCACCTGAAGGTCGCTTACATTTTCAATTCTTGTTTGAAAGTGATACATCTAGATGCCGGCTTATCAATTGTAGGAATGTTATCTACGTTGCCTTCCATCGACATGGAAGGAAAATTTGCCCATGAAAGCCGTCGGTTATCGCAAGAACCTGCCCATCAACGCGCCCAAGGCGCTCGAGGACGTGGACCTGCCCGCGCCGGTGCCCGGTCCGCGTGACCTGCTCGTGCGGGTGCACGCGGTCTCGGTCAATCCGGTCGACACCAAGGTGCGCGCCGCCAGCGCGCCGGCCGCCGGCGAGGTCAAGGTGCTCGGCTGGGATGCCGTCGGCGTGGTCGAGGCCGTTGGCCCGCAGGCCAGTGGCTTCGCGGTCGGCGACCGCGTCTGGTATGCTGGCGCGATCAAGCGTCCGGGCGCCAACAGCGAGCTGCATGCCGTGGACGCTCGCATCGTCTCGAAGGCGCCCAAGTCGCTTTCGGATGCGCCAGCCGCGGCGCTGCCGCTGACGGCTATCACCGCCTGGGAGCTGCTGTTCGATCGGCTGCGCATCGCCGAAGGCGGTGGCGAAGGCCAGACGCTGATGGTCGTGGGCGGCGCCGGCGGCGTGGGCTCGATCCTGATCCAGCTGGCCCGGCAGCTGACCAAGCTGCGCGTCATCGCCACGGCGTCGCGTCCGGAGTCGCGTGAATGGTGCCTGGAGCTTGGCGCGCACGCGGTCATCGATCACTCCAAGCCGCTGTCGCAGGCGCTGCGCTCGGCCGGCATCGAGCACGTCGACTATGTGGCCTCGCTGACGCAGACCGGCTCGCACTATCAAGAGATCATCCAAAGCCTGAAGCCGCAGGGCGCGCTCGCCGTCATCGACGACATGGAAGGGCTGGATCCGATCGCACTCAAGAGCAAGTCGCTGTCGCTGCACTGGGAGCTGATGTTCACGCGCTCAATGTTCGAGACGCCCGACATGCAAGAGCAGGGCGTTCTGCTGCGGCGCGTGGCTGACCTGGTCGACTCCGGCCGCGTCAAGACGACAGCCAACGCCGCCTTCGGCCGCATCAACGCGGAAAACCTGATCCGTGCGCATGCGCTGATCGAAAGCGGCAAGACCGTGGGCAAGATCGTGCTCGAAGGCTTCTGATTTCAAGCGCTTCGCATACGAGCACCCAGGCGCTGAGCTTCAACTCTTTCACCCTTCCATCAACTTCAACACAAGGAACCTCATCATGGCTCAAAGCAACGCTGTCCAAATCCAAACCAAGGCTTCCATCACGCGCGACAGCGCGCTGGCGCTGGGCATCGCTGCGCGCGACGCGGCCACCAGGATCGGCCTGAATCTGGCCATTGCGGTCACCGACGAAGGCGGCCACCTGATTGCCTTCGAGCGCGCCGACGCCACGCCGTTCCTGGCCGCCGAAGTGGCCATCAACAAGGCTTGGACTGCCGCCTCCTTCGGCCTGGACACGATGATCTGGAACCAGGTTGTCGCTCAGCCGGCCACAGCTCCGCTGGCCAACCATCCACGCGTCATGCCGGTGGGCGGCGGTGTTCCCATCGTGGCGGGCGGTCGTGTGGTTGGCGGCATCGGCATCTCCGGCGGCACCGCTCAGCAAGACCACGACGTGGCGGTGGCTGCGCTCGAGGCCGCTGGCTTCGAGGCCGCCAAGTGAAGGCAACCATCTTCTGCCATTCCGGGCTCGTGCTGCGCACGTCCCGGAATGACCGGAAGGCTCAGTTCTTCAGCCGATAGCCGGTGCGGAAAATCCACCAGATCGCGGCAAGGCAGATCACCAGGAATGCCGTCGTCATGCCTATGCTGACGGCGACGCTGACATCAGCGATCTCGTAGAAGCTCCAGCGGAAGCCGGAGATCAGGTAGACGACCGGGTTGAGCAGCGCGACCGTGCGCCAGGTCGGCGGCAGCATGTCGATGGAATAGAAGCTGCCGCCGAGGAAGGTCAGCGGCGTCACCACCAGCATCGGGATCATCTGCAGCTTTTCGAATCCGTCGGCCCAGATGCCGATGATGAAGCCGAACAGGCTGAACGTCACCGCCGTCAGCACCAGGAAAGCCAACATCCAGACCGGATGGTGGATGTGCAGCGGCACGAACAGGCCGGCTGTCGCCAGGATGATCAGGCCGAGGATGATCGACTTGGTCGCGGCGGCGCCGACATAGCCGAGCACGATCTCGAAGTAAGAAATCGGCGCCGACAGGATCTCATAGATCGTGCCGGTGAATTTCGGAAAGTAGATGCCGAAGGAGGCATTGGCGATGCTCTGGGTCAGCACCGACAGCATGATCAGGCCCGGCACGATGAAGGTGCCGTAGCTGACGCCTTCGACCTGGCTGATGCGCGAGCCGATTGCGGCACCGAACACAACAAAATACAGCGAGGTCGAGACCACGGGCGAGACGATGCTTTGCAGCAGCGTGCGCCAGGTGCGCGCCATTTCGAACAGGTAGATGGCGCGGATGGCGCGGTGATTCATGACGTCCTCACGAGGTCGACGAAGATGTCCTCGAGCGACGATTGGGTCGTGTCGAGATCGTTGAAGCGGATGCCGGCGGTGCGGAGGTCGCTGAGCAGGCTGGTGATGCCGGTGCGATCGCCCTTGGTGTCATAGTCGTAGACCAGCGTCGCCCCGCTGTCGCAGAGGTCGAGCTCGTATTGGGCGAGACTGTCGGGCAGCGCGGCGAGCTTGCCCTGCAAATGCAGCGTCAGCCGCTTCTTGCCGAGCTTCTGCATCAGGGTGGTCTTGTCCTCGACCAGCACGATCTCGCCCTTGTTGATGACGCCGACGCGGTCGGCCATCTCCTCGGCTTCCTCGATGTAGTGCGTGGTCAGGATGATGGTGACGCCGGACTGCTGAAGGGTGCGCACCACCTCCCACATGCCCTTGCGCAGCTCGACGTCGACGCCGGCGGTGGGCTCGTCCAGGAACAGGATCTGCGGTTCGTGCGAGAGCGCTTTCGCAATCATCACGCGGCGCTTCATTCCGCCGGAGAGCGTGATGATCTTGTTGTCCTTCTTGTCCCAGAGCGAAAGGTCCTTCAGCACCTTCTCGATATGCGCAGGGTTCTTCGGCTTGCCGAACAGGCCGCGGGAGAAGCTCACCGTCGCCCACACGCTCTCGAAGGCGTCGGTGTGCAATTCCTGCGGCACGAGGCCGATCAACGAGCGCGCCTTGCGGTACGAGGTCTGGATGTCCTCGCCGCCGACCAGGACGCGGCCCTCGCTGGGATTGGCGATGCCGCAGATGATCGAGATCAGCGTGGTCTTGCCGGCGCCGTTGGGGCCGAGCAACGCAAAGATCTCGCCGCGCCTGATCTCGAGATTGATGTTCTTGAGCGCCTTGAAGCCGGACCCATAGGTCTTCGACAGATTGGCGACGGAAATGATGGAGGACATGTGGGCCGGTTGAGGGTGGGGAGGGGGCGCCGAATCCGCCCTCTGGCGGGCGGAAGACCGGCGGAGCCCTGAAATAGGAATGGCCTTGCCCCGCCGCAATTGGCTGGAGAAAAATGGTCTCAAAACAGGCCCTTCAGGGGCAGGTTTCGGGCAAGTGTTGCGCGATGGTCACGGGTTGCGGTTAAGATCGCCGTTCACGCGCCTCTTTGTTGCGTCTGCGAGCAGGCCGTGGCTACGATTCCGGCCAATCGCGAAGCGTATGTCCCCAGGGAAACAATCGATGAGACCGAACGGCCGTCACACCGCCGGCGCCAGCCAGTTGCTCGCTCTCCGCATGTGGGCGATCTGCCTGCTCCTGCTGTCAGCTATTGCCATGAGCCCGACCACCGCCAAGGCGGCGCCGAGCCAGGCTGCCGCGACGACGCATGTCTACCTGCTGCGCGGCGTGCTCAACATCTTCTCGCTCGGGCTCGACACGATCGGCGCCCGGCTCGAGGCGCAGGGCATCCCGGTGACGGTCGCCAACTTCGTCTCCTGGTCCTCGCTTGCCGATGAGGCAGCTGCGAACTACAAGGCCGGCCGGCTCAAGACCATCGTTCTGGTCGGGCACTCCTCGGGCGCGACCGCGCTGCCCGACATGATCGCCAAGCTCAACCACCTCGGCGTTCCCGTGAAGCTCGCGATCGGACTCGACTCCGTGTTCAAGACCAAGCTGTCGACCGGCGCAGAGCGCTACATCAACATCTATATCGGCGACGGTCCGGGCGAGCCGGTGCGGGCCGCGGCGGGATTGCGCGGCAAACTCGACAATGTCGACGTGCGCGGCAGCGGCGTCGGCCACATCACGATCGACAAGAACGAGGCGATCCAGCGCCGCGTGATCGCCGAGATCGACGCTGCGATCGCCCGCTCGCGCGGCCCGGCGGGCCCAATCGCTTCACCCGGCGCAGCACCGCGCGCCGCACGCTCGGCAGCGGCGGTAGCGCCGGCGAGGAACTGAAGCGGCGCGCGGCGCCGGATCAGGTCCGTGCCCCAAATTCCACCCAATCGGCGGTCATTAAGCGCCGCGGTGGAGGGCGCTTGCCCTCGTGAGACTGCGGGACTTGATGTCTGATCCAAGGCGACTTGTGGTGTGGGCGGCGGTTGCGCTGCTCGCCTTGACCCCCGGATTGGCTGCAGCTTCGCCTGCCAAGTCGAAGCGCGCGGCGGTGACCACCGTGGCGCCGCCACCTCCCGCTCCGCCATTCGAGCCGCTGCCGCCGCCGAAGATCTACCTGTTCCGCGGCGCCATGGGGCCGATCTTCTCGACCGGCATTGACCGGCTCAGCGAGAAGCTGACCAAGGCCGGCTTTTCGGCCGACGTCTACGAATTCACCTTGTGCCGGCTGATCGGCAATCGCGCCATCGCCAGCTACAAGGAGAGCCCGGCGCCGATCGTGCTGATCGGCCATTCCATGGGCGGGCTGTGCTCGGTGATCATCTCGGAGATGGCGGCCAAGGAGAACATTCCGATCAGCCTCGTCATCACCATTGACCCCGCCCATGCGACCGATGACGTGCCGCTCAATGTCGAACGCTTCATCAACATCTTCCTCTCCGACAGCGTGCTCGGCGGCGGCGACGTCGTGGCCCTGCCCGGCTTCCGCGGCCATTACGCGAGCTACGATCTGAAGGAGAACAGCCGCGTCAGTCATATCAACATCGAGAAGTCCGACGACATCCATCGTCAGATCGTCGAGATGGTGACGCAACTGCCGCGCATATCGCCGCAGACCGAGGCCGATGCGGTGCCGCTGCGCTATGTCCTGCCGGCCGATACGCTGGTCGAGTTGTGGGACAGCGGCGTGCGTTTGCCGGTACGTGCGGGAGATACGATGGAGAGCATTGCCGCAGCCAATCGCGTGCCGGTCTGGGCGATCGCGCAAAGCAACTCGCTGCCCGAAAACGCAACGCTCACCCCGGGGCAGTCGCTCATCGTGCCGCGGCACCTGACGCCGCCGGAGCCTGCGGCCGCAGCTGCGATGGCGGTGCCGCCACCGGCGGCACCTTCGGGGCGGAAGAAGTAGGTTTTGCTCAGACGTTCGAGCCGTGGATCGCGTCGATCACGGCATCGGTGACGTCCTTGGTCGTCGCCTTGCCGCCCACATCAGGCGTCAGCACGCCGGCCGCGCAGACCTGCTCGACCGCCTTCATCAGCCGCGCGGCCGCATCTTTCTCGCCGAGATGCTCGAGCATCTGCGCGCCGGTCCAGAACGTCGCGACCGGGTTGGCGATGCCCTTGCCGGTGATGTCGAAGGCCGAGC
>Ga0102590_1003131_pt1 | contig 17312 bp, 18 predicted proteins | sample AraplaMF_Col_mMF_FD_76859 | JGI IMG/M metagenome (GOLD analysis project Ga0102590, IMG submission 76859) | Arabidopsis root microbial communities from the University of North Carolina, USA - plate scrape MF_Col_mMF | ecosystem: Host-associated > Plants > Roots > Endosphere | place: USA...
GCCCCTTGGCGGTGATCATCAGGCCCGCAAAGAAAACCCCGCTGAAGGCATGGCCGCTTTCGGCCATGCCGCGAATGGTCGGCTCGATGATCTCCTTCATCGTGCGCTCGGTCATCTCGGCCGTCATGACGGGTGCCGGCGAATAGGCGCCCATACCGCCGGTATTCGGGCCGGTATCGCCCTCGCCAACTCGCTTGTGGTCCTGCGCGGTTGCCAGCGGCAAAGCACTCTTTCCGTCGCAAAGGCAGAAGAAGCTCGCTTCCTCGCCATCGAGATAGGCTTCGACGACGACTTCGGCCCCGGCCTCTCCGAAAGCACCTTCGAAACAATCGTCCACCGCGGCCAACGCCTCGTCCAGCGTCATGGCGACCGTGACGCCCTTGCCGGCGGCGAGGCCATCGGCCTTGACGACGATCGGCGCCCCCTGCTCACGGATATAGGCCTTGGCCTTTGGCGCGTTGTTGAAACGTTGATAGGCACCGGTCGGAATGTCGTAGCGGGCGCAGATATCCTTGGTGAAGCCCTTGGAGCCTTCGAGCTGAGCAGCGGCGGCCGACGGGCCGAAGACTGCAAAGCCCGCGGCGCGCAGCCTATCGGCGATGCCGGCAACCAGCGGAGCTTCCGGTCCGACGACGACGAAATCGATCGCCTTTTCGCGGCAGAAGGCGACGACCGCATCGTGGTCATCGATATCGACCGCAACCAGTCTCGCGTGTTCCGCTATGCCCGGATTGCCGGGCGCGGCATAGAATTCCGTCATCAGCGGCGATTGCGCCAGCTTCCAGGCGAGTGCGTGCTCGCGTCCGCCCGATCCGATCAACAGAACCTTCATGCCTGATCCCTTTCCTACTGGTCTGGCCGCCCGGCCTGTTGGTTTGGCGGTTAAGCGGGAAGGCCCGAAAGGTCAAGCGGGAAAGCTTACCAGCCCCCGCCTCCGCCACCACCACCGCCTCCGCCGGACGAGCCGCCGCCGGAAAAACCCGAGGACGAGCTGGAGGGCGGCGGAGACGGAATGGTAGAGGCGATCGTCGAGGCCATCGACGAGGAGAAGCCGCCGATGCGATCGGAAAAGCTGCCGCTGTTGAAATTGCCGGAATACCAGCCGGGATTATAGGCAGCCGCGGCGGCTCCCGCGGAAGCCGCAGCCAGCCAGATCTCGAAGGTGCGCGACCAGGGCTTCTCGACGCCGAGCGCCACGGCATAAGGCAACAGGGTCTCGAAATGCTGCGGCGACATTTGCGGCACGCCGGCCGTGTTCATGCGGTCCTTTTCGGCGAGCGTCAGATATTGCCGCAGGCCATCGACACCGGCCGTCATCTTGGCGCCGAGCGGCGTCGGCGCGTCCATGATGAAGAAATAGAGGATATTGAAGAGCACGATGCCGCCGACCGCAAAGAGCATGGGCGTTTCGTGGAATTCCATCAGCGAAGAGCCGAGCGCCAGTATCACGGCCGAGAAAATACTAAGGCCGACGAACACGGCGATCGCAATGGCAATCACCGCGAAAATCTTGCTCACAAGCGAACGGCCCCGATGCAGCGCCTTCGCAAAACCCGCCACGAAGACGGACAGGAAAACGGAAATGCCGATGGGGATGATCATCAGCACGATCGTATCCGGCTCCAGCGAGCCGAAGACGAAGAGCGCTACCAGGGCCGCGGCGCTTAAGATCAAGCCGCCAGCGATATAACCGGCATTGGAATTGTAATATTTGCCGCGATGCTCCCGTTCGATCGAAGACCGGAAGCTCTGCCCGACGGATTTGACCTTTTCGCCGTTGGCCTTGTCGATCGTGAGTGTATCGCCGCTGCCGCCCACGGCCTTCAGGAGTTCCACCTCGCCAGCCTGGAGCTTCTCCTTGCCGGGCGACTTGTCGGTGCGGCGGATGATGATGGAGTCCTTCAGGTCGTCGAGCCTGAAATAACCACGCACGGCAAGATCGAGCGCCGTGGCCGAAAGTGCCGTCCAGCCCTGGCCGGAAAAGCCCCTGTTATCGATGTAATTGACGAGCGCCGGAGAGATCCCAGCAGGCGGATCCCAGCGCGGTACGACGATCTCGCGCGCCGGATCGCGGCCAACCTTCAGCCAGGAGCGCGTGTAATAGAGGAAGACGAGGATAAGACCGCCGAAACCGATGAAATAGTTCCTGTTATCGCTGAACCACCAGCTGCTTTCCTGATCGGCGCTCGGCGGATCTATCGCACCTTTCGGCAGTTTCGCGGCAAAGGTCAGCCCCTCCTCCTCGCCGAGGGGCGCGGTGGTCGCGACGACCAGTCTGCCGTCGTCCACGCTCGCTCGCGCATTCTTGCCGGTGGCACCGACGGGGCCAGTGAAGACGGTGACATCTTCTGGTACGACGCCCTGCGGAAAGGTGACCGTCGCCACGGCCGAGCGGATCGGAAAAATCCAGCCGTTGCCGGTGACGTTCCAATAGAGTTCATCATGATCATCGAAGTAACGGATCTGACGGTTCGTTTTATAGGTGAAGACATATTGGTGGCGGCCGGGAGAGATCGTCACGTCTTCGGAGCCGGCATAGATGCGGATGCCGCCGGTGACGGACTCCGTATGCCAGGGCTCGTCCCTGCCGTCGCGCTTGACCGAGACGACGCTGAAATCGACGCTACGGCGTCGGCCGCCCGCATCCCTAAAGGTCAGCGGAAAATCGCGGAAGATGCCGCGCCGGATGCGGTCGCCTTCGGCATTGACGGTGATCGTTTCCGCCACCGTCATCGCTCCGCTCTTTTCCAGCTGGATGGCGGAATCGAAGGAGGCGATGAATTCGGCGCCTATGGCTGCCCGTGCCGTCAGCATCAGCAATAGCGCGAAGCAAATGCCGATAAACCGCTGGACCATGTCCCCTCCCCCTATTGCGGTTCAGCCTATGGCGTCTCGCGATCCCTAGGCTTCGTCCTTGTAGGCTACCCCCAGCCCCGCCAGCGTGCGCCAGTAAGCCGGGAACGTCTTGCCGACGCAATCAGGGTCGAGAATCGTGATGCCATCGATCTTCAGGCCGGCAAGCGCAAAGCTCATGGCGATGCGGTGATCGGCAAAGGTGTCGATCTCGGCCGGCAGCGTCTGACCCGCGAGATCGGGATCGGAATGGACGATCAGATCGTCACCTTCCTCGACTGCCAGACCTTCGCGGATATTGTTGAGCCCCGTCGACACGGCACGAATACGGTCGCATTCCTTGACGCGCAGGTTGGCGATGCCGACAAAGCGGACCGGCGTCTCGTTGAAAGCGGCGAGAACGGCGATCGTCGGGACAGCGTCCTGCATCTGCGAACCGTCTATTTCGGCCGGCAGATGCGGGAACTTGGCGATCGTCTCGTAAGCCTTGGCATCCGGCTGGGTGAAGGCATCGTTCGCCACGCCAAGGTCGATCTTGCCACCGCTCAAAACTTCGGCCGCCCAGAGATAGGTCGCGGCGGATGCATCCGGCTCGATGACGAAATCGGCTGCTGTATAGCCGCTCGCCTGGACACGCCAGGTCGCCGCATCGAGCTGCTCCACCTTGGCGCCGAAGGCTTCCATAGCGGCAAGTGTCAGATCGACATAACCGCGGGCGCCGATGTCGGTACCGGCAAGCGCAATCGTGACAGGCGCGTTGGCCCCCTGCTTGGCAAGCGGTGCTGCCATCAGAAGAGCCGATACATACTGGCTGGATAGCCCCGCATCGATCTCGACACGGCCCGAAGCGAAATGCCCGTTGCCGCGCACGGTCACCGGCGGGCAGCCGGTCGGCGCCTCCGCATCAAGTCCAAGTGACTTCAGCGCTGCAACCAGAGGGCCGATCGGCCGCTTGCGCATATGCTCGTCGCCATCGACCACCACCGTGCCTTCGACGGAGGCAACGGCAGCCGTCAGGAAACGCGTCGCCGTGCCGGCATTGCCGAGGAAGAGCGGCGCTTTCGGCGGCAGAAGCTTACCGCTGCCGGTCACGACGAAGGTCGTCTCGTCGGGCTCGTCGATCTGCACACCCATGGCCCTGAGCGCCTCGGCCATATATTTCGTGTCGTCGCTCTTTAGCGCCCCAGTCAGCCGGCTCGTGCCCCTGGCAAGGCCTGCCAGCAGCAGCGCACGGTTGGTGATCGACTTCGAGCCCGGCGGCACGGCACGACCGGCCAGCGGCTTGCCCGGCGGGATGATAGTGAGCTTGGCTTTACTCATTGCGCTTGTCTCTTCTGTCGATTGCAGCGGCCGTGGACGGCCTTGTCGGACTGCTCATAGCAGTTTTTGCGCAAAGACAAAGGTCAGAACTTGACCGTCGGTACGGCGCGGTCCGCCTCGTTGGCGATTTCGAAATATTCGCGCTTGGAGAAGCCGAACTGGCCGGCGACGAGGTTCGAAGGGAAGCTCTCGACCTTGACGTTCACGTCACGGGCAGCGCCATTGTAATAGCGACGCGCCATCTGGATTTCGCTTTCCATCGTTTCCAGCGAGGCCTGAAGCTCGGAGAAATTCTGGTTGGCCTTGAGATCGGGATAGGCTTCGGCCAGCGCCATCACCCGGCCGAGCGCCTGGCCGAGCAGACCTTCCGCCTGTGCCCTGCCCGCCACATCGCCGGCGGGAACGGCCTGCGCCTTGTTGCGGAGTTCGACGACTTCTTCGAGCGTGCTCTTTTCGTGAGCGGCATAACCTTTGACCGTCTCGATCAGGTTCGGGATCAGGTCCGCACGGCGCTTCAGCTGTACATCGATACCGGACCAAGCTTCTTCCGCCATCTGCCGCGAGCGGACGAGGCCGTTGTAGATGAAGACGATGTAAAGTGCGATCAGAACGATGACGCCAAGAGCGATATACATCGCGAATCCCCCGCAACGAAGCAATGTTTGCGCAAAGACTACGCAGGATTCCCGGCTGTCGTCAAACACCGATATGCGCGAGAATTCGGGCCGCCGTCCGCTCCGGCGAAAGCGCCGTCGTATCAATTTCGACTGTATGTTCACCCAGTCCGCGCAACAGTTTATAGTTTGCCCGGAGCTGTTGCAGCCTCGCCGTATCTGTCAGCTTGAGCGCCTCGGACCGGCCGGGAGAGATGAGGCGCCTGGCATTCTCCTCCGGCGCGCAATCGAGGAGAACCGCGACCAGATCCGCGCCTCTAGCGGCAGCCAAATCGAGATACCAGGAGAACATCGCACTATCATGCTCGTCATCCGCAAGAGCATCGGTAAAGACAAAGCTTTCAGCCGGATCGGCGTGGACGGCATGGTCGAAAACCGCTCGCCGAATCTGCTCACGCAGTGATGCATGCAGAGGGTTGCTACGGGCGAAAAGAGCTTCGGCTGGATTAAGCAGCATATGATTGTCGATGAGCCGCGCGCCGAGCCTTTTCGCCAGCAAGCGGCCGACAGTCAGCTTCCCAGTGCCTGGCCAGCCGTTGATATGGATTATACGGCTGGCAGGCTTTTGCGTCACGCGGCCTCTTTCGACAAGTTGACGCCGCCGGCGTCGGTCAGCAGGAAGGCTTCGCCGCAGGCCTTGGCGAGCGTGCGCACGCGCAGGATGTAGCTCTGGCGCTCGGTCACTGAGATCACGCCGCGAGCGTCTAGCAGGTTGAAGACGTGGCTGGCCTTGATGCACTGGTCGTAAGCCGGGAAGACGCATTTGTGCAGGCGCTGGTTGGCGTTACCATCAGGCGCGCCGGCGGCGAGCAGCGCCTGGCATTCCTTTTCGGCATCGATGAAATGGCGATGCAGCATCTCGGTATTGGCGAATTCGAAGTTGTGGCGGGAATATTCCTGCTCGGCCTGCAGGAAGACATCGCCGTAGCTTATCTTCTCGTCGCCTTCGCGGCCGTTGAAGTTCAGATCGTAGACATTGTCGACGCCCTGCACATACGTGGCGAGGCGCTCCAGACCATAGGTCAGCTCGCCGGCGACCGGAGAGCATTCGATGCCGCAGATCTGCTGGAAATAGGTGAACTGCGAGACTTCCATGCCGTCGCACCAGCATTCCCAGCCGAGGCCCCAAGCGCCGAGCGTCGGGCTTTCCCAATCGTCCTCGACGAAGCGGATATCGTGCAGCAAGGGATCGAGGCCGATGGCGGCGAGCGAGCCGAGGTAAAGTTCCTGCAGGTTCGGCGGGTTCGGCTTCAGGATGACCTGATACTGATAATAATGCTGCAGGCGGTTCGGATTTTCGCCGTAGCGGCCGTCGGAGGGACGGCGGGAGGGCTGCACGTAAGCTGCCTTCCAGGGCTTCGGTCCCAACGCGCGCAGCGTCGTGGCCGGGTGGAAAGTGCCGGCGCCGACTTCCATGTCATAGGGCTGCAAAACCGCACACCCCTTGTCCGCCCAGTAGTTATGCAGGGTCAGGATCAGCGCCTGGAAGGAGCGCTTGGGGTTCATATGATCAGGGATGGCAGCAGACATGGAACGGCACCGATTGCTTAGAATATGAGCGCGACAGGTGCCACGCAGCGCCGCAGGGGTCAAGGCTTTTGCACCGCGTTCGGCCAAACCTGACACCCCGCAGGTCAGCGCCATCGATCACCGATCAATGTCGCTCAAGACGGCTTCGGCCTATTCCTCTTCCCGTTTCAGGCGATATTCGCCCGTTGCCGGATCCTTTACCAGCGTGCCGACCGCTCCCGTCTGGCGCTCCTTCTCGGCGCGGCGGGATTTTTCAGCAAGCCTCTGCGCGTCGGAGACGAAGCGGCGATACAGCCACCAGCCCGCGCAGACGAGGATCAATAACGTAATTAGCTGTGCCATATCCCCTCGGTTCTCCCATTAAAGCCCGTAACGGCTCCACAATGCTCTTTCCTCCGCCGCTTCGACAAGCCCCGATGCGAGACCGGACGCCGCACCTTCAAGCGAGACTGGTGAGACACCAGGAATACGGCGGCCGAGCAGACCGCGGGTGGCCGTGACGAGCTGCAGCTTGGTTTTCTGGCCGTAGCGTTTCTTCAGTTCCTGGCGCATGTCGCCGAGCCCGTCGATCAGGCCGAGCTCCAGGCCGCGCGTACCGCTCCAGAAGAGACCGGAGAAAACGGCCGCATCGTCCGTCAGCTTGCCGGCGCGGCGCTCGCGCACCATCGAGATGAAGACCTGATGGATCTCGAGCTGCAGGCTTTTGAGATATTCGATATCCTTTTCCTTCTCGGGCTGGAAAGGATCGAGGATCACCTTGTTTTCGCCTGCCGTATAGACTCGACGCTCGACGCCGATCTTCTTCAGGAGTTCGGGAAAACCGAAGCCGCCCGAGACCACGCCGATCGAGCCAACGATGGACGTCGGGTCGGCGATGATTTCATCGCCCGCCAGCGCAATCATGTACCCGCCGGAGGCCGCAACATCCTCTACGAAGACCAGCACCTTTTTCTGCTTTTCACGCGCAAGCTCGCGGATACGCGTGAAGATAAGGCGTGACTGGACGGGCGAGCCGCCCGGCGAATTGATGGAGATGGCAACGGCCGGTGTGTCCTTCATGGAGAAGGCCTTTTCCAGCACCGGCGCGACATTGGCGAGATTGAGGGTCGGGCGGAACTGACCACCGCCACTGATGATCACGCCCTGCAGCCTGACGACGGGGATGACGATCCCATCCCCGCGAAACCGCTTCGGCATCAGCTTTCTCAAAAATCCAGCCATTTCTCTTCCTTAACATGATCGGCGGCGCCAGCATGCATATGCACATTACAAGGGCATTGCATGTATGCGCTGCAGCGACAAACGCAATGGCTATGCTCTCAAAACATCGCTCCTCCATTTTCTTGTTGCGAATGACTTGCATTATCATTCTAATCGGGCATAGTGCCGGCATGGCAAACAGGTGAGAATGGCATGGACATCATAAATCCGAATGCGAAGGGCGGCTGGCGGACCGAGCGCGGGGAAGCCTCGCTCTCCGACGTCTACCGCACGGTGGGTACGGGGCGGCACAGCTCCACATGGCGGCGCGCGGCAGCCTTCCTCGGCCCCGGCTACATGGTCGCGGTCGGCTACATGGACCCCGGCAACTGGGCGACCTCGCTCGCCGGCGGATCGAAGTTCGGCTATGCGCTGCTGACCGTCGCACTGCTTTCGAACATCATGGCGATCGTGCTGCAGTCGCTCTGCGCACGCCTTGCGATCGGCTCCGGCCGCGACCTGGCGCAAGCCTGTCGCGATGCCTATCCGAGCTATGTCGCAGTGCCGCTCTGGGCCTTTGCGGAAATCGCCATCATCGCCACCGATATTGCCGAGGTGATCGGCACGGCGATCGGCCTCAATCTGCTGTTCGGCATTCCACTCGAACTCGGCGTGCTGATCACCGCGCTCGACGTTTTCGTCATCCTTCTGTTGCAGAGGCTTGGCTTCCGCTGGATGGAGGCCTTCATCATCACGCTGCTCGGCGTCATCGCGATCTGCTTTGCGATCCAGATCTTCCTTGCCGACCCGCAATGGGGCGCCGTCATCAAGGGCTTCCTGCCTACGCCCGAGGTCGTCACCAACCCGGAAATGCTCTACCTGGCGCTCGGTATTCTGGGTGCTACCGTGATGCCGCACAATCTCTACCTTCACTCCGGCATCGTGCAGACACGCTCCTACGGCCATACCGTGCCGGAGAAGAAGGAAGCGCTGACCTTTGCGACCCTCGACTCCACCGTGGCGCTCTGCTTCGCACTCCTGATCAACGCCTCGATCCTGATCCTTGCCGCAGCAGCCTTCAATGCCAACGGCAAGACGGATGTGGTGGAACTGGGTGAGGCGCATTCGCTGCTGTCGCCGCTGCTCGGCCTTGCCATTGCGCCCACGCTCTTCGGCATCGCGCTGCTCTGCTGCGGCCTGAATTCCACGGTCACCGCCACGCTTGCCGGGCAGATCGTCATGGAAGGCTTCCTGAAAATCCGGCTGAAGCCTTGGGTGCGCCGTCTGATCACCCGCGCCATCGCCATCGTTCCCGCGGCTTTCGTGACGATCTGGTACGGCGATCAGGGCACGGCGGAACTGCTGATCCTGACCCAGGTGGTGCTCAGCCTGCAGCTTTCCTTCGCCGTCTTCCCGCTCGTCATGTTCACGGCCAGCAGGGCGAAGATGGGGGAGCTCGTCGCCCCGAAATGGCTCAGCGCCGTCGCCTATGTGGTCGCTGTCGTGATCGCCGGTCTGAACGTCAAGTTGCTCCTCGACTTCGTGACCGGAGGCTAAACTTGTTCTCGGGCAATTCCTGAATTGGTTCTTTACGCAATTCCGAACGGAAAACCGCTGCACAGTTTTTCTGGAATTGCTTCAGAGCCTGCCATAGGCCGCGCGGCCATTGTTGAAATCATCGACGAGAGGGGAGAATTTGTGGCTCCCCTTTACGTGCATGATGAGGGGCGCACGCAGCGAAAGCCGGGCGCGTGAGCCCTTGATCGCCGTCACCAGGATGCGGACGGCGTTTTCTCCTTCACGCGGATGAATGGCGGTGATCTCGATGCCGCCGAAGCGCCTGCCGCAGCCGTCAATGATCTCGGCGATCGATTGCGGCCTCGCGATCAGCGACAATTGTCCGCCCGGTATCATGATGGCGCCGGCCGTGCGGATCCAGCTTTCGAACAGGCCGTCTGTCATGGCATGCGCCTCCGCCTTCAGTGCATCCGGCGTCCTGCGGTCGCCGGCATCGTTGAAAGGCGGGTTCATAATAACGTGATCGAAGCTTTCGTCGATCAAGCCTGCGTCATTGCGTGCCCTGGCGGTCAGCGTGACATCGGCCTCAACGACCGAGACGCGGCCGGCCATATGAGCGTTGTCAGGCAGTTCGATGCTGCGGCGGGCGTAGTCAGCCATCTCCGCCGATCGCTCGAAGAGCACGACCTCGGCCTTTACAAGGCGGGAGGCGACGGCAAGGCCGGCTGCACCCGCTCCGGCACCGAGATCGGCCACCTTGATCGGGCGATCATCGGCAACGAGAGCGGCGAGCAGCATGGCGTCCATGCCGGCGCGATGGCCCCTGCCCTTCGGCTGGACAATATGGAAAAGGCCGCGATGAAAGGCGTCTATCGTGTCAGTCACCGCCTGCGTCACCTCTTCACTTCCGCTCGCGCAATTCGCCGCCGAGACCCGCATCGGTGAGGATGCGCCGGGCCTGATCGGCCATCGCCTCGTCAACCAAGAGGCGGCGCGGCAGCATGCCGAGCGAGCCCTCCAGCACGCTCATGCCCTGATCGGCGATGAAGCACGCAATTCCCGCATCCTTCATGAGGCTCTCTGCGAAGGAGAGCAGAACGGGATCGTTTGCGCGGATAAGCTCATGCATTTGCCGTCATTTTCCCTTCCGAATTTGCTGGCAGCGACAATTCACCCCTTGCCGCCTCCATCGCCCCTTTCTATTGTCAAAGGCAACGAATGAACAGGAGTCCGGGTCGTTGGGCGTGGTCATACCGCTTGAAGAAAACAAAAACAAACTGGCTTCCATAAAGCCGCTGGTGGACCTCACCAAGGCCGATATGGAGCGGGTGAACCAGCTCATCCTTTCCAAGGCCGGATCCGATGTGCAGATGATCCCCGAAGTGGCGAACCATCTCATCTCCTCCGGCGGCAAGCGCCTGCGGCCGATGCTGACGCTCGCCGCGGCCTCGCTCTTCGGCTACCGGGGCGAGAACCATATCAAACTCGCGACCTCGGTCGAGTTCATGCACACGGCGACGCTTTTGCATGACGACGTAGTGGACGAAAGCGACCTGCGCCGCGGCAAGTCGACCGCCCGCATGATCTGGGGCAATCAGGCGAGCGTTCTCGTCGGCGACTTCCTGCTCGGCCAGGCCTTCCGCATGATGGTCGAAGTCGGCTCGCTGGACGCGCTCGACGTGCTTTCCTCTGCGGCTTGCGTGATTGCCGAAGGTGAAGTGCTGCAGCTTTCCGTCGCCAAGAACATGGAGACGACAGAGGACGACTATCTCTCCGTCATCCGCGCCAAGACGGCAGCACTCTTTGCCGCCGCCGCCGAAGTCGGACCGATCGTTGCCGAGACCAGCAAGTCCAACCGCAATGCGCTGAAATCCTACGGCATGAATCTCGGCCTCGCTTTCCAGCTCGTTGACGACGCGCTCGATTACGGCGGCAAGGCTGCCGATCTCGGCAAGAATGTCGGCGACGACTTCCGCGAAGGCAAGATCACCCTTCCGGTCATCTTGGCCTATCGCCGTGGCACGCAGGACGAGCGCGCTTTCTGGCGCGATGCGATCGAAGGCGGTAACAGCAGCGATGCCAATCTGGAAAAGGCGCTCGGCCTGATCACCAAATACGGCACGCTGAACGACACGATACAACGGGCCGTGCATTACGGCACGATCGCACGCGATGCGCTGGCGCCGCTGCCGGATAGCCCTTGGAAATCGGCCCTGATAGAAGTCATCGATTTCTGCATCGAGCGCGTGAACTGACGCGTGCCTCCGCGAGGGGCATCTCTTTGCAGCAAAGCCGCCGCACGCTTTTGCGCGGCGGCGCTTCAATCAAACGTCCTTGAACGTGGGCTGAATTTCTTGCAGGGCCGCTTCAAAAAAGCCATCCTGTTGTGAATCAGTGTTTGCAACTGATTTTGCGGTTGGCCCATTGAGTCGGCCGTCCCTGAAGAAAGGTTTTCTAATGCGGCAGAGATTTGTCACCCGTCTCCTTTCGAGCGCAGCCCTGGCGGCGGTCCTTTCGCTCGGTGGGATCGGCGGCGTGAGCGCCGAAGACGCGACCAAGGCAGATGACGCCAGCAAAGCCGTGACCTTCGATCCGGACAGCGTTTCCACCTTCTCGGGCGCGTTTCTTGCTGCCCGCACGGCCGATGTGGATCACGATTATCCGACCGCAATCGAGCTCTACAAGAAGGCCCTGCAGATCGAGCCGGGCAATCCGGAAATTCGCCAGCGCCTGATGATCTCGCTGTTGCTCAATGGCGACATCAAGGACGGCGTGAAATATGCCAACGACCTGAAGGGCGACCCGACCGTCGAGCGTATCACCACGATCGTGCGCAGCATGGATGCGATGCGCCGCGGCGAATTCAAGACCGCGGAATCGATCCTGAAATATGACGGGCCGAACGATCTCGACCGCATGATGAACGACCTTCTGCTTGCCTGGGCGCGCGTCGGCGCCGGCCGCGGCAAGGAAGGGCTCACCATGGTCGAGAAGATGAAGGGACCGGATTGGGTCCGCATCTTCCAGAACTACAATGCCGGTGCGATCGCCATCGTCAACGGCGACGTCAAATCCGCCCGCCAGCACCTGAACGATACCGTGCTGGACAAGGAAGGCGGCGCGACTGCCCCTGATACTTTCATGCGCGCCATCATGGCGCTCGCCCGCCTCGAAGCCTCGCAGGGCAACAAGCAGAAGGCGCTCGACGCCGTCTCGGTCGGCGACAACCTGCTGCCGAACTACGCACCTCTGAACGCGCTGCGCGACAGCATAGAAAAGGGCGAAAAGCAGGAACAGCAGGTCAAGAGCGCCGAAGAAGGGGCTGCCGGCGTGCTCTTCTCTGTCGGCGGCGCGCTGAACCGTGATGGCGCCGAAGACATTGTCTCGCTCTATCTGCAGACGGCCAAGGCGCTCGATCCGAACAGCGCCGATACGCTGGTGCTGCTCGGCGGCATTGCCGAAAAGCAGAACCAGATGGACCGCGCGATCGCGCTTTACCAGAAAGTGCCGGCGAATTCGCCGATGCGCCGCATTTCCGAACTGCAGCTCGGCCTGGCGCTCGCCCAGGGCGGCAAGGTGGACGAGGCCCGCAAGCACCTGCAGGCGTTGATCGCGTCCGACCCGAAGGACGTCAGAAGTTATCTCGCCTATGGCAGCGTGCTTTCTGACGCCAAGGACTATCAGGCGATGGCCGATAATTACGACAAGGCTGTCGAAGTGATCGGTCCGCTGCCGGGCCGCGCCGACTGGAGCGTCTTCTTCCAGCGCGGCATCGCCTATGAGCGGCTGAAGAAGTGGGATCAGGCGGAACCTAACTTCCGCAAGGCGCTCGACCTCAATCCGAACCAGCCGCAGGTTCTGAACTATCTCGGCTATTCCTGGATCGACATGAACCGCAACCTCGACGAAGGCCTTGAGATGATCAAGAAGGCCGTCGAGCTCCGTCCTGACGACGGCTACATCATCGATTCGCTCGGCTGGGCCTATTTCCGCCTCAACCGTTACAACGATGCTGTCGATGAGCTGGAGCGCGCCGCCCAAATCAAGGCTGGCGACGCGACGATCAACAACCATCTCGGCGACGCATACTGGCGCGTCGGCCGCAAGCTTGAAGCCGTCTACCAGTGGAACCGGGCACTCGCCTCCGAACCCGAGGAAGCGGAGATTCCGAAGATCAAGGAAAAGATCGCCAATGGCCTGCCAGCCCAGGACGATGATTCCAAGGCGGCCGACAAGAAGCAGCCGGATCCGCAGCCGGTGACGCCGCCGCCGGTCGACAAGAAATCCTGAGGCCGCATGCCTGAAACGGGCATGCCCTTTTCAGGGGCGGGCGATTTTGCCATTACCGAAGATGCCTGCGCGAAAATCAATCTGGCCCTTCATGTGACGGGCCAGAGGCCTGACGGCTATCATCTTCTCGAAATGCTGGTGACGTTTGCACGGCACGGCGACCGGTTGGGTTTTGCGGCTGCCGATGCCGACGATTTCACGCTTTCCGGCCAGTTCGCCGATGTGCTTGCCAATGATCCCGGCACCAATCTGGTGCTGAAGGCGCGTGACCTGCTGCGGGAAGCGGCAGGCGGGGCTCCATCCGTGCGCATCCATCTGGAAAAAAACCTGCCGGTCGCTTCCGGCATAGGTGGCGGTTCCGCCGATGCCGCAGCGACGCTGCGCGGACTGATGCGCCTGTGGGATGTTGCGCTTCCGGCAGACACCATTGCCGCACTGGCACTGAAACTTGGAGCCGATGTGCCGATGTGCCTCAAAAGCGCGCCGTTGATCGCACGCGGTGTCGGCGAAGAGATCGAGACGGCCGATGCCCTGCCCTCCTTCGCCATGGTGCTTGCCAACCCTTTGAAAGGCGTTTCCACGCCCGAGGTTTTTCGGCGGCTCGCGACCAAGAACAATCCTCCGCTGGTCCTGATCAAGACGCCGCACTGGATGGAAGCCATACGGGCGACGCGCAATGATCTCGAGCCGCCGGCGCGGGAGCTGGTTCCTGAAATCGCCGAGATTTCAGACATGCTCACGGCAGAAGGCGCACATTTCACTCGCATGTCCGGCTCGGGGGCGACCTGCTTCGGCATCTTCGAGACGCCCGTTGCAGCACTCCGTGCCGCTGAGCGACTTCACGCGGCCCGCCCGGACTGGTATTTCCAGGCAACGGAGACTTTTGCAGGAGGTGTATGATGGCAGGCTTGGACGAAACACGCGCTTTTGTTCCCCTCGGTATCGCCGTGCTGACAGTTTCGGATACGCGCACGCTGGCCGATGACAAGTCCGGCGATACGCTGGCGGCACGGATTGCCGCAGCCGGACACCAGTTGATCGACCGTGACATCGTGCCTGACGACCGCGAGAGGATCGCCGCGCGTGTGCGCGCCTGGACGGAAGCCAAGGAGATCGACGTCGTCATCACCACGGGAGGGACCGGTTTTACCGGCCGCGACGTGACACCCGAAGCCCTGGAGCCGCTCTTCGAAAAGCGGATGGACGGGTTTTCTGCCGTATTCCACCGCATTTCCTACGACAAGATCGGCACCTCGACGATTCAGTCGCGCGCCACGGCGGGTGTCGCCAACGCTACCTTCATCTTCGTGCTGCCGGGCTCTCCCGGCGCCTGCAAGGATGCGTGGGACGGCATCTTGGAGGCACAACTCGACTACCGCCATATGCCCTGCAATTTCGTGGAGATTATGCCGCGTCTGGACGAGCACCTGAAACGCGGCGCGACGACGTAGACTGGCTACAGCAGCAGCATTGCCTATGTCGCAAGGCCCGGCAGCTTGGGCATTGTTTCCCAGCTATCACCAAACAGCACCACACAGCTTATGCCGTGAACATCCGTGACGACGAGCGTCCAGGTGCCGCTTTCGGCGGCATAAACCTCAAGAATGGCGTTCTGGTTGATCAGTCCGACTGCCGTGAGCTTTTCAGCAAAGTTACTGTCCAGGAAACTGACGATCTCGGATCGGCCTGCGCAACTGCGCATCATCTGCGATGCTGCCGGATGCGGATGCGCGATCACCAATGTCGTCAATATGACGGCCAGCAGGCCGTGGACCATATTGCGCAGCATGACGCACCTCCTTTCGCCGGGACCCCGGCAGAAGAGGAGATTTTCGCTGACCTGTTCTGCCGTTCACCGGCATTCCATGGCCATCCGTTGCGAAGCGAGGCGCTTCGGCGGCGCCATGCCCAAATTATAGCGCGAAATCCTATTGGGCGCCATCTTTTTGCAACATCGAGGAGCGCAGCTATCGCGCGGCGCGGGCGACCCAGGAGGGAATCAATTCGCTGGAGAGTTGGCGTGGTTTCTGCGCCTTGGCGAATTCGGTAAGGCGCATGCCGCTCTTTGCAGCGGATACGGCAAGTTTCTTCGGCATGAGCAAGCCGAGTTCCAGCGGTGGTCTGGCACGGCCGACACGCTGGAAAAAGGGGCGTCGATAGCCACGCGAGGCAGTAAAGCGCGCAGAGACCTTATTCAAGGCCACATATTCCGCGACTTCGTCGATCCAGCCCGCCTGCGGTCTTGCGCCGGGCTCAACGAAGAGCAGCCATTCGCCGCGGGCGGATCGGATGATATCCTTGATATCCCACTGTGAATGGAAACGGCAGCCGGCGGCATCCGCCACCCGCGCTGTGCCGTCGCGCGAGCCGTGATCGAGCACGACCACGTCGCTGACGAGGCCTTCCACGGCGCCTGCCACCAATACCGATAGAGTCTGGGCCAGCTCAGATTCCTGATCCTGGCATTCAAGAACGACAGTCAACATTGCCTGTTTATAGAGCGCCGCACAAAATTTTGCCAGCGGGACTTTCCCCATTTTGTTCTTGCATTGTTCTCTTTTTGCGGATAGGAATTTAATCATCAAAACGAGCGGGAACGAGCGTTTTCCGCCGCTGGAGAATCCGATGAGACCACAGTCCCTTGCAGGGCAGGACGCGTTTGCGCCTGCCAATACGGCAGATATTGCCGACGCGATGATCGCGGCCTCGGGGCTGCGCATCGAGGTCGACCGGCGGCGCGGTCGGGGCGCGGGATTGAACCCCAGCGGTCGTTTCGAGCCCATGCAGCGCGAGACCTTCGACGACGGCTGGCAGAGCCTGGAAGAGCTGCCGCCTTTCAAGACCGAGGTGCAGATTGAAAAGCCGCGCACCGCTATCACGCGCAATGAGTCTCCCGATCTTTCCTTCGACCGGTCGATTAACCCCTATCGCGGCTGCGAGCATGGCTGCATCTACTGCTTTGCCCGGCCGACACATGCCTATATGGGTCTTTCGGCGGGGCTGGATTTCGAAAGCAAGCTCTTCGCCAAGCCGGATGCGCCGAAGCTTCTGGAGCGCGAGCTCGCCAAGCCGGGCTACAAGGTGCGCGTCATCGCGATCGGTACCAATACCGACCCCTATCAGCCGATCGAGAAGGAATGGCGCGTCATGCGGCAACTCCTCGAAGTGCTGAATAAGGCCAATCATCCCGTGGCAATCGTCACCAAGTCGGCGATGATCCTGCGCGACCTCGATATCCTCACGGAGATGGCGGCAAAGAACCTCGTGCGTGTCGGCATTTCGGTGACGACGCTCGACCGCAAACTTGCGCGCCTCATGGAGCCGCGGGCATCGACGCCGACGCGCAGGCTGGAGGCGATCCGTGGGCTTTCCGAGGCTGGTGTGCGCACGTCGGTGATGGCCGCGCCGGTCATCCCTGCGCTCAACGACCACGAGCTGGAACGCATCCTGGATGCCGCCAAGGCGGCGGGTGCTGAAGAAGCGAGCTATGTGCTGCTGCGGCTGCCGCTGGAGGTGAGCCCGCTGTTCCGCGACTGGCTGTTGCAGAATTATCCTGATCGTTATCGCCATGTCATGTCGCTGGTGCGCTCGATGCGCGGCGGCAAGGATTATGATGCCGAGTTCGGCAAGCGCATGAAGGGTGCGGGACCTTATGCCTGGCAGATCGCCCGCCGCTTCGAGATGGCGGCAAAGCGGCTTGGGCTGACCCGCCGAAGCCTCGCCCTGCGCGACGACTTGTTTGTGCCGCCCAATGGCAGCGGCGTGCAGCTTTCGCTGCTCTGACTGATTGTTTTCATGCAATTCCGGACGCAAAACGCTCAAGCACTTTTGCTGGAATTGCTCGCGAGCTTGCGTGAGGCGTGAAGAAGACCTGCCCTGCGTCTTCTGCCTTGCGCAATTCCCGCGGATGGCCCTGACCGCACCATC
>Ga0102590_1003134_pt1 | contig 17298 bp, 17 predicted proteins | sample AraplaMF_Col_mMF_FD_76859 | JGI IMG/M metagenome (GOLD analysis project Ga0102590, IMG submission 76859) | Arabidopsis root microbial communities from the University of North Carolina, USA - plate scrape MF_Col_mMF | ecosystem: Host-associated > Plants > Roots > Endosphere | place: USA...
GATGCCGATCAGCCAGTCATCGGGCAACGGCTCATAGACATCAGGATCGAGCACGAGCGAAAACTCGTCATAGGCCTGGTGCGGCTGGGCGTGGCTATTGATCACGGCGTATTCTCCAGATCGGCAAGATTTCCGGTGCCTGCTACCTCAGGAAGGGGTCTGCCGGCGATCGGCAGGCCCTCCGCATCAAATCCTCTGGCGGTGAGGTCTACCCTTCCGCGCTCAGAGAAGCTTGGTCTCGACGTCGATATTGCCGTGTGTCGCCTTGGAATAAGGGCAGATGCCATGGGCTGCCTCGATCAATTCCTGGGCGACGTCGCGATCGATGCCAGGCAGGCTGACATTGAGGCGCGCCCTGAGGAAGAAGGAGCCGTTATCGACGTTGAGATCAATCTCCGCATCGACCTCGGGACCGGCCGGCAGCGTGATCTTCCGCTGCGAGGCGGCGAACTCGATGGCGCCGATATAGCAGGCCGACCAAGCGATGCCGAACAGGTTTTCGGCAGCTGGATGAGGTTGCGGCAGCTTGATGTCGATCGTGCCGTCGCTGCTGCGTGCAGAGCCGTTGCGGCCGCCGGAGATGTGGGTTTTGCCGGTAAAGAGAAGCTTCTCGGTCATGGTGATATCCTTTCGGTTTGGATTTATTACGCATCCGATTAAATCGGATGCGCTCTAATACGTCGCACCAAAACCGATGTCAACAACATTCCGATTTAATCGGATACGATTTGTTTCTCCGACCAAACTCATCACATCAAGGCGAGCAGACCTACCCGCTGAGCAAAGTCACGTCTTGCCCGGGAACAGAGCCCTCTATAGGTTCTGCCGGCAAGCGCAAGGTGGCCGTCCATGAAAAGCCCGCAGAGATGACATGTCCTCCATAACAGCAGACAATGCGGGACAGTATGGCGACAGCCGGAAGCTCGCCGCGCGGGCTCGACTGCATAGTCAATACACCATCGCCGAGACGGCCTGGTTTCCATGGGTTGCGGCGTGGTTGTCCCTGAAGCCAGGCGCTCGTGTCCTCGACGTCGGCTGCGGGCCGGCCTGGTTCTGGGCAGCAACGGCAGGTCTGCTGCCGGAGAATCTTGACCTGACGCTCGCCGACCTTTCACAAGGCATGGTCGACGAGGCGGTGGCGCGTTGCAGCGCCCTGCCATTCGGCTCCGTCCGGGGTTGCCAAGCCGACGCAGCCGCGCTCCCCTTCGAAGATGGCGCCTTCGATGCCGTGGTCGCGATGCATATGCTCTATCACCTGCCCGACCCGACCGCCGGCATCGCGGACATGTCAAGAGTGCTGAAACCAGGCGGCTTACTCGCGGTCACAACCAACGGCGCCGGCAATATGCGCGAGATCTACGAGCTAACGACCATATTCGGCAGCGCCCCATCCGATCCAGCTGCCGAAGCCTTCGGATATGACGCTGCCGAACGATTGATGCGGTCGCAATTTGGAAACGTGAGCATGTCGCAGCATCCCGCAAGCCTGCGGATCACTGAGCCCGAGGATGTATTCCTGGCGCTCACCTCCTATCCACCCGGCGATGGCGCCGGCGAACTGCAGCTCACCAGGTTCCGTCAAGCCATTGCCGACGCGTTCAGGCAGTGCAACGGCGTGCTTGAGGTCCACAGGGAAACTGCGCTGTTCTTGAGCAGGAAGACGGCCTGATCGGTATCACTGCATCTGCTGCGACGTTACGAGCGCGGCCGGCCGTCGTCGAACAGCGTGGCGAGCCACTGGTAGTATCGCGGCTGCTGCTCTCGGAGCTGGCTGCGCGAATAAGGCGGCCGATCAATATCACCGAACAGGTAGACGCTGGCCGTGACCGCGAAGAACTCGTGACCGTTGCTCATCATGTAGGAATCGCCCGGCCAGACCCGCCGGCCGATATCGAAGTATTGCTTGACATCGGGGTTGTCGAATCCGCCCGGAAGCATCCGGTCGTGATAGGCATGCAGAAGTTCATGCAGGATGATCGGCTTGTCGGGCGCAAGACTTTTGACGCGCAGGTCGATGCCGGTCTTGCTGCTGTAATGGCCGGGCCCGGCTTTTGCGGCGGCGGGGTTAGCCCAGATCCTGATCGTGCGCATGAAGGTGAGAACATCGGGTTTCAGATCGACATGCTCGACAATGTCGAGCTGCCGCTTGACGGCCGCGACCATCTCCCGGTCGGGCTCCGCGCCCTTGGCGTTGGTGAGATCGACCTGCCATCCATGATAGTTGAAAACCAGCGGATCGGCTGCTGCCGCCCCCGTTGCCGCGATCATGATGGCGATGGCGGCGCAAAGCGCCAGAATTCTCGAAATCGGTCTCATGGCCCCTCCTCAACATGTCCGACGCGGACTGTTGCACAGGCACCCTGAAGGCACAATCGCGTCATCACGGCGTTGATGTCGCGCGCATAAGGGTCGGGAAAATGCCGATGTCGCCGGGCGGCGTTCAGACCTTCTCTTTCTTCCTGATTTTTTCCTTCGGTTCCACCGGCGCATCGGGCGTCGGCGCCAGAAGCTTGCGCAGTGACGAGATCTTGTCCTTCACCAGCGGCCGGAAGCGCGTCGCGCGATAGGGCATGTCGGCAGCACCATAACCCTCCGGCCCGTCGTCATTGCCGCGATTGATTTCCGCGAGCTTCACCCCGATGAAGGTGCCGTCGATATAATGGGTATATTCGCCCACCCAGCGGATCGTATAGACCTCGCCTTTGCGGATGAGCTGGTCGATGCTGACATGCTTGAAGGTATCGTTGATGCAGACGACCTTCTGGCCGACGTGGAAATCATAGCTCATGGATCAAACTTTCGAAACGGCAATCCGCCTGGCCGATCTATAGCGTGCCCTGCGGCGGGGATGAACCGTTTTCTGCCAGCCGGCCCAATTGCCGCCGCAACATCAGCATCCGCCCCATGGTTCAGGAGGACATGCATCAGTCGCAATAGGCCTTGCCGCTCTTGCGGGAGCGAAGATCGAAGTGGAAGTGGTTCCAGTGCTCCGGGTTGCTGCCGGGCCCGAGCACGGTGTTGAAATAGCGGCAGCTGTCGCTGCGCACCGCCTTCAGCAGCCGCCCCTCGCGCAGCGAGAACAGGCCCTTCTTCCGCACGTCAATCTCGTGGCCGTTCTTCAGCACGAACTTGCCGACGTCGATGGCGTTGCCGCGGGCGTGTTCCGACATCGGATTGTATTTCTGCCGGCTGTTGTTCATGCGCCGGCAGGAATAGCCGCCGAGCGGCTGGATCGTCCTGATGCCGGACCAGTAACGGTAGCGGGCGGACGGCGCCAGTTCGTTCTTGACCCATTTGGCGAAGGCGAGCGTCACCTGGCAGTTCAGCGTTACAGCCGGGCGGACGCCGATATTGCCGGAAAGCCCCTTCAGCGACACCGGATAAGGCACCTGGCAGGCCGGGCCGTTCGAAATCGGCGGCTTGTCGTCGAAGAGCACGCCCATGCGCTTCAACTCGCGCCGGCAGGCAAGCTCGGAGGATGGCATGACGCTGGGATCGACGGGTGCCGCCGGCTCGCTCATCATCGGATTGTTCGGCCGCAGCATCGCGACCTCTTCGCTCTCGTCCTCTTCGGGAACACGGGTCGGCGCCACCACCGGGCTGCCATCGTTCCAGGCGGGCGCCCGGCTCATCTGCGTCTGCGCAGCCGGCTGCGGCATTGGATGCTGCGCGGGCTGGCGCATAGGCTGGTTGAGCTGCGTCGGATTGTCGGTGCCGATGCCGTCGACAACAGGCTCGGTGGCATTGCCCTCGGCGATCTGCTGCTGTTGTTCCTGCGCCAGCCCGACGACCGGCTCGGCCCCGAGCTCATCATCCATGTTGACGCCGCCGGATGGGATCGCAAGATCCTGCGTGCCGCCCCAGTTCTGGTTCTGCTGCGCCAGCGCCTCGTCACTGTCGATCATCGGCAGCTTGCGCCCCGGTGCGGTTTGCGGCGGAGCGGCTCGTGCAGCGTGGCCGGTACCGGCAAGGTTCGGCGTGTCAAGGTAATCGACGGAGCCCTGGCTATTGCCAACGGGCGCGCTGGAAATCGGATAGGAGGCCTGACTTTCCACAGGTGCCATTCGGACCGAGGGCGCCATGCGCGCCGCTGGCGCCCGCGCGGGCGAGATCGAGCTGACCCTGGTGCCGTTGTCGACATTGGCCGGCGGCACCAGTCCGTCGCTGATCGAACAGGTGGTCAGCGCCGCCGAAAGGATAACGGGCAAAAGGGTTCGCCGAGGAAAGGAAACAAACGCCATACTCTTATCGCTTCCGCAGGCTGGCTGGGCAGTGACCGAAAAAACTCACTCTAATTTTAATTAAAAACGGTGAATGAAAACTTACCGGCAAAATCTGAACGCGACGGAATTGAAAAAGGCCGGTTTCCCGGCCTTTGATCTCTCCGCTTCCTCACGCTGCCCGTGTGTATCGGGTCCCTGCTGACTGCTCCCCGCGCAGGCGGAAATTCGCAAGCAGCGTCTTCAGCTGGGTGCTCTCGTCGGCGAGTGTACGGCTTGCCGCCGTCGTCTCTTCGACCATTGCAGCATTCTGCTGGGTCATCTGGTCCATGTGGTTGACGGAACCGTTGATCTCGTTCAGCCCGGTCGACTGCTCGCGTGCCGCCGTGGCGATCGAGGCGACGTGGTCGTTGACCTGATTGACCAGCGCCTCGATTTCCAGCAGCGCTTCGCCCGTCGAGCGCACCAGCGCCACCCCGCCCTCGACTTCCGTCGCCGATCGGCTGATCAGTTCCTTAATCTCCTTGGCCGCATTGGCGGAACGCTGGGCGAGTTCGCGCACCTCTTGCGCAACGACCGCAAAGCCGCGGCCCGCTTCGCCGGCACGTGCGGCCTCGACGCCCGCATTCAGCGCCAGAAGATTCGTCTGGAAGGCGATCTCGTCGATGACCGAGATGATCTGACCAATGCGGTTGGAGGAATCCTCGATCCGGCCCATCGCCGTCACCGCATTGCGGACGATCTCGCCGGATTTTCCGGCACTTGCCTTGGTCTCGGCCACCATCTCGCGCGCCTCGTTCGCCCGTTCGGATGCCGTCTTGACCGTCGCGGTGATCTCGTCGAGCGCTGCCGCCGTCTCTTCGAGTGCGGCCGCCTGCTGCTCCGTGCGCTTCGACAGGTTGCCGGTCGCCTCGCTGATGTCGGAAGCGCTTTCGTTGACGACATGGCTCGATTCGGCGATCGCATGGATCACGCCGTTCAGTGCATCGACAGCGGCGTTGAAATCGCCCCTCAGCTTGACGTAATCCTCGCCGATATCGCCGATCGCAACCGTCAGGTCACCGCCCGCAAGCTTCTCCAGGCCGACGCCGAGCGCCTGCATCGCTAGAGTTTGGCGCTCGGACGCCGAACGCAGACTTGCCTCGTTGCCGCGACGCTCTTCCTCGATCTGCCGCTGCCTATCGTCTTCCCGCCCGCGTAGCGCGCTACGCTCATCGACGGAGTCGCGCAGCACCAGCAGCACCTTGGCCATCTGGCCGATCTCATCGCGACGGTCACTGCCGGCGATCTCCACCGATGCTTCTTCGGCGGCAATCGCGTTCATCGCTGCCTTCAGCCGGGCGATCGGCGCCGTGACGCTGCGCACGATGGCATAGGCAATCGCGATCGTGGCGGCGGCGCCAAGCAGGCAGAGCACTGCGGCCCACATCGCATTCTGGCGATAGAGCGCGGCAAGATCATCCGCATAGACACCGGTGCCGACGATCCAGCCCCAGGGCTCGAAACCGGCGACATAAGAATACTTCAGCACTGGCTGGTCGGCGCCCGGCTTCGGCCAAAGATAATCGACGAAGCCCTTGCCGTCCTTCTTCACCTTGTTGACGAACTCAACGAACAGGAACTTGCCCGTCGGATCCTTCATCTGGGAGATATCGGTGCCGTTCAGCTGCGGCTTGATCGGGTGCATCACCATGGTGGGACGCATGTCGTTGATCCAGAAATAACCGTCGGCGCCGTAGCGCATCGCGCCGATCACGTCCTTGGCGGCCGCCTGCGCCTGTTCGCGGGTCATCGTGCCCGCCTGTTCCATCTTGTAATATTTGTCGAAGATGCCGAGCGCCGTCGCATCCATTTGCGCCAGCCCCGCCTTCCGCTCCGCTTCCAGCTCGGAATAGGAATAGTTCAGAAAGAAGACCATCGTCGCCGCAAGCACGGCAAGCGTGAATCCGACGAGGCAGTAGAGACGGGTGGAAATCTTGACGTTGCGCATGAGGTTCCCGGCGATTCTTGTATTTGAGATCGATCGCATTCTGAATTGCCGGAATTACTGGAGCGTAAAGCTTAATTAGAAGGCCATTAAATAACGTAAGGTCAGGTGACAGCCGTAAAATTCAACCATTTGAAATCGAATGAAATTTCAATCGGCAAAGGCGGCAACATTTTTCCCGCCGGCTGCCTCTAGCACCCGGCATTGCTGTCTTTTACAGCCCACGGCCTTTGCACTAGGGTACTCTCCAGTGAATCGCCGGCCCGACGCCGCACCCAGATGGAGAAAACTTGATGACCGATGCCGCCAAGCCGAGAGGCGAACTGACGCTGCGCACACTTGCGATGCCCGGTGATGCCAATCCGGCTGGCGATATCTTCGGCGGCTGGGTCATGGCGCAGATGGACCTTGCCTCCGGCATCCGCGCCACTGAGCGCGCCAGGGGCCGTGTCGTCACTGCCGCCGTCAAGGAGATGGCTTTCGAGCTGCCGGTCAAGATCGGCGATACGCTGTCGGTCTATACCGATATCGAGCGCGTCGGCCGCACCTCGATCACGCTCTGCGTCGAAGCCTGGGCGAACCGCGCCCGTTATGCCAAAATGGAAAAAGTGACGGCCGGCACCTTCATCATGGTGGCGCTCGACGAAGAGGGCAAGCCCAAGCAAGTCCCCGAGGAGTGACAGGCCGGGGATCGACAACATGGAAACGGTCAGCTCGCCGGAGGTCTTCCTTCACATCAAGGTGGTGATGGGCATGGTCATCAGCCTTTCGCTCGCCAGGGTGCTGACCGGCGTTGCCTGCATCGTCCAGCATCCAGCCAAGGCCAAGGTCTACCCCATCCATCTCGGCTGGGCGCTGTCGATGTTCCTGTTCATCATCCATATCTGGTGGTGGGAATATCGCTTGCAGGCCGTGCCGGCCATCGGCTTCGGCATCTATCTCTTCCTGATCTGCTTCTGCAGCCTGTTCTTCCTTCTCTGCGCCCTGCTCTTTCCTGCCTCGCTCGACGAATATGGCGGCTACGAAGAATATTTCATTTCCCGGCGCAAATGGTTCTTCGGCATCCTCGGCCTGACCTACGCCGTCGATATTCTCGATACGGCGATCAAAGGTCATGAACGCATCCTCTCTCTCGGCTGGGAATATCCCGCGCGCAACATTGTCTACATCATCCTCTGCACCATCGCCGCCTGGACTCCCAACCGCCGCTTCCACGCCACCTTCGTCATCGCCAACCTGATCTACCAGATAAGCTTCATCTTCCGCCTCTATGATGTTCTAGGGTGAGGCCCGGTCCCGCTCGCGGGAGTGATCGATCCAGTGGATCGATCACAGGGCCGAACGCCCGGAGCCATGCGAAGGGCCGGGCAGCGGCACCCACCCACTTTTCCTCATTTCTGTCCTTGTTGGAAGAAGTTCGGGTCTCTGGTGAATATCTGACGTCTAGATTCTACGCATATACCCAAACACGGAGACCAAGATGGAAGCTAAGACACGGAGCGAGGTTTGGGCTTGGTACAAGCAATTCTCGCATGATCCGGCCGCAGTGTATGACCGCATCTCAGAAAATTTTTTAAAACGTGTCGATCCGGCAGAGATTGCAAGATTTAAGGATGAATTTGGGCCGGTGATTCCTGAGGTCCACGAAAGGTTCCTCATAGAGATTGGAGCCGGGCGCCTGACAGAGGATATCACGCATAAAACAACTATAGCTTACTACAATTGCTTCCCGTCCCCTTCCGAGATTGCTGAAATTTTGAGGCGGGAAACGGTAGATTGGCTAATCTATCCGGAATTTATCGATGATGATGAAATACCTTGCTTCGAACTTCACAACAGTTCTGTTCTTGTTTTCAAGAAAGGCGAAGATGCCATTTATTTTCCGTTTGGAGTTACAAAGTTCGCCGATTCCTTTGACGAGTTTCTTTTCAAATTGATGTCGGATTGTGAATTCATACGCATCGCGATTAGGCTTGTGGCGGATACAGATCGATTGCAAGGTCGAACGCCCAGAGCCCAAGCGAAGGGCCGGGCAGCCGCAAACTCCATATCCCCACAGCCGTCACAAACATCACTGGCCGGCATCCGTCACCCGACGCATCGCACCTGCCCATCGAAGCCAGACAGCCGCATAGTAAGCAGCACATGCACACGCCCCCAGTATCGCGATGTGATGCAAAAAGAACCCGATCGTGGACTCCTGGAAGTCCCAGAAATCGATCGACGGCCGGGCCATGAGCCGGTCTCCGATTCCCATGACGAATATGCTGTGAATGCCGTATGCGGCAATTGCGCCCGCAACGGCACGAAGGCATGCGGTCCGGATCGCGTTTGGCGGCCCAACCCGTAAGAGCTTCCCAGTGACCACCATGATCATCGACCAGTGAAGGCCAAGATGGACGGCTGCGAGGATGAACGCCCAATAGGCCGCGAGGATGTGAATTTCGCGCGCCGTCGGCCCACCGCTCAAGGGAAGGAAAGCAAATACCGTGCGGGAAATCAGCACGCTGGTCACCAGCAATGCTGATATCGCCAAGGCGATCGAGATATTCGAAGCGATTGTCAGAAAACTCGGCCTGCCGCGCACCGCCTTTGGAAGCCGCGCCCACCATCGCCTGTTGAAGACGTTGTGCGAGACGAGAAGGACGAACATGCCAGTACCGATCAACTCGTGCGTGGTGTTGTCGAGCCACCAATAGGCGAGCGCGACAAAAAGCAGTCCGGCCGCGGTGAAGTCGAGCACGAGGCGGATCACGAAAAAAGGACTCACGATGCGACGCCCCCGCCGGGGATACGATCCGGCCTAGTCAATGACGGCTCCGTCAAATTCCTTGAGAGCGTCGAGAGTGTAGAGGAAGTCTTCATCGGCCCTGGACGAATGACAGGACTGACACCGCGCCGTGTTCTCGGCCATGTTGACGCTGCCGTCCGGCTTGAACCATTGGAACTGCCAGTCGCCGGTGCGACGGTCTGCGTCATAATCGCCGCCCCAGCCGGAACCCTTTTCCATGACGAAGGTGCGATAGACTTCCCCATCGCGGTAATCGACCAGCACGAAGTGCGTACCGTCTGGAACAGGTTGCCCGTTCTTCACCGCCTGGATGGCTTCATTCGTCGTCATGATGTGCTCGGTCACGTTGCCGCGCCTGACGGTCGTGTAATGAACAAGGCCTGCCAATTCGGGCAGCGTCGTCCGGCTCGGCTCGGCGTCGACCTTCCAGCCGACCAGAACTACGGCGCCGGCCATGGCAAAGAGAATGGAAATGCGCTTGATGAGATGAAGCATGGATGTCTTTTCCTGGTTTTGTGCGGAAGATTCGGGCGACCGGCTTCGGCAAAAGCGGAAGGCCGCTCGTCTCATTCGCGTCCGAACACGTCTTTCGCGACGGCGACGGCCGAGACCGCATTCGGCCAGCCGGCGTAGAAGGCAAGGTGGGTGATCGTCTCGATCAGCTCGTCCTCGGTCACACCGTTCTGGCGGGCCATGACAAGATGGGATCTGAGCTGGTCGGGCCGGTTCATAGCGATCAGCGCGGCAACAGTGACCAGGCTGCGATCCCGCTTCGACAGCTGCGGGCGCTCCCATATGTCGCCATAGAGGACGTCGTCGGTCAGTTCAGCCAGCTTCGGCGCGGTCGCGCCCATCAGCTGCTGGGCGCGTGAGCGCCGGGACTTGTCGTCCCCTTCTGCCGGTGTCTGAGCACTGACGACGCCCGGCAGAACGGCCAGCATCATGCTGGCCGACAGCATCAGGTTTCCCAACAGTTGTTTCATGGATTTCACCTCATGGTTTCCAGGATCAGACGAGATGCCTCGCGAAGAAATCCTTCACCTTCGCGGCAGCGCGATCAGTCGAGCTTCTTCTCGCGGAGGAACGTCGAAACCAGGTCGGCGATCTCTACGTTGTTCAAGTCGGAGAACGCGAAGTGGGTGTTGCCGCGGATGCCGATCTCGGGAAGGTGCACGACGGTGACATCGCCGCCATGCCTGTTCACCGTGTCGCGCCACAGACGCGCCATTGCCAGGCGCACCCGCCAGCTGTCCTGCGCCGGCATCGTTGTCGGCTGGTCGGGAATGTTGTCGCCGTAGTAGATGACGATCGGGATCTTCGTCAGTTTGAGAAAGTCGTCCATCGGCACAGGCACGCCCTTCAGCGTGTCAAAGGCACTCGGCATATCGGCGGGGACCTCGCCTGCCGGGAACACGAAGCTGCTGCCGGGTTCGAAGGCGACGATGGCTTTAACCCTGTCGCTCTTGATAGCCGTTAGCCAGCCCGGTCCGCCACCCTGCGAGTGAGTGAAAAGAATGCCTGGACCGATTTTCTCGTACAGCTTTGCCACCGCATTCGACACGACGTCCATGTCGAACGGCCCGGTGTTCGGCGTCATCGCGCGAAAATACTGGTTCAGCGCTTCCGGATCACGGGAGAATTGCACGCCGTCGAAATAGTTCGGCCAGATGCCGACACGGAACTGGTTGAACCAGAGCTGCTCGTCTGGCGTCGGCTTCACTGTTGTCTCAGCCATGCTCCGTCCCGCCCCGCCCCGGCGCGGCTGGTCGACGAGATAGGTGGAGAAACCTCGACGCAGGAAGATGTTCTGGAAGCCTTCGCGGCCGTCGGGCGTCGTCTCCCAGGTCTTGGAGAATTGTCCGGCACCGTGCCACATCACGATCGGGTACTGACGCGGGTTTGCCGGCACCTGATAGAAGGTAAAGGCATGATCGCCGTGATAGGTCTGCCCTGCGGGATCGAGAGGTTTCAGCGGATCGAAGGTTCCGGGCGCCGTCGTGCTGGTTCCTCCGACGGCAAAGCTGCCCTGCTCCTGGATGACCAATGGCTCCGGCTTTGCCGCATCGGCAGCTGTCGCCAATGGCGCGGCAAGCTGCGCTGAGGCAAGCAGCAATGCGGCCAGGGTATTGGACAATCCATATCGCATGTAGGCTTCTCGCTTCGTTTCAGATGGCGAGAAGGTAACGGCATCCGACCGAAAGGATTAGACGCCTCGGACAGCTAGGGTCTATTAGTCAGACTAATTAATCACGAGCTGTTGATAAGCCGTGATGGAATAAAATCGGCATTACTTTCCTCTATAGCGGAGGGCATCGACGAACAGGGTGAAGGCGGGAGATGCATGCCGCCTGTTCGGATAGTAGAGATGGTATCCAGGGAAGGGTTGGCACCAGTCCTCCAGAACCCGAATCAGCCGCCCGTCTTCAATGTAGGACTGAACCTGGTCCTCGGGCATGTAGGCCAGTCCCAACCCGTCCAGCACGGCGCCGATCCGCATGGCGATGTTATTGAACACCGTTTGGCCCTCGACACGGACGCGCAGTTCACGTCCGTCCTTCTCGAACTCCCAGGGATATATCGTCCCGTGTGTAGGCAGCCGCATATTGATGCAGTTGTGAGCCGTCAGATCTTGCGGGACATCAGGGCGCGGATGGTGCTCGAAGTAGGAGGGCGCTCCAACGACCGCCATGCATACCTCGGGGCCGATCCGAACCGCGATCATGTCCTTCGCCAAATGCTCGCCGAGCCGGATGCCGGCGTCGTAACGCTCCGCGACGATGTCGGTCAGGCCGTAGTCGACGATCACCTCGACATTGATATCGGGATTATCAGGAAGAAATCGCGCCAATGCCGGGGCGAGAACGGAAATCGCAGGATGCTCGCCTGCCGTGATGCGAATGGTGCCAGCCGGCCGCTCACGCATTTCGCTCAAGGCGGCGATCTCGAACTGAATTTCCTCAAATCTCGGTCCAACCCGTTCCAGCAGACGTTCCCCTGCCTGTGTCGGCGACACGCTTCTGGTCGTGCGGGTCAAGAGGCGAAGCCCCAGCTTCTCTTCGAGGCCACGCACCGTCTGGCTCAACGCCGATTGCGACACGCCGAGCTTGGCGGCGGCCCTGGTGAAGCTCCGTTCCCTGGCGACGGTGAGAAAGGCGACGAGTTCGTTGAAATTGTTGTCCTGGGGCATTCATTAGTCCGCCTTATAGGTCCATGCGCATTACAGCATCCAATCGAAAGCTGACACGAGGACTAAGTTCACGTCAACTCAACTGCGAGACCTGGGGCAGCCGCTGCGTCCGATGACGCTTCTTCGCCTTCGCCTCGCAAAACAAGCGCGGATACGACCATGAAAATACGCAATATCGGCGATCTCCAAGTCTCGGCACTCGGTCTCGGCTGCATGAGCATGAGCGTCGCCTACGGCCCGCCCGCCGACGAAGGCGACATGATCAGATTGATGCGCACCGCCCATCAGCAGGGCGTGACCTTCTTCGACACGGCCGAAGCCTATGGCCCTTTTGCCAATGAAGAGCTTGTCGGCAAGGCGCTCGCACCGATCCGCGACCAGGTGGTCATCGCCACCAAATTTGGCTTCGATATCGATCAGCAAACCGGTGAACGCCGCGGCGGCACGAACAGCCGCCCCGATCATGTCAAGGCGGTTGCCGATGCCTCGCTGCGCCGACTGAAGACGGATCGCATCGACCTGTTCTACCAGCACCGCGTCGATCCCGACGTGCCGATCGAAGACGTGGCGGGCGCCGTCAAGGACCTGATCGCGGCCGGCAAGGTCAAACATTTCGGCCTTTCCGAAGCCGGCGTTCAAACGATCCGCCGCGCCCATTCCGTTCAGAAAGTGACTGGCGTCCAGAGCGAATATTCGCTCTTCTGGCGCGGCCCCGAAGCGGAACTGCTGCCCGCCCTTCAGGAACTCGGCATCGGTTTCGTGCCCTTCAGCCCGCTCGGCGCAGGCTTCCTGACCGGCAGGATCGACGAGAACACCAAGTTCGATGCGAGCGATTTCCGCAACATCGTGCCACGCTTTTCACCTGAGGCGCGCAAGGCCAATTTTGGGCTCGTCGACCTGATCAGGCGGATCGGCGATCGCAAGGGCGCAACACCCGCACAGATCGCCCTCTCCTGGCTGCTGGCCCAAAAGCCATGGATCGTTCCGATCCCGGGAACAACGAAGCAGCATCGGCTGGAAGAGAATCTCGGGGCGGTTGACGTGGACCTGCTCGCCGACGACCTCGCCGAGATCGACGCAGCCCTCTCCGGCATCGAGGTCCAAGGCGAGCGGCTTCCCGAGGCAGCACTGAAGATGACCGGCCGATAAGGCTTGTCGCCGATGCCGCCCGCCCTTTCGCTTGGGCTCAGGGCGTTCGGCCCTGCGATCGATTCACTGGATCGATCGCTCACGCTTTGCGAGATCGGGCCTCACCCCCGCAGAAACTGCGATCCCTTGTCGAACCCCAGTCCCGGGAAGATCTTCCCCGTCAAATCATCGGCAGACACATCGAACTGCCGGTAGAGCATCGCCGCGGCGAGCTCGCGCACGTCGGCGGTCGGCATCAGGTCGCGGTCGTCGAGCAACTGGCCGTCGCCGATGCCCGGCCAACGGCCGAGGATGCGGCCGCCGTTGATGGCGCCGCCGGCAAGCAGCGCGCAGCCGCCGGTGCCGTGGTCGGTGCCGCCTGAGCCGTTCTGGCGCACGGTGCGGCCGAACTCCGTCATGGCAAGCACCAGCGTCTTTGCCCAGATCTCAGGCCCGAGCGTGGTCTTCAACGTATTGATCGCCTGCGAAAGGTCCTGCACCGGCCGCTTGAACTGGCCAGCCTGGCCGATATGCGTGTCCCAGCCGCTGATCGAGAAGCTGGCGATGCGGTAATCGCCCTTCAGCATGTTGCCGGCGAGCGCCGCCACATCGGCGATCTTGGCGCCGCGCTGCCCCTCCGGCTCGACCATCATCGAGGCGCTGTGGGCCCGCGTCGCCTCGGCAAGTGCTTCGGCGAACGGCGGATCGCCGGCATAGAGCCGCGCCAGGAATTGCATTTCGTCGCGCGCCGGCGCCAGATTGGAATCCGACGCCCAGACATCGACATTGTTGGGTCCGGAGAGGATCAGCTCCGTCGAAGTGTTGATGTCGATCGCCTTGCGCGCATCCGAGCGCGGAATGACGGCGAGCGCCCGGTTCAGCCAGCCGGTCTTTTCCTCGGCGACATGCTCGCCACCGGATTCCAGCATGTCCTGCCCGTCGAAATGGCTGCGCTGGTCGCGGTAGGGCGTCGACACCGCATGCACGAAGGCGAGCTCCCGGCTCTTCCACAGGGGCATCAGCTCGGCGGCCGCTGGATTGAGGCCAAAATGGCCATCGAGATCGAGAATCCCGGTATCGGGCGTCAGCGCCAGTGTCGGCCTGAGCGCCGCAAAGCCGGCATCGCCATAGGGCTGCACAAGATCCAGCCCGTCCATCGCGCCGCGCAGCACGATGGTGACGAAACGGTTGTCACCCGGCATCGCCGCGAAAGTGACCGGCGTGAAGATGGGGGCGGCGGCAAGACAGCAGGCAGAGGTCAGAAAGCCGCGGCGGGACAGCGAAATCCGGTTCGTGGGCAGCGTCATGGGCGGGGCCTCCTAAGCAGGTTCCGGAAAAGTGTCCAACGGTTTTCCGGCCAGAACCTGCGACAAAACCAAAAAGCTAAGCAGACGAAGCGTTGGCTTGCCAACGAAAGTCTGCTTAGCGGCGATTGAATTCGGGCGATGCCAGCACCAGCGTCAGCCCGCTGATCTTGTTCGGCGCCTGCGATACCACGCGGATCGTCTCGTCGCGGGCGGCATCGGCAAGCGTCGACTTCAGGAATTCACGCGGATCCTGGTCGCGACCGAACTGGGCCGCGGCCCGCCTTGCCCAGGCCAGCCGCTCAGCGAGCTGGCTGCCGGTGATCCAGGCGGAGAAGCCTTCCTCGAAACCGGCCGGGCTCGGCGGCAGCCAGGTCGGCTGCCCCATGCGCTTGAGTGCCCCCTGCCCCAGCGCCCGCGCCGTCTGGAAGGCTTTGAGGCGCTTCTCCCTCGCCTCGCCGGCGGGATCCGTCCGCACCGGCGCTCCTGCCATGCCAGGCGTGTTCGCTGCCATGTCGCCCTCGTCGGTACCCTGCTGGTTGGCGGCCAGGAAACTGCCGACGACGCCGTTGACCGGTCCCGCATTCAAAGCCCTCAGGCCGGCGACGACGTAGTCGAAAGGCTGGCGCGCCTTGGCGCCCTCGTCGCGCCAGGCGGCGGGATGGTCGAGCATCGCAGTGTAGACGGCGGTGAGGTCGCCATCCGTTTTCTTCCAGGCTTCGGCCATGTCGGACACCATCCCCTCGTCGGGCTGGTCGGAGATGAAATGCACCGCGAGCTTGCGGCTGATATGCGCCGCCGTCTTCGGATGGAGCGCGAGATCGTCGAGCATGTCGAGATAATCGTCGCGCGAGCGCCTGCGCCCGCCATAGCTGACGCCGAGCACCTCATGCGAGCCGGGTTCTGATATATTTGGCCGGAAGGCAATGTCCATCTCCTTGCGGTCGATGGTGAGCCCCGTCAGTACCATGGCAGCCGCCGTGACGTCCGCCTGGCTATAGCCGCTGCCGGCGCCGAGCGTGTGCAGCTCCAGCAGTTCGCGGCCGAGATTTTCGTTCAGCCCCTTGTTGCGTTTCATGCCGCCGGCCGAATCCGGCCCGAGTGAATCCGCCTGGTCGAGATAGATCAGCATGGCCGGATGGGCGGTGGCATTGCGCAGCAGATCGCCGAACTTGCCTGATATGAACGGCCGGACCGCCTCGGCCTCGTAGAGCGGCACGATGAGGCGCATCGGCAGGCTCTTGTTGGCGCTGGTGGAGAAATGATCGGTCCAGAAGGTCGCCAGCCGCTCGTAGAAGCCGTACGGCGACAACACCGCCTGCATCAGCCGCAGGTTCGCATCATGTTGAAACTGCTGCTGCGCCTGATGCTGCACCCCTTTGCGGATCTCGCGCTGCGTCGTATCGTCGGTCACCGTCTTGGCGTCCTGCCGGATCTGCTTGAGCTGCTGCTGCAGGCTGAGAATCGCCTGGTGGCGCATGTCTGGGCCGCCGAGGGGAAAGTCCGGCATCGCCGCCTCCCCCTTGCGCAGCTGGCCGATGAGCTCGTCCTTGCTGCTGGGCGGCGCCTCGCCCGGCCGGAAGCCATAACCGAACCGGATCGCCGCCATGGTTGGGAAAGACAGGCTCATGGCCGTTCACCTCATGATCACCGCTTAAGCAATTCCAACAAAAGTGCGTCGCGGTTTTGTGTCCGGAATTGCGTCAAACAAAAGCCAGAGCATTTCCGTGCCCGGAAATGCTTGAGGTGACAGGCTGCCAGCCGATTGCGACGCCAATCTGTAGGAAATGTGGCGATATCTAGACATGGACGATTTGTAATCTGTTGAAAAGGCTAAAGTTTATGCACGGAAGATGAAGGATGCGCCAATTGCGATCAGGGCAAAGCCGATCGCATGGTTCCAGGTCAGGTTCTCGCCGAGCCAGAAAATCGAGAAGCCGGAAAAGACGATCAGCGTGATCACCTCCTGCATCGTCTTCAACTGAGCCGTCGTATAGACCGCCGATCCGATGCGGTTCGCCGGCACCGCCAGGCAATATTCAAAGAAGGCAATGCCCCAGCTGACGATGATGGCGAGGAAGATCGCGCTGCTCTTGTGCTTCAGATGCCCGTACCAGGCAAAGGTCATGAAGATGTTGGAGGCAAACAGCATGACGACGGGCCAGACGGCGGCGGGAGAAAAGGACATGGAGAAACTCGGGGGCTGTGGAGGAAGGATCGAGCCGGTGAGATGCCAGCGGGCTTTACCTAGCACGCCGCCATCCGACGGCAAGCCCTCAAGGCTCGGACCAATCGTCTCACGACAGATTGGGATCAGCGGCAACTTGCGCAGCGGCTTGCCTTCCAGCATCACCCTGTTGCGGTCAACGTTTTACGATCGCATCTGCGGTTGCAAAGTGCTCAAGAGCTGAAAGGCCGGCGACATCGCCGCCGGCCTTCATAACCGCAGGCAGCGCTAGATTCGCATCGCGCCATGCGGTTCCTCGGCCTCCTCCGTGCCGAAGCGGACATCCTTCTTCTCGTAGCCGAAGCCGGCAAGGGCCGCGACGATGAACGCCACCACGGCCGCGACGATCAGGAGCGCATAGGCATAGTCGCCGTCCCAGCGGGCGGCCAGCCCCGCCTGCAGCGTTGCATTGCCCGAGGCGAGCAGGTTACCGAGCTGGTAGGCGAAGCCGGGA
>Ga0102590_1003137_pt1 | contig 17292 bp, 16 predicted proteins | sample AraplaMF_Col_mMF_FD_76859 | JGI IMG/M metagenome (GOLD analysis project Ga0102590, IMG submission 76859) | Arabidopsis root microbial communities from the University of North Carolina, USA - plate scrape MF_Col_mMF | ecosystem: Host-associated > Plants > Roots > Endosphere | place: USA...
CATCCTGCTGGCTTCCCATCCGCACCCGTACCACATCCGGCACAAGCCATATAGTTCAGTTTAATTTAAATTTTACTAAATATCAATTCCTATCCTGACCCTCTGATCTCCTTCAAAATACATATTATTTTATAGGATACAAAGGACAGAGGGCACAAAGGTAGCTAAAAATCGGGGAAAGGTTGACGGGATCGCCAATTTTAGAGCACTGGTAGTGGCTTATTCCGGAAAATGTACTGCAGGCGGATAGACAGCGCATGGAATAGCAGCTTGGCATTGGCATTACGCTCAATGTAATAGCAGGCGTTATCGAGCAGCTCCATGATACTTTCCATTTGTTTGAGATTAGCCAGCTTGTTCAGCTTGGCGGCAAAGTCCATTTCTTCTTCAGAAAACGCCAGCTGCTGCCTGTCCAGGAACTGGAGGCGCAGGCTATGTTCCAGCAAATTGATAAAATAGCGCAGGAACTGCTTCTGATTCTCGCGGCCGATCTTGGTGCTGGCTATCTGTTCTATCCATGCCTGAAGGGCAGGACGGTTGCCGGTAAATATATAATTCAGCCAGTTGCGTAGCAGCTCATGGTAGTCATCTTCTGCATTTTGCAAAAGTGTCATTGCCTCGCGGTAATTGCCCATGGCGATAGTAGCTGCCTGCCTCGCTTTGGCCGGGGCCGCCTTGGCCCGGGTTACCAGCGCATCAACCAGCACTTCTTTTGGAAGCGGATTGACCCTGATGAGATGTGTGCGTGAAAGGATGGTGGCCAGTATCTGCTCCTGGTTTTCAGCCACCAGGATAAACAGGGTATTGGGCGGTGGTTCTTCTATCAATTTCAGTAGCCGGTTGCCTTCGTTGCCCAGGTATTCGGGCATCCACATCAGCAGGATCTTATATTGGCTTTCGAAACTTTTAAGACTGAGTTTGCGGATAATATCATGGCATTCATTGGCCGTGATATTGCCCTGCTTGTTCTCTGCACCAATAAACTGCAGCCAGTCATAGGCATTGCCATACGGATGAGTGCCGATAAACTCGCGCCATTCTGCTACATAATCCGTGCTGAGGGGTTTATCACCAGGTTTGCGTGGAATAACAGGGTAGGAGAAGTGGATATCCGGATGGATATATTGGGAGGCTTTAATACAGGCAGAACATTGTCCGCAGGCATCGTTCTCCTGTTTGTTCTCACATACCAGGTATTGGGTAAAGGCCAGCGCCAGTGGTAAACCGCCCGCTCCTTCAGGGGCCAGCAGCAGCATAGCATGGCTAAGCCGGTTTTGTTGTACTGCCTGCACCAGCTGTTGCCGGATATTTTCCTGTCCTATGATATTTGAGAAAAGCATGAAACAGCAAATCTAACACACTATTTCAGTGAAACAAAACAGACGTTGGTAAAAGTGCCGGCGCCTTTTACGGTGTGATTATTAGCTTCAAAGTAATAGCTACCGGACATAGTCAGCTTCCTGGGGTCCCATTTGGTGAGCACCACGGAAGAAGTATCTGTTTCAAAGTATTTAACGCTGGAGCCCTCCCTGATGCCCGCCAGTACCAACCCCTGGTTCAATTCGGGCTTAGTCTTGCTGTAATTATAGGCTTTTTCCGGAAGGCTGTCGTCCCACACTGCGTCGTTATGATAAGGTCCGTCGAGCAGGTTAATAATTAGCTTAAAGGAATCTACCAGGGCTTCTGTGGCCAGGTGCTTATAGTTACCGGTATCTGCGGTGGTACGGAATAGGGTGTTATTACTTACGTCGAGGTTAATGCCGCTGCTATCCCGAAAAGACAGGTGCATGGTATAGCCGGAACAGCTGTACGAAGGGGAATTATTGCCACTCTCACAGGCACACCAGCTTCCCCAAAGTACAGCCACTGTTAATAAGGACAGTAGTTGTCTTTGCATATGTATTTTACACGGTTGAATAATTATTATTCGGTTGGCTATACACCTGTCCCGAAGCTTACTGCGGGACAGGTGTTCAGCGCATTACATAGGTATGGTGGCAACAGTTATGAGAGGGAGCAGGGTATCTGATACATCAATTGTAGTGTTTCTCGATCGCGGCTATCACTTCTTCGGACATGGGCTGTGTTTTGGGAGAAAATACAGCTACCAGATTGCCTTTTTCATCAATCAGGTATTTCTGGAAGTTCCAGGTAACTTCTTCCGGTTGAAAGTGTTTTGCCTTACTTTCGGCTAACAGCCATTTATACAAAGGATGTATATCTTCTCCCTTTACAGATATTTTTGCTGCCATAGGGAAGGTTACAGCGTACTTTTTGGTGCAGAATTCCTGGATCTCTTTGTTGCTGCCAGGCTCCTGCGCATGGAAATTATTTGCCGGGAAACCAACTATCACCAGTTTGCCCTGGTATTTTTGGTACAGCTTTTCCAGGTCTGCATATTGCGGGGTATTACCGCATTGAGAGGCAGTATTAACGATCAGGATCTTTTTGCCTTTATAGTCTGCAAAATTGATCTTTCCACCGTCAATGGATGCTACTTTAAAGCTATAAAAGGCCCCGGGTGCTGACAATAGCAGCATCATGGATACGAGCAATGATTTAAGCATAATAGTGCATTTTTGTGAGGCAAAGTTAGCTGGTGTACTTCAGCCGGTAAAGTTAATATATCCTGTGTCAAAATAATTAATAATTAATTAGTGAGTAAATGCCAATGCGCAGATGCTGACAACGGCGCCTGCCTCCCTGAGAGCCAGGCAGCAGGCCTCCGTAGTGGCCCCGGTAGTGATCACGTCGTCAATCAGCAATACGTGCCGGCCACGAAGGCCTGCGGTTTCCCTTGCAGTAAAGACCCCCGACACATTTTCCCAACGGGATACCCGGTTCTTACGGGTTTGAGAATCAGTATAGTTGAGTCGCTGCAGGGCATGCGGCAAAACCGGACGCCTGATGATCTCTGCCAGGCCGGCTGCCAGCAGGGCAGACTGGTTATAACCGCGGCGGCGAGCCTTGGCTTTGTGCAGGGGTACGGGCACTATGCAGTCAATTTCGTTTAGCCACGCGCTTTGCTGCAGCATAAACCCCATCTGGCGCCCCAGGTGCAGGGCTATATCCCGCCGTCGGTGGTATTTGAACTGGTGAACCAGGTGCCGTACCACAGCGCCCTGGTTATAATAATAGGCGGCCATGGCATGACAGACTTTTGTTCTTCCCCAGAAGACCTTTTCCAGGGTATTATCAGCATACAGGTGAAAGCCGGTAAGCGGCAGGCGGTGCTGGCAGCGCAGACAGAGTACATTTTCAGCAGGCGTGAGCCCTTCTCCGCAGTTATTACAAACATGCGGGTAGAAAAGATGTATCAGAGAAACAAACAGGTTCCGGATCATGGTCATAACAATGGATATTAAAAGCTGCAAGATAATAACTTACAGCTTTCAGAAGAGTTGCTGGTACACTTCATCCACCCGGCCTACCGGCACCACTTCAATATCAAATTTACCGGCGCCGCCTTTCTTATTATACCTGGATATAAAGATCTTATCGAACCCAAGCTTTTCTGCTTCCGCAATGCGTTGTTCAATGCGGTTCACTGCACGGATTTCTCCGCTGAGACCTACCTCGCCTGCAAAACAGATCTTGCTGCCGATGGGAGTATCTTCATATGATGAGAGCAGGGCACATAATACGGCAAGATCAATTGCCGGATCTTCTACGCGGATGCCACCTGCAATATTGAGAAAGACATCTTTTACACCGAAATGAAATCCACCGCGCTTTTCCAGTACAGCCAGCAGCAGTTGAAGACGACGAAGATCAAATCCTGTGGCAGTACGTTGCGGCGTACCATACACGGATTGCGTAACCAGTGCCTGTACTTCTACCAGCATAGGCCGCATACCTTCCATCGTAGCGGCAATGGCCACTCCGCTCAATTGATCTTCTCGTTGGGAGATCAATATTTCAGATGGATTGGTTACCTGCCGCATGCCCTGGCCGGTCATTTCGTAAATGCCAAGTTCTGCGGTGGATCCAAATCTGTTCTTGATAGTACGCAAAATGCGATAAGAGTAGTGTTGATCGCCTTCAAACTGAAGCACGGTATCCACCATGTGCTCCAATATTTTAGGCCCTGCGATGGCGCCGTCTTTGGTAATGTGACCAATGAGGAAAACCGGCGTATGTGTTTCTTTGGCAAAGCGTTGCATTTCTGCAGCAGTCTCCCGTATCTGCGATATACTGCCTGGCGCTGCTTCAATGAATGGTGATTGCAGGGTTTGTATGGAATCAATGATCACCAGCTGCGGGCGCAGTTTTTTTATTTCCTGGAAGATAGTTTGGGTAGACGTTTCCGTAAGAAGATAGAATTGGTCATTCTTTATTCCGAGGCGGTCTGCACGCATCTTCACCTGTTGTGCACTTTCTTCTCCACTTACATAAAGTGTGGTGATATGCGGCAACAACAGCGCGTTCTGCAAAAAGAGCGTGGATTTGCCAATGCCGGGCTCACCGCCTACCAGCACCAGGGAGCCGGGTACAATACCACCGCCAAGTACGCGGTTAAGCTCTGCATCAGGCGTTAGCAGACGTTCTTCTTCAACGGCCGTTACTTCCGAGAGGTTGATAATGTTATCAGAACGGGAAGGCTCTTCCTGTTTCCAGTTATTGTTACGTAGCGGAACATCTTTCTGTATCTTTTCTTCTACAAATGTGTTCCATTGTCCGCAGCTCGGACACCTTCCATTCCATTTAGCTGATTCATATCCACATTGCTGACAAAAGAAGGCGGTCTTTATCTTGCTCATAAAAAAAAGTTTGAAAGTTTGAAGATCTGAAAGTTTGAAAAGGGGGTAAAAACGTTATCAAACGTTCAAACTTTTAACTTTTAAATCTTAACCTCAAACATAGGAAAAAGAAAAAGAGCCAACAGAAGATTCCGTTGACTCTTTCTACTTACTAACCCATTAAATTCAGGTCTAAATTACTAAATGGGTTCAGAATAAAAAAGTTTATTTAATTGATGTGAATAACTTTTGACAAGTTTTCATAATGTGACAGATCGGCTCCCATCGCTCGTTTCAGGGCATTTCGAATTTAATATTACTTGCATTGCCGGGTCGTAAAATATTGATAAATAGGAGCGATAACCGTTTATTTTACATATGAAAAAATCATAATAATATAGCTTTTAATTACTGTCAAATAGTCTCATATGAAAGGGGGTATTTTTTATCGTGGCGCCATAATGACAGTGTTAATTTTTCAGACTGACAGGACGCCGGAATGTAAAGGCGCTTTTCTTAATGAAACCTTAAAATGGGCTGAACAGCAGCAGTTGGATGAAAATTTGATCATTTACCTTAGTAATTTTACAATGTATTTTAACCTATTGAGCATGACACCAAGTATGATGTTATTTATAATGCCCGGCATGCCCCCCGGGGTAATGTTTTTGTCCCTGCTGTTTATCGGCATCAGCATGCTGGTGAGCTGGCGCCTTAAAAGCAAATTCAAGGAATATAGCGAGGTACCTACCTCATCCGGTATGACCGGTAAGCAGATTGCCGAAAAAATGCTGCGGGATAACGGTATTTACGACGTGCAGGTGGTTTCTGTGGACGGATTCCTGTCAGATCACTATAATCCTGCCAATAAGACCGTAAATCTTAGCCCTGAAGTATATAGCAGCGCCAGTGTTGCAGCTGCCGCCGTAGCCGCCCACGAATGCGGTCACGCGGTACAGCACGCTACTTCCTATCGCTGGCTGGCCATGCGCTCTAAACTGGTACCGGCCGTACAGATCAGCTCCGGCCTCGTACAATGGGTACTGCTGGGCGGTATATTACTGGTAAACGGATTCCCGGCCCTGCTGTTGGGCGGTATTATCCTGTTCGGGGTAACTACCCTGTTCTCTGTGATCACCCTGCCGGTGGAGTTTGATGCTTCCCGCAGAGGCCTGGCCTGGTTGAACAGCGCTGCCATTATGAGACCGCAGGAGTTCACCAAGGCCAAAGACGCCCTTTGGTGGGCCGCTATGACGTATGTAGTAGCCGCTGTGGCGTCTATTGTTACCCTCTTCCAGTATTTAATGATCTACCTCGGCGCCCGGAACAGGGACTAGCTTGCAGAATTTGTCAAGATTGCACCACCTATAAGGAAAAAATCCCATTTGTCAGACGGCGATGGGATTTTTTCAATTTAGCTTTTAAATTCATTTGCTTTAGTTTAATTTTCCTTTAATTACAGATATATTTTTAGGCTGTAGGGACAAATGCGGCTATATTGCCCTCATAAATATTGCTTTTAATCGAAGTATCCGGTTGAGCCGCCGGCCTTCCCCTTCAAGAAAGATATTGAACCAAAATATTGCTTATGCAACGATTCTACTCAGTTCTCATGGGCATGCTGTTGTGCATGTTGCAATTTGCCTATGCACAACAACGAACAGTGAGGGGCCGGGTAACCGATGCCAGAGACGGTGCTGTTCTGCCGGGAGTAACTGTAAAGGCCAAAGGAACAGTGGCCGGAACGGTCACCGGTGCCGACGGCTCCTACATCATTAACCTGCCTCCCGCTGCACAAACCCTCGTATTTACCTTTGTTGGTTATGCAGACCAGGAAGTGAATATTGCAGGCAGGCAGGAAATAAGCATCCAGCTCTCTACCGGGAATAAAGAACTGTCAGAAGTGGTGGTAGTAGGTTATGGCACCCAGGTGAGACGGGACCTTACAGGCGCTATTGCCAAAGTGCCGTCAAAAGAGATCGAAAACTTCCCCGCACCCAGCTTCGAATCTGCTATACAGGGCAAAGCTGCCGGCGTAGTGATAGAGTCAGGCAGCGGTAAAGTTGGTCAGGGACTGAAAGTGCGGATAAGAGGTACCTCCTCCATCTCTGCCAGCAGCCAGCCGCTATATGTGATCGATGGCTTGCCGATACAGACCGGAAGCATATCTGACGTCAATAACGAGATCACCAACCCTGTTGCCGACATCAATCCAAACGATATTGAATCCATAGAAGTGCTGAAAGACGCTTCTGCAGCCGCTATATATGGCGCCAGAGCCGCTAATGGAGTAGTACTCATCACCACAAAAAAAGGGAGGGCCGGTCAGAAAACAGTGATCAGCCTTGATCTCAGCAGCAGCTGGGGGAAGCCCACCAAAAAACGTGGCTTCCTTGACGCCAAACAGTATGTAGACCTGGTGGAAGAAGCTGCCGTGAATGACGGCCGCATAGATTTCAAGAACGGCTACAACGGTTTCGGATCAGAACAGGAAGCAATAGGCGCCTATAAAGCGTACTACGAAAGCGCAATATTGGATAAATATGCGCTGGGTACAGACTGGCGCAATCAGCAGGTGAATACCAATTGGGAAGACGCCATTTACCGCTCCGTAGCCAGGGGCAACCAGGTAAACCTGTCGGCCTCCGGGGGTAATGAAAAAACACGCTTCTTCGCTTCAGGGTTCTACAACGCACAGGATGCCATTGTTATCAGGAATAAATTTACCCGTTATGGAGGGCGCTTAAACCTGGAACATTCAGCTACGGATAGATTGTCAATAGGATTGAACTTAAGTATTACCCGTTCGCAGCTGGACAGAGTTTCGCAGGATAATAACTATTCCAGCCCAGGTCAGCTGGTGGCCCAGCTCCCCATCTCGCCGATCATTGATCCGGCAACAGGAAAACTCAATAAAAGAACATTATATGCCAACGGGCTTTTAGATGCAGCCCTGAACAGCGATAAACAAACCACATTCAGAAGCCTTGGCAATGCATATGCAAATTATAATTTTCTTCCCTGGCTTTCTTTCCGCACAGAGTTTGGCGCAGATGTGATGAGCTTTTACCAGGAAAGATTTGTAGGGAAGGATGCGACAGATGGTGGCGGTATCGGCTTTGGAGAATCGTCCTCTTCACAGAACGTAAGCTTTAATACCAATAACTATTTCACCATCTCGCCGGTGCTGGGAGCGCAACATAAGCTCTCTGCCGTAATAGGCATGAGCTACCTGCAGAATGATGCAAAAGAGATGGTAGCGCAGGGGAGGCAATACCCTTCAGATGCTGTGAAAAACCTTAGTGGTGCTACTTCCATCACATTTGCCGGTTCTGTTAATAACCGGTATGATTTCCTTTCTTACTTCTTTCGTGCTAACTACAGCTTTAAAGATAAATATCTGGCAGGGCTGAGCGTAAGAACAGACGGCTCTTCCAGGTTTGGGCCCAATAAGAGATACGGTACATTTCCCGCTGCCTCGCTGGGTTGGATCATATCACAGGAAGATTTCCTGAAGGATTCCAAGGTGCTGAATTTCCTGAAGCTGCGTGCCAGCTATGGTTTAACCGGTAACGCTGAGATCGGGGAATACGAGTACCTCTCTCTTTATGGTATCAGCAACTATCCCTCATTACCAGGCTTTGTTCCTACACAGCTGGGCAATCCAGACCTGCATTGGGAAAAAACAACACAGGCAGATGTAGGCATTGAATTCGGTTTCCTGGGAAATCGTTTATCCGGTGAAGTAGATTACTATAACAAAAGAACAACAGACCTCTTGCTGAATGTAAATATACCTTCCAGCACAGGTTTTGACGTTATCACGAGAAACCTGGGTAAGCTGCGCAACCAGGGTCTTGAACTTACCCTCAACTCCGTGAACATTGACGGCGCTTTCAGATGGACCACTTCATTCAACATTGCATTTAACAGGAACAAGATAACAGACCTGCAGGGACAGATCATTGAAAGTGGTCAGCAGCGCGCTGTTGAAGGAGAAGCGATCGGCGTTTTTTACCTGCAGAAATACCTGGGCGTAGATCCGGAAACAGGTGATGCGCTGTACATGGATAAAGACGGCAAACCTACTACCAACTATGGCCAGGCGGTAAGAACAGTGGTAGGCAATGCGAATCCCGATTATACAGGCGGCTTTACCAACAACTTCAGCTACAAAGGTGTTGACCTGAGCGCCTTCTTTACATTTGTGCAGGGCAATGAGATCTATAACAGGGCCGGGGCTTACGAGTCGGCAGGCTTCAGCGGAGGATTCGATAACCAGACAACAGAAATACTCCGCAGGTGGCAAAAGCCAGGCGATATTACGGATGTGCCGCGTGTCAGCATTAGTTATCCTACCGGGCAGCGGGCATCCAGCAGATGGATCTACGATGGTTCGTATATCCGTTTAAAGACCCTTACACTGGGATATACCCTGCCTAAACAGGTATTGTCTGTACTGAAGATAAACAGTGCAAGGTTGTATCTCTCCGGCTATAACCTGTGGACAAAAACAGACTACATCAGTGATCCCGAAGTGAATACCACTCCGCTGGGATCCTCTTCAGAAACAGACCGCAATGTGGCCGGCGGAACAGATTTTTACACCATACCCCAGGCCAGGACCTTTGTGGTAGGGTTAAATGTTAAATTCTAAAAGCGCATCAACATGAAACTCAACCGACATAGACCTTTGAGAATTGCTGTCAGCATGATGCTGCTAACAGGCATAGCCTGTAACAACAAACTGGATGTAACACCGGGCCAGCACATTACCCCGGATCAGATCCAAACAGCAGCGGATGTGAAAGCAGTGTTATTTGGCTCCTATAAATCCATGCAGGATTTTAACGCTTTCGGCGAGCGCTATATCCTGATCCCAGACCTGCTGGGCAGCGCCGGGCAGGTAACTTTTGTGGGTACCTTTACTGATTACCGGGATGTATTCAACAAGGCCCAGGTAACGCAATCGCTGATTGCACAAGGCATCTGGGAGCGCTCCTACGTTACCCTCAATGGCGCCAATGTGGTATTGAAAAAGCTCGGCCTGCTGGATGCCGCTGAAAAAGACGCTATTGAAGGCGAAGCTAAATTTGTGCGCGCTCTTACCTATTACGAATTGGTAAACCTTTTCGGACAACCTTACTCCGCCGGTAATACCAGTACGAATGAAGCCGTTCCGCTGGTGCTTGAACCCACAGAGGTATACGATCCCCAAAAGGATAATAAGCCCAGGGCCAGTGTGGAAGAGGTATATAAACAGATTATCAGCGACCTCACCGATGCCGCCGCAAAGCTGCCCGGGTCTTATAGCGATAATAGCGGCAGGGCAACAAAATATGCCGCGCAGGCTATCCTTTCAAGGGTATACCTGGCACAGGCTAAATATACAGAAGCAGCCACGGCTGCCACAGAGGTGATCAGCAAAGGCGGGTTCGCACTGGCTATTACCTTTGATAAAGCTTTTAACAACGTCTCCAGCTCTACCGAAGATGTTTTTGCAATCCAGCAGACCGATCAGAGTAATGCCGGTTCTGCCAACAGCGGTCTTACCACCATGTATGCTGCATATAATGCCACGCCCATTGCAGGCAGGGGAGATGTACGGGTAGATGTTAACCTCTACAAGCTTTACCAGGAAGGAGACGACCGGAAAGCGTATGTATACCAGGGCACCGGCATTGCAGGCGGTACAGGCGATTATACCCGTAAATGGAAGGATTTTTATAAGGCCATCCCGGTGGTAAGACTGGCTGAGATCTACCTCATCCGTGCAGAGGCCAATGCCCGGGCAGGAAGCGCCATAGGCGGTAAAACCCCGCTGGAGGATGTGAATATGGTCAGGGCCCGCTCCCATGCAGCTGCGCTGGCTACTGTAACGGCAGACCAGATAGTGGAAGAGCGTTTCCGGGAACTGGCCTTTGAAGGCGACTGGCTGTGGACAAAGAAAAGGCTGAAAATGAACATTGGTACCCGTCCTTACAACGATCTCAAGCTGGTATTGCCGGTACCGCAGCGGGAACGGGACGTGAATAAACAGCTGAACCAGAACCCCGGGTACGATAACTAAAATTAATACTAAGGAACTGGAGAGGCTGTTATATTATATTAACAGCCTTCTCCTTGTCTTCTCCTTGTCTTCTCCTTGTGTTCACCTTGCAATATCCTTGTCCCGAACCTTTTTGGTAAAATAGCATCAGTTTCTTGGTTAAACGGCCTCTTTTTCCCCTGTCCAGGACGCTTATGGGTGGCTCATCTCCGTTGTGTTGAAAACTTTTAGCCAAAAATTTTATTGAAAATCAATTGATTACAGAGGTCCTTTGCAAAAAAGACCTGGAAATCCATGGTTATTCCATAGCAACTACTTAGCTTTGCACTCCCGATTTTACGGGATAACTGTTTACTGACGTAAATTTTATCGTATAAAAATGAACACCTTAAGTTTCAAAACCAAATCGGCCAATGAGGCTACTGTAAAGCGTGACTGGTACATAGTGGATGCTACCAATCTGACGCTTGGACGTATGAGCGCCAAGATTGCGGCCATTCTGAGGGGTAAGAACAAACCGTACTATACGCCTCATACCGACTGTGGTGATTATGTAATCGTGATCAATGCAGAGAAGGTAATCCTGACCGGTAATAAAATGAACGAGAAAGAGTATCAGACTTTCTCCGGTTATCCCGGCGGCCAGAAAATAGAGCTGGCTAAAGATCTGATCCGTCGTCGTCCTGAGGTGGTGATAGAAAGGGCTATAAAAGGCATGCTGCCTAAGAACCGCCTGGGCCGCAAGATGTACAAAAAATTATTTGCATATGCTGGCGCTGAGCATCCGCATGCTGCACAGAAACCGCAAACTTTAACTTTCTAATTCTTCTCTGATACATGGAAAAGCAAAAAAATACCATCGGTCGTCGTAAGGAAGCTGTTGCCCGCGTTTATATCAGCAAGGGTACCGGCGCCATTACAGTGAACGACAAGGACTATAAAACATACTTCGCGCTGATCTACCTGCAGAACCAGGTGGAAGCGCCGCTGAAGACCATTGACGCGCTGGACAAATTTGACGTGAAAGTGAATGCTGCCGGTGGTGGTATCAAAGGTCAGGCAGAAGCTGTGAAACTGGGTATCGCCCGCGGACTTTGCGAAGTGAACCCTGAGTTCCGCCCTGCCCTGAAAGCAGCAGGCCTGCTTACCCGCGATCCGAGGTCAGTTGAACGTAAGAAACCAGGTAAACGTAAAGCCAGAAGGAGCTTCCAGTTCTCTAAACGCTAGTATATGGGAGTTGTTAGCTATAGCCTTTAGCCCATTAGCTAAATGCTAGCAGCTAAAAGTGCTAGAAGCTAATTATTTTATTGATCCTTTTTAACAGAGTATAATACACATGGAAAATAATACCTCATTGCAGCAGCAGTTACTGGAGGCAGGTGTACACTTCGGCCACCTGAAGAAAAAATGGAACCCGAAGATGCTGCCATATATCTTCGCCGAAAAGAAAGGTATTCACATCATCGATCTGAACAAGACCGTTGAAGGTTTGCAGGAAGCAGCCGCTGCGCTGAAATCCATCGCAAAGAGCGGTAAAAAGATCATGTTCGTTGCTACCAAAAAGCAGGCGAAGGAAATAGTAGCAGAAGCTGCTAAGCGTGTTAATATGCCTTATGTTACCGAAAGGTGGCTGGGTGGTATGCTGACTAACTTTGCTACTATCCGCAAGAGCGTGAAGAAAATGCAGAGCATCGAGAAAATGCTGACAGACGGTACTTTCGATAACATCACCAAGAAAGAGCGCCTGACCCTGAGCCGTGATAAAGAGAAAATGGAGAAGGTACTGGGCGGTATCGCTCAGCTGGCCCGTGTTCCTGCTGCGCTGTTCATCGTAGACATCAGCCACGAGCATATCGCACTGGCTGAAGCTCGTCGCCTGGGTATTTCCACTTTCGGTATGGTAGATACCAACTCCGATCCTACCAAAGTAGATTTCGCAATCCCGGCCAACGATGACGCTACTAAATCTATCGCTATCGTTACCAACTATATCGCAGCTGCTATCGCAGAAGGCCTGTCTGAAAGGGCTACTGAGAAAACAGATGACGTAGTGGAAGAAGAAGAAGCAGACAGCAAAGCACTCCGCTTTGAACTGGAAGGTGGTGAAGACCGTGAAAGAGGCCGCAAAGGCGGTCCTGGCGGTGGCGGCAGAGGTCCCGGCAGTGGTGGCGGTAGAGGCCCCGGCGGCGGCGGTGGTAACAGACCCGGTGGTGGCGGTAACAGGCCCGGCGGCGGTGGCGGCAGAGGCCCCGGCGGCGGTAACAGGCCCGGTGGTGGCGGTGGCGGACAGCGCCGTCCTTCTGGAGCTGGTGGCGGTAACAGGCCCGGTGGTAACAGACCTGGTGGTGGCGGTCCCCGACCCTAATCATTAGCACACAGATATATTAATTACGAATTATCATTTACAAACTACGAGGTAGCGATCAGCGCGATTCCCTACATTCGTCTTTGTAATTGATAATTCGTAATTGCATAAGATAATACCTTTGTAAACATTTAAACTATTTATAGTCATGGCAACAATTACAGCAGCTGATGTAAACAAACTGCGTCAGCAAACTGGCGCTGGTATGATGGACTGCAGAAAGGCACTGGTAGAAAGTGACGGTGATTTTGAGAAAGCAGTTGATTACCTGCGTAAGAAAGGACAGAAAGTAGCAGCTTTACGTTCTGACCGCGAAACCAAAGAAGGTGTGATCATCGCTAAGACCACTGCAGATGGTAAAGCCGGCGTAATCGTAGGCCTGGGTTGTGAAACAGACTTTGTGGCCAAGAATGAAGACTTCGTAAAATTCGCCCAGTCCATCGTTGACCTGGCCCTCGCAAATGGTATCAAATCCATCGAAGACCTGGGTGCTGCCACCCTGGACGGCGCAACTGTAGCTGATAAAGTGAATGATCAGGTAGCCAAGATCGGCGAAAAGATCACCCTCGCTAAATTCGAAAGAATAGAAGCTGCTTCCGTAACCGCTTATATCCACGGTAATTACCGTATGGGCGTGCTGGTTGGTTTCACCAAACCGGTTTCAGAAGAAGTTGGTAAAGACGTAGCCATGCAGATCGCTGCTATGAACCCCATCGCAGTAGACGCTGACAGCGTACCTGCAGATGTGATTGCCCGTGAAAAAGAGATCGCAGTTGAGCAGGTGAAAGCAGAAGGCAAAGCACCTGAAATGGCTGAGAAGATCGCTATGGGTAAAGTGAATAAATTCTTTAAAGAAAGCACCCTCCTGGCGCAGGCTTTCGTGAAGGACAACAACAAATCTGTTGCAGATTACCTGAAGTCAGTAGCTGCTGACCTCACCGTAACTGCCTTCAAACGCATTGCATTAGGGTAAGCATAAAACCTGTGAAAAAGGAGAGAATGAAATTCTCTCCTTTTTTTTGTGCATATACCTGTATATTTATCTTATTAAACTAACTACCTTCTTCAATTTATTATAGCGTCATGTTGCCAAAATATAAACGTATTTTGCTCAAACTGAGCGGTGAGTCCCTGATGGGCGATGGTAATTACGGTATTGATCCTAAAGTAATAACACATTATGCGTATGATATTAAAGCCGTTACGGACCTGGGCGTTCAGGTGGCTATCGTGATCGGCGGCGGTAATATCTATCGTGGAATGAACGAAGCAGAGACAGGCATTGAACGGGCTCAGGGTGACTATATGGGCATGCTGGCAACAGTAATAAACGGAATGGCCATGCAAAGCGGCCTTGAAAAAGTAGGCCTGTATACCCGCCTGCAATCTGCTATTAAGATGGAACAGATCGCAGAGCCTTATATACGCCGCCGCGCTATCAGGCACCTGGAAAAGGGCCGTGTAGTGATCTTCGGCGCGGGCACCGGTAATCCTTACTTTACTACTGATACCGCCGCTTCTCTGCGCGCTATCGAAATACAGGCCGATGTGATCCTGAAGGGCACCCGGGTAGATGGTATCTACACCGCAGACCCGGAGAAGGACAGCACCGCCACCCGGTTTGAGTCTATCACCTTTGCGGAAGTATACCAGAAATCACTGAATGTAATGGATATGACCGCATTTACACTCTGCCAGGAAAACAAACTGCCAATCATTGTATTTGATATGAATAAACCCGGTAACCTGCTGCAGGTGATCATGGGTAAGAAGGTAGGTACACTGGTAACCGGATGATCCGGATGATATTAATGAAAGAGGGGATGTGCCGCCAGCGCATCCCCTCTTTTTTATAGTGGTAGTACTACTACTTTGAATAGTCCTCTTTCAATACGTCTTTGATATGATCATAAGGCACAAACAAGCTTACCTGCCCTAATGCATAAGGGCCGATCTCATAAGGCGTATAGCTGAACATCACCCCCTTGTTGGTCAATATGAAGTTATTGTTGGGCTCAATATTATCCACCACCAGCATCCCTTTTACCGATTCATCTTCAGGCACCTTGTATTTTTTGCGGAACGCCTGTTCCAGCTCTTTAGCCAGTACGGTTTTATAGTCTCCCTTGAACACATCGTCGACCGTCAATACTTTCTCTTTGGCAAGGTCCAACACCTGATAAGTGGCGCCGCCATTACCATGAGCTCCGCCAGTGTAGTCATATGTGAAGCTTTCCAGCACCAGGAGGGGATACCGGTTCCAGATCACCTTCATGTCACCTTCAGAAGTCCAGTCCCAAACCGGGCTAAGACTTTCTTCCTTTAACGCTGAAGTATCCAGATCTATGGCACTGCCTCTATAAAAGAGTAAAAAGGAATCTACATCCCTTTTTGCCAGTTGTCGTGGTGTAATACCTGCCTTGCCGCCGCTCATGACGCTTTTGATAAAGTCTGCGGTTTTGCTGTCTGTGCCCTCTGCAGGCCACAGAATACTGTTGCTTGCAGTGGCTTTAGGTGAATACGGATGACCAGGCACAAGCGCGGATGAATCGATAACGCGATACACATCGAACTGTATTGCTTTATCAAAATCCTTTTTAAGGGAGTAGGGATGTGAGGTGCCTGCGCCGCGCCAGGTGCCTTTCATGCTGCCTTCCGGATCAAAGCTGCCTCTAAAGGTAATCTCTTCATCAGTATGGCTGTTTTCGTACAGGGTTAACTGTTGGCTGGAATCTACACTGCCCCATATATCTATCGGTTCACCGATCTTGTCGTAACTGTAATAACCCCGGTAAACATCAGGAGCGGTCTTGAGCAGGTGCATGGTAACAGGCTGGTTGGCGATCGTACCTTTCAACTGCATATAGAAGTAAGGAGAAGCGGCCGCGGCGTCGGCATTGGTTTCCGTTTGCTGTTGCTTAGGCTGCTGATTACAGGCCAGCAGGCCTGAGATGATAAATATAAAGGATAACAGGATTCTGTTCATGATCACATATGTTGAACAGCTGCAATTTTACAAATAATTATTTTGACTCTTCGTTAATACCTTTGCAATTATAAATATGGGCCTTATGTTGAATCAACAAGTAGCAGCACTGCGTAAAGACTATCGCCTGGCGGCTTTGGATGAAAGCGAGGTAGAGCAACATCCTGTAAAGCAATTTGAAAAGTGGTGGGAGGAAGCCATCAATGGCCAGCTGGATGAGCCTAATGCAATGACGCTGGCCACCAGCACACCGGAAGGGCGACCTTCTGCGCGTATAGTATTATTAAAGAGCTTCGATACAGACGGTTTTATTTTCTTCACTAACTACGAAAGCCGCAAAGGCGTGGAGATGGCAGCCAATCCGCAGGTGAGCCTGCTGTTCTTCTGGCGTGAGCTGGAAAGGCAGGTACGTATAGACGGTATAGTGAGCAAGACCGATGCAGCGATCAGTGATGAATATTACCGTACACGCCCGCTGGGCAGCCGTATTGGCGCTATTGCGTCTCCGCAGAGCAGGGTAATACCGCATCGCAGTTTCCTGGAAGAGCAGGTGAATATCATTGCAGCAAAGTATGTGCTGGAAGAGCCGGCAAGGCCGCAACATTGGGGCGGATATATTGTAAAGCCAACGCTGGTGGAGTTCTGGCAGGGGCGTAGTAACCGTTTACATGACAGGGTACAATATACCCTGGTGGAAGGCGGAGCCTGGCAGATAGACCGGCTGGCGCCCTGATAACTAAAAAAAGAAAAAGTAAAAAAGTAAAAACAGTACGATGCATTGTATCGTATGGCGTTTTTACTTTTTTACTTCATAGCGTTTCATTACCCTTTCTTTTCTGCTTTAGCAGCAGCAGTTTTACGAACTTTAGCAGGTCTTGATTTGCCGAAGGATCCGTTAGAGATCTTACCTTTCTTGGTTTTGATATCTCCTCTACCCATTTTGATAATAGTTTATAGTTTATTAATTGGCAGATAGTGCGCTGCCTGAAATCAGCCGCAAATTACACAATTCATAGCATTCATAACAGCTGCATAATATGGGCAAAAAAAAAGCAAGAAACATAATTGTTCCTTGCTTGAATAAGTTGTGCTAACTGATTAGAGCTTGTCAGACAGCGCTTTACCAGCTTTGAATTTAGCAACTTTCTTAGCT
>Ga0102590_1003138_pt1 | contig 17290 bp, 18 predicted proteins | sample AraplaMF_Col_mMF_FD_76859 | JGI IMG/M metagenome (GOLD analysis project Ga0102590, IMG submission 76859) | Arabidopsis root microbial communities from the University of North Carolina, USA - plate scrape MF_Col_mMF | ecosystem: Host-associated > Plants > Roots > Endosphere | place: USA...
TTCGGACCCGGCTTCAACGGGCCGCTGCAGGTGGTCTCGGTCAGCGGTGACACGGACACGCTGGTCCGGGGCATCCGGGAGACCGACGGCGTGGCCCGGGCGGCCGCGCTGCCGCCCGCACAGGGCGTCACGGTCATCCAGGTCGTCCCGACCACCTCGCCGCAGTCCGAGCAGACGGACAGGCTCATCGACACCCTGCGCGACGAGGTGATCCCGAAGGCGGGAGCGCAGGCCCATGTCGGCGGCGTCACGGCGGTCTCCAAGGACTTCGCGTCCGTCACCGGCGACCGGCTGCCGTACTTCATCGGGACCATCATCGGGCTCGGCTTCCTGCTCCTGCTGATCGCGTTCCGCTCGCTCGTGGTGCCGCTGACGGCCGCCGTGATGAACCTGATCGCCGCGGCGTCGTCCTTCGGCGTCCTGGTGGCGGTCTTCCAGTGGGGCTGGGGCCTGGACCTGCTGGGCCTCGGCAAGGAGGGGCCGATCCAGGCCTTCCTGCCGATCATCATGCTGTCCCTGCTGTTCGGTCTGTCGATGGACTACCAGGTCTTCCTGGTGAGCCGGATGCACGAGGAGTGGGTGCACACCAGGGACAACGCCCGCGCCGTCCGGGTCGGCCTCGCGGAGACCAGCCGGGTCATCAACTCCGCGGCTCTGATCATGGTCTGCGTGTTCCTGGCGTTCGTGCTCAGCGGCAACTCGGGCGCCGCGATGGCGGGCGTCGGGCTCGCCGCGGCCGTGGCGCTGGACGCGTTCGTCCTGCGGACGGCGCTGGTGCCGGCGGTGATGCATCTGCTCGGTGGGGCGAACTGGTGGCTGCCCGGCTGGCTGGAGAGGCGGCTGCCGCATCTGGCGGTGGAGCCGGCCGAAGAGCCGCAGCAGGAGAGGACGCCGACGGCCGGGGGCGCGACGGTGGTGTACGGGTTCGTACGGGACGCGGAGGGCGAGCCGGTCCAGGGAGCGGCCGCGACGCTGCTCTCGAAGGGCGGCCGTCAGCTGGACCGCGTCACATCACTGGCGGACGGCTCCTACATCCTCGCGGTCCCCTCGCCGGGCACCTACCTCGTGGCGATCACGGCCGCCGCGTACGGATCGAAGGCCCGGCACGTGGTCGTCGGCGAGGAACCGCTGGTGCACGACGTGGAGTTGGCGGGCGACGAGGTGGACGCCGTCAACCGGCCCTCCACCGCCCGGCCTTGAGGCTCGCGCCCGCATCGAGGCCGGTCCCGGCACCGATCGTGCGGGCGGTGTGACGATCCCGCCGGGGGCGTGGACGCGGTGGTTCCCGCACATGTCCCCGGCCGGATCGCTCCGCAGGTGAAGGTGCCGGCCCGGACGACGCACACCGGTATCCGTGCCTCGGCGCAGGGGGCGACCCCGGTCTTCGGGTCCGGTGGTGTTCAGGCGGTGGCCGTCACTCGGCCCGCTGCCTGCTCCCGGGGTCCGGCAGCATCTTCGTCATGCCCGGCAGGAAGTCCGTGAACAGTTCGTGCACCTCGAGGACAAGGGGCCGCAGCACACGGAAGCGGGCCAGGGCGACACCCCGGGCGGTGAGCCGGGCGCCGCGTTCGGCCAGCCGGTAGCTGCGCTCGCGGCCCTCGGTCCTGTCGAAGATCCAGTACAGCACGAGCCCCATCTGGGAGAGCCACATCAACTCGGGCAGGACGTCCCGCAGATCGGCGGAGACCTTGGTCTTCGCGCCCGCCAGCACCTCCTTGTGGACGGCGATGGCCTCCTGGCGCGCGTGCTCCGACTCGGGGGAGAAGGGGCTGAGCGGACTGTCCGGGTCGGCGGCGTTCTTGAAGAACTGCACCGCGAACTCGTGGTAGGGCGTGGCGATGTCCAGCCACGCCTCCAGGACGCCCGCCAGCCGTGCCTCGAGACCGGTCTCCCGCTCCAGGACCTCCCGGACCGCCAGCCGGTGCTCGGCGGCGATCCGGTCGTAGAAGCCCTGGATCAGATGTTCCTTGCCCGCGAAGTAGTAGTAGGCGTTCCCCACGGAGACGCCGGCCTCCTTGGCGATCGCCCGCATCGTCGTCTTGTCGTAGCCGCGCTCCTGGAACAGGCGCATCGCCGTCTCCAGGATGAGCGCACGGGTCTGCTCCGACTTGGTGGGCGTACCGGCCTCGTCGGCTCGGTCGTTCTTCGAGGGCACGAACACAGAGCCTAACGAGTGGCGCAGGCGCCGCCGTCGCACCCGGGCCCCGTGTAGGTCCACCCCCGTGCCGGGTCGTAGCGCCAGCCGTCCCCCTGCCGGTAGGCGCGCCCGCCCCACTGCGCCCCGCGCCACTTGGCGGCCGCCAGCACCGCGCCCCTGGCGAGCCTGGCCCCCGTCGGCGTGCTGAGCCGGTGGGCGAGGGCACGGTGGCCGCGCAGCGCCCACAGCGTCACGACCCAGGCGCCGGGCCCGCGGTAGAGCTGGCCTGCGTCGCCGACGACGGTGATCTCGTCGAGGGTGGCGCGGTGGTCGAGTCGGGGAAAGCGCAGGCGCGCCTCCTGCGAGCCGGCCGGAACCAGGTCGAGCGGTACCAGCTGGGGCTGCCGTACCAGCCAGTCGCGCAGGAAGGTGCACAGGGAGCACTCGGCGTCGTACAGGACGGTCAGCCCGTGGACCGGGACGCGCGCGGCGTCTCGGATCTCCGGGGCCGGCACGGCTCAGGCCCCCGTCGAAGGCGTGACCCAGCCCTGCGGTCCGACGGGCGGGACCTGCTCCCGCTCCATCGCACCGCGCCGCCGGATCCTGTTGAGCACGTACACGTTGCCCAGGTGCATCGCACCGAGCACCAGCAGCACCACGCCGAGCTTGGTCGACAGTGCCTCGAAGATGCCGCGCGCGTCCTCGACGGTGCCGTGGCCGTTCAGATACAGCGCCACGAAGCCGAGGTTGACGAGGTAGAAGCCGACCACGAGGAGGTGGTTGACGGCGTCGGCGAGCTTCTCGTTCCCGTGCAGCACGTCCTCGAGGAAGACCCGCCCGTTGCGGCTGAGCGTGCGCGCCACCCAGACCGTCAGGGCGACGCTGATCAGCAGATAGATGACGTAGGCGATGACCGTGAGGTCCATGTCCCCACCCTTCTTGAACGCGTTCAAAAACGCTGACGGTGTTGACTGTAGACCTGTTTTTGAACGTGTTCAACTCAATCGGGAGAGGTGCGCCCCGTGGTCCGGCCGCCACGTGAGGCAACGGTCACGCCTGCGCCCCGAACCTCGACGCGGAGGGCGGATGTCGTGACGCCTCCGCGGCATCCGTACGAAATCCACCGGAACCCCGGCCTCAAGGCCTGCCTGGCCACCAAGTGGTCCCCGTTCTGCTTCCACAACGAACTCCGGTTCTCCACCGGACTCCTGCCCCACGACCGGATCGACGCGGAGACGTCGTCGGAGACGACCGACCGGGAACCGGTGCGCACACGCCGAGAACCGGAGCGCGGTGCGTGCCGCCCGCCGGCTGAGCAACCGGGGCCCCTCCCGCCCTGCCCATGGGCCGTGATCCCCGAGCGCCATACTGAGGGGCGCCGAGGGGCGTATGGGGAGGGCGGGGCTTCGTGCGACGGGTGCTGTCGGTGCACTTCGCGCCGTGTGCGCTGTTCGTCGCCGGGGTGCTCGCGCTCGTACGGGCAGGGAGTTTCTCGGGGCGCAGCGACTGGAGTGCCGTATGGCCGCAGCGGCCGACGGCGCTGCTCGGAGCGATCGCGACGGTCACCGTCTGCGCAGCAGTTCTCGCCCTGTTGCTGCAGCCGTTCCAGGTGCGTGCGGTCCGCGTGCTGGAGGGCTACTGGGACCGCTGGCCGCTCACGGCCGGACTTGCGGGGATTCTGGCCCGGGTTCAGCGCAAACGGATGCAGGCGCTGCGGCGACGGGCCGAGGCGGCGACGGGTGGGGACCGGGCACGGCGCGTGCGGGCCGACGCGCGCCGTCGCCTCGCCGCCCGCCCGCCGGCCGATCTTCTGCTGCCGACGGCACTGGGCAACGCCCTGCGGGCCGGGGAGTTGAGCGCCGGAGAACGCTACGGACTGACGACGCTGACCTCGTGGCCGCGCATCTACCTCCAGGTGTCCGACCGTGTGGCCGAGGTGCTCCGTTCCACTCGTGACGCACTCGACACAGCGGTGAATCTCTGCTGGTCCTTCCTGCTGCTCACCGGCGCCGGATGCGCGGCCCTCCACGACGAGCCGTCAGTCTGGTGGCTGTGCGGCGCCGGCCTGGTGCTCGCGGCGGTGGCCTACAAGGGTGCGGTGACGGCGGCGCAGGCCTACTCGGGCCTGATGCACGTGGTGTACGACCTGCACCGCTTCGATCTCCTGGACGCGCTGCACCACCCACTGCCTTCGGACCGTACGAGCGAAGAGGCGGTGTTTTCGGAACTCTCGGACCAGTTGGCCGGCATTCGGCGTCAGGGCACGACGTACGACCACGCGGCGGCGCGTGGTCGTACCCGACGACATGGTCCATCGGCCGACGATCGCGACGGCCCGCCGCGGTCCTAGCAGTCCCCGAGTACGGCTCGGCCCTTGTGGTACTGGGCGCGGAGCTCGCTCTCCGGGCAGAGCGCGAGAACTGCCGGTGGCAGACACCTCAACGGACACGTGGCCGTATGCAGCACCTCAAAGGCGCCGGACTGCTCGAGGTGGGCCCGGGCGAGGGATTCCCCCTGCTCGAGTGCCCTCTCCCAGTCGTCCACCTGATTGCGTGTGTAGTGGCCCCGGAACGGCCGGACGCATGAGGGGCACTGGTGCAGGTCCACCCCGTTGCCCGGCAGTGTCACGTCGTACAGCATCAGCCGTCTCCTCCGTTCAGCGACTTGGGTTTCTCCGGAGGTCCCCCCGGGTCTTCATGGAAGAGGTGGTGGATCCACCAGGCCTCGACGAGAGCGCCGGCCAGAGCCAGGCCCGCGGCTGCCCATCGCCATGCGGCCTGCTCGTCGTGAGGTGGAACGAGTGCCGTGGCCACGGAGAAGATCAGCAGCATCGTGCCGGTGTTGAAGGTGACGACGGCACGGCGGTTGCGCACCTGCCACTGGATGAAGTGGGCGCTCCGCCGCTCCAGGAGTTCGCTGCTCCGCTTCAGGTCCTCCGGTGCGTACCAGGCTTCGATCGTCTGCCGGTTGTACAGGTACTTGCGGGCATCGGCACCGATTTGCATGGTCGCGATCAATGCAATGGCCGACATGACGACAAGAAGCAGCGTCACGCCGGGCCACCGGAAGTCGCCGCCGTCAACGATGATCACGCCGACCAGGGACAGGGACGCGCCCGCGAGCAGGGGCGCGGCCACCGTCTGCGCTGTCGCGGACGCTTCCGGATAGCCGAGAAAGTGCGGGGCCCTCGGCCCTATGTACGGTTCCTTGCTCTGCTCCACGAACCGTCCCCCTACCTACTGGGCATCGGGGTCGGAGTGTGACAGACGGAGCTGCTTATTCAGTAGAGGTGCAAACAGGCCAGAAACGCACGAGGGCCCTGTTCCCGGAGTTGCGGAAACAGGGCCCTCGTACCGGATCCGGAGGATCAGAAGCGGCGCGTGATCAGCGCTCGCTTCACCTCCTGGATCGCCTTCGTCACCTCGATGCCGCGCGGGCAGGCGTCCGTGCAGTTGAACGTCGTGCGGCAGCGCCACACGCCGTCCTTGTCGTTCAGGATCTCCAGGCGCTGCTCGCCGGCCTCGTCACGCGAGTCGAAGATGAAGCGATGCGCGTTGACGATGGCGGCCGGTCCGAAGTACTGGCCGTCGTTCCAGAACACCGGGCACGACGAGGTGCAGGCGGCGCACAGGATGCACTTCGTCGTGTCGTCGAAGCGTGCACGGTCCTCGGCGGACTGCAGGCGCTCGCGCGTCGGCTCGTTCGTGTCCTTCGTGACGAGGAAGGGCATCACGTCACGGTAGGCCTGGAAGAACGGCTCCATGTCGACGACCAGGTCCTTGAGGACCGTGAGGCCCTTGATGGGCTCGACCGTGATCGGCTTCTCGGGGTTGATGTCCTTGATCAGCGTCTTGCAGGCAAGGCGGTTCTTGCCGTTGATCCGCATGGCGTCCGAGCCGCAGATGCCGTGGGCGCAGGAGCGGCGGAAGGTGAGGGTGCCGTCGATGTCCCACTTGATCTTGTGGAGGCCGTCGAGCACGCGCTCCTTCGGGTCGATCTGCAGCTGGAAGTCTTCCCAGGTCGCCTCGGCCGAGACCTCCGGGTTGAAGCGGCGGACCCGGAAGGTGACGGTGATGTAGGGGGAGGCGGCGGACTCCGCCTCCACCTTGTCCAGTACGGGGGTTGCCATCAGTACTTACGCTCCATCGGCTGGTAGCGGGTCTGGACGACCGGCTTGTAGTCGAGACGGATGGACTCGGTGCCGTCGTCGCCCACCTCGCGGTACGCCATGGTGTGGCGCATGAAGTTGACGTCGTCGCGGTTCGGGTAGTCCTCGCGGTAGTGGCCGCCGCGGGACTCCTTGCGGGCGAGGGCGGACACCGCCATGACCTCGGCCAGGTCCAGCAGGTTGCCCAGCTCGATGGCCTCCAGCAGGTCCGTGTTGAACCGCCTGCCCTTGTCCTGGATCGCCACGTTCTTGTAGCGCTCCCGGAGTTCGGCGATCTTCTCGACGGCCGTCTTGATCGTCTGCTCGGTACGGAACACCATGACGTTCGCGTCCATGGTCTCCTGCAGCTCGCGGCGCAGGTCGGCCACACGCTCGCTGCCCGTGGAGGAGCGCAGGTTCTCGATCCGGGAGACCACCAGTTCCGCGGGGTTCTCCGGCAGTTCGACGAAGTCCGCCCTCTGCGAGTAGTCCGCCGCGGCGATACCCGCCCGGCGCCCGAAGACGTTGATGTCCAGCAGCGAGTTGGTGCCCAGGCGGTTCGCGCCGTGGACGGACACACAGGCGACCTCGCCGGCCGCGTACAGGCCCGGTACCACCGTGGTGTTGTCCGTGAGGACCTCACCCTCGACGTTCGTCGGGATGCCGCCCATGGCGTAGTGCGCGGTCGGCTGGATCGGGATCGGGTCCGTGTAGGGCTCGATGCCGAGGTAGGTGCGGGCGAACTCGGTGATGTCCGGCAGCTTGGCGTCCAGCTGCTCCGGCGGCAGGTGGGTGAGGTCCAGATAGACGTGGTCGCCCTCGGGACCGCAGCCCCGCCCCTCGCGGATCTCCGTGTAGATGGAGCGGGACACGACGTCACGGGACGCCAGGTCCTTCATCACCGGCGCGTACTTCTCCATGAAGCGCTCGCCGTCCTTGTTGCGAAGGATGCCGCCCTCGCCGCGCGCACCCTCGGTGAGGAGGATGCCCATGCGCCAGATGCCGGTCGGGTGGAACTGGAAGAACTCCATGTCCTCCAGCGGCAGACCCCGGCGGTAGACCGCGGCCTGGCCGTCACCGGTCAGCGTGTGCGCGTTCGAGGTCACCTTGAAGAACTTGCCGCAGCCGCCGGAGGCGTAGATCACGGCCTTCGCCTGGAAGATGTGGATCTCGCCGGTCGCCAGTTCGTAGGCCACCACACCGGCCGACTTCTTGACGCCGTCGACCTCGGTGATCAGCTGGTCGAGGACGTAGAACTCGTTGAAGAACTCCACGCCCTCCTTCACGCAGTTCTGGTAGAGCGTCTGGAGGATCATGTGGCCGGTGCGGTCGGCCGCGTAGCAGGAGCGGCGGACCGGGGCCTCGCCGTGGTTGCGCGAGTGACCGCCGAACCGGCGCTGGTCGATCCTCCCCTCGGGCGTCCGGTTGAACGGCAGGCCCATCTTCTCCAGGTCGAGGACCGAGTCGATGGCCTCCTTCGCCAGGATCTCGGCGGCGTCCTGGTCGACCAGGTAGTCACCGCCCTTGACCGTGTCGAAGGTGTGCCACTCCCAGTTGTCCTCCTCCACGTTGGCCAGCGCGGCGGCCATGCCGCCCTGCGCGGCGCCCGTGTGGGAGCGGGTCGGGTAGAGCTTCGTCAGCACGGCGGTGCGGCTGCGCTTGGTGGCCTCGATGGCGGCGCGCATGCCGGCGCCGCCGGCGCCGACGATGACGGTGTCGTACTTGTGGATCTTCATATTTCTCGCAGCCCCGTGCCTAGCGGATGTTCGGGTCGAAGGTGAAGATCACCAGCGTGCCCAGCAGGATGGTGAACACCGTGGCGGTGTACAGCAGGCCCTTCAGCCACAGGCGCGTGTTCGCCCGCTCCGCGTAGTCGTTGATGACGGTACGCAGACCGTTGGCGCCGTGCAGCATGGCGAGCCAGAGCATGGCGAGGTCCCAGACCTGCCACCACGGGGAGGCCCAGCGGCCGGCCACGAAGGCGAAGCCGATCTTGGAGACGCCGCCGTCGAGGACCAGCTGGATCAGCAGGTGCCCGAGGACCAGGACGACCAGGACGATGCCGGACAGGCGCATGAACACCCAGCCGTACATCTCGAAGTTGCCGCGGGTCGACTTCGGGGTCTTCTTCGTCCGCTTGCGCGGCGGCTCGATGACCGGCGCCGGGTTGTCGACGTCGTACAGCGAGGCACCCTCGACGGGGCCGATGCCGGAGGCGGTGGTTTCAGTCGTGGACATGCGCGTCAGCTCCCGAACACTTCACGAGCGGCGTGGCCGAGGACGGGGTAGACGGCCCCGAGCATCAGCACGACCCAGACGCCGACGACGGTCCAGAGCATCTGCTTCTGGTAGCGCGGGCCCCGCGACCAGAAGTCGACGGCGATGACCCGAAGGCCGTTCAGCGCGTGGAAGAGGATGGCGGCGACCAGGCCGTACTCCAGCACGGCGACGATCGGCGTCTTGTACGTGGCCACGACCTCGTCGTAGGCCTCGGGGGAGACACGGACGAGTGCGGTGTCCAGCACGTGTACGAACAGGAAGAAGAAGATGAGGACGCCGGTGACTCGATGAGCCACCCAGGACCACATTCCTTCCCGGCCGCGGTACAGCGTTCCAGCCGGCACGGAAGAACCCTCCGGGAGCGGGGACTAGGGCCGCGCCGGCTTCTGTGTCGGTCGGGCCCGGCCGGGTACGGTCCACCGGCCCCCAGCATCGTAGCGACGTGCGGTCGGAACGCTTACGGCGGCCCTACCGATGTGATCAAACTGGCAATCAAACGAGCACGGACGGGCTATTGGCGGCCCCGGTGAGACGGAAGGGGGCGGTGGCTGCGAGCCCGCGGCATCCGCTCCTCTACCCGGCGCGTTGCGCGACGGGCGTGTCGGAGAAGTGCCGGACCAGGCGGATCAGCCTGCCCCTTGTCAGACGCCGCAGCTCCTCCGCGGCGAGGGGGCGCTCCTCCTCCGGATCGTGCGTCAATCGTGACCGGATGGCGGCCAGGACACGGTCGGCCGCCTCGCCGGGGGCCACATCGTCCAGGCAGATGACGAACACGTGCCCGAATCGGCTCTCGTAGGCGGCGTGGGCCGCACTGAGGGCGGTGTGGGCGGCGGAGTATGCGCCGGCCGGGAGGAGGGTGAGCGATTCACCGGCCAGCGCCTCGGCCAGATCGGCGGGCGTCAGGTCGTAGGCGGCCTCGTCGGCGGCTGCGAGCAGGGAGTCCAGGTCCGGATAGGGGCGGTGGTCTGCGACGCGGTCGGCCCAGCGCGGGCTCCGGCAGCAGGTGAGAAGCGCGCGCCGGGCGTTCGCGGCGGGCGTGGAGTTGAACCGCTCGATACCCGTGGGGGCCTCGATGCGGTGCTGCGCCGGCAGGGCGGTGGGGCCGGGGAGGTCGGGGAGACGGTGCGCAGGCAGCGTGGGTCCTCGGCGAGTGGCGGGCGTGACGTCGTGGGCGTCACAGGGGGTCGGCAGGGGAGGGTGCGGGAAATGCGCCGTCACGTTATCCACGGTGATCGGGGGGTCGTCCATCGGCTGACCGAATTTCACCCGAATGGGAGAGTTCTATGGCGTCCGGTGGACGGGTGGGGCGGGCAGGGGTCATAGGTTCGGAAGGGGCAGGCGCAGGGAGAGGTGAGGGGAATGCGATCGGACGGCGGTCGGATACGTGCGGGTGCGGCGCCTTCGGTGCCGCGAGGGCGTACGGGCCCGGCGTGGCCGTACACGGGAGTGGAGCGGGGTGCGGAGCGGTGACCGGCCGGATGCGGCAGGGTCCCGAGAACAAGACGCACCGAAGGCGCAACGGGTTGCTGCTGGGCGGGGGAATCGTCGTGGCGGGCGCGATCGCCGCGGCGGTGGTGTTGTGGCCGTCCGGCGGCGGCGAGCCGCCGCGGAGTTCCGTCAGCCCGTCGACTCCTCTCTCGTCATCGACCGCCACCTATGCCCTGTCCCGGGCGCCCCGCACCATCCCCGCCGTCCGGGAGCACGTCCCCGCACACGGTCCGGGCTGGCGTCCGGCGTCCGGTGCCCGTGTGGTCGTCGACAGCCCCTCCCTGGACGACGAAGGCCGGTTGCTGGCCGGAGAGCTGGGGATGGAGTACGGCGGCCGGACCGCCGCCCGCGACGGCGACGTCGAACTGGGCCTGGCCGGAAGCGGCGACCAGGAGTCGTACACGATGACCGTGCAGAACGGACGGGTGCGGATCACCGGCCCGGGCGACGCGGGGGTCTTCTACGGCACCCGCACCCTCAAACAGGAGGTGCACGGCGGCGGTACGGCTCCCGAGGGGGTCGTGCGGGACGCGCCCGCCAAGCCGCGGCGCGGTTTCATGCTCGACATGGCCCGCAAGTTCTACTCGGCCGGCTGGATCGAGGACCGTGTCCGGGAGCTCGGCGACCTGAAGTACAACGAACTCGGTCTGCACTTCTCCGACGACCAGGGCTTCCGTATCGAGTCCGGCTCGCACCCGGAGATCGTGTCCCCGCAGCACCTCAGCAAGGCGGAGGTCAAGCGGATCGTCGACCTCGCCGCGAGCCGCCACATCACGATCGTCCCCGAGATCGACTCGCCCGGGCACCTGGGCGCGGTCATCGCCGCGCACCCCGACCTGCAACTGCGCAGCGTCTCAGGTGCCGCACCGCGGGGCACGCTCGACATCTCGAAGCCGGAGGCCGCGAAGATCGTGGACGACCTCCTCAACGAGTTCGCGGGGGTGTTCCCCGGTGGCTACTGGCATCTGGGCGGCGACGAGTACCAGGCACTGACGGTGCCGAACCCCGCCGCGTCCTTTCCGCAACTGGCCGCCGCTGCGCGGGCGAAGTACGGGGCGAGCGCGAGCGTCGCCGACCTCGCGACCGGCTGGCTGAACGACCGCGCCGACGTGATGCGCGGGCACGGCCGGACGATGCGCGCGTGGAACGACGGCTTCTACCGCACCAGCGTGGTGCAGCCGGCCAAGGACCTCGAGGTCGCGTACTGGACGGGCAAGGAGCGCAGCGCCAGGCAGCCGGCGGAGTACCTGGCCGCGGGCCGCAAGGTGATCAACTACAACGACGAGTTCCTCTACTACGTGCTGGGGCAGCCGCACACCTTCGTCTATCCCACCGGTCAGCGGATCTACGAGCAGTGGAATCCGCGCATGCTGCGGGGGACGGCGGAGGTGCCGGCCGGGTACGACGGGCAGATCCTCGGCGGCGTGTTCGCGGTCTGGAGCGATCGCGCCGCCGCGCAGACGCAGGACCAGGTGGCGGCCGGGATCCGGATGCCCCTGCGGGCGACGGTCCAGAAGCTGTGGGACCCGGGGGCGCCCCCGCTGTCCTGGACGGAGTTCCGGCAACTGGCCGATCGGCTCGGCTGACACGGGTGCCGCACCGGGGCCCGATCGTGGGGCAGTTGGCCGAAAACAACTTCCACCAACTCCTTCACCGACCGGCGTGGTGCCGTTGTGACACTCCCGGTAGGTTGCACGCAGTAGGGGGAAGTGCGGGCTCCGTAGACATGTGGCGCCCAACGAGGCATGTCTAGGAGGCGTGATGAGCCTGGTGGACCAGATCGCACAGGCCGACGAACGTGCGCTCGCGGCGAGCGGGTTGGCTTGTTTGGATCGCTGTATACCGCTCCTCGGAGGCGACGACGACATCCTGCGCCCGTTGTGGGCGAGCCTTGTCGAGGGCCACGAGTGGGAGGAGCGGCTCGCCAAGGTGCGGGCCGAACTCGGCGCCGGGGTGCGGGCCGACGCGGACGCGGACGGCACCTTCGAGGCGGAGGCCGCGGGGCTCGTGCGCCGCATGCTGGAGGCGATTCCCGCGCAGGCCCCGGCGGATGCGCTGCGCCAGTGGGCCGACGCCTGCTCGGTCGCGGCGCTGCAGATACACCGGCTGCTCGATCCCGCCGACGACGAGACCTCGGTGGCGGCCCGCCGCGAGGGCCGCACGGACGGTATGCCGCCGCTCGCCGCCGCCGAACTGCGGCGCCAGATCACCATCCTGGAGGTGGTGACGGGCCACGGCGCGGCCGGACTGCGACAGGCCCGCGATGTGTCGACCGAGGGGCGCAGGGTGCTGCAGGCCGTCGTGTCGAGGCGGGCCCGCGGCAGGGCGTGAGCGGGGGCCGGGCGCGGCGGCGGCCCGAGCGCTCGCGCGTGCCGGGTCCCGCCGTGGACGCACCGGGCCAGGGCCGGCCGATGGCCCGGGCACGTCAGTCCATGAACCACTTCACCACCGCGTCCCCGCACTCGGCCGTGCGCACGTAGAACGCCGTGAGGTCGCGGTGCGCCGCCGCGAAGGCGCCCCGCGTCCGGGGCTCCGCCGCGATCCCGCCATGGCGCGCAAGCAGACGGCTCCGCGCGGGACGCCACAATGCCTCGAAGTCGGCCGAGGTCAGAAACAGCGCGACCCGTGTGGCCTGGGCCGCAGTCAGCACCAGGAACGGCGGCTTGCCCCGGTCCGGGAGGAACACCGGCCGGCCGCCGAGCACCACCTCGGTCCGCGGCGGGTCCTCCGTGCGCAGCGGGGGAGAGCCGGCGTAGAGCAGTTCCTGTTCCCGGTAGTCCTCGTCCAGCACCTCCTCGCGGTGACGGCAGACCCGCGCCCGGTCGCCGCTCCGGTCGTCCTCGAACAGTCGTTGCAGCCAATTCACGCTGTTGCGCAGCGCCGGCGGCGGTACCGCGCGCAGATGCAGATGGGTGCTCATCAAAGGAAGGAGCGCACCGGAGCACGGAAGCATCACCGTCCGGCCCGGCTCCCTCGTCACGGGAAGATCCTGTGGCCGTCGTGCGGGCGAGCTGGGGCGGTCCTGCGCCGGTTGCGGGAATCCCACGGAATCGAGTGACGTATCGCACGCTGACCTCGCTCTTCCGTATGTGACGACTCAGCAGGAGACCAGACCCCAAGCGGCAGCGAAGCCCCTGCGATGGGCGGCGGACGCCGTGGCGACGATGCGGGAGGGGGCGCGGCTGCGCCTCGACTACTCGGCGCAGAGCCTGTGGCGCATCGACCGGATGATCGACGACCTGCGCCGCGAAGGGGCACCCTTCGCCGCCGTGCAGAGCGTTCTGCGCGGTTTCGGCGCCTATGCCGGCGAGGTGATCGTGCGGCAGACGGGCGCCGAGTGGTGGTCGACCGGCGGCGACCACTGGATCCGCACCCCGGACGGCGGTCTGTGGGACCCCATCGACGAGGCCCGCCGCTGCTTCGCCGGGCACGGATCGCTGCGGCTGCTGTGCCGGGACGCCACGGCGAGGGCGTCCGCCCACCGGGCCGGTTGACCCCGGCCCCCGCTGCTCCACGAGTCCCCGACCGTTCCCGTGCCGCGGTGCGGGCACGGCTCGGCCGGGGACTCCGGCCATGGGTGGGCCCCCGGCCGACCGGTCCCTCCCCGCGCCGCTCCGGGGGGGGAGATGGGAGCGGGCGGGGGCCGGGGAGAGGGAAACGCCGCCGGCGTCCGGTGTGCGTGGGTGACCGGCCGCCGTGCGGACCCGGGCTTCCCACAGAGCGCACGGGGACGGCGATACGTCACCGGGGGCCGGAAGCGGAACCCCCGTCAGGCACCCGATCCGGCGGGCGGGACGGCACGCCTTCCGGCCGGTCCGCGCCCTCGCGGGACCCCTCGGGCCACCGGCCGGTTCCCGAGGGGAATCCGGCCGCAGTCGTGAAAGGCGCCCGCCCCGTTGTGACACTTCCGCGACGTCCGACGCAGTTTGTGAGGGGGGCGCCCGGCACCGGATCGTGCCGGACGCCGCGGAGCTGCTACGAACCCGGTACGAACGAGGACGGTTTTGGGCCAGGGACGGCACCCCCGACGCGTACAGGCGTACGACGGGGAATTGGGCGCGGCGGTCGCGCGGGCCCAGGACGGCGACGAGGCGGCCTTCGCGGTCGCCTACCGGCTGGTACAGCCCGGGCTGCTCGGCTATCTGCGCGGCCTCGTGGGGGACGACGCCGAGGACGTGGCGTCCGATGCCTGGCTGGAGATAGCCCGGGACCTCGGGCGGTTCAAGGGGGACGGAGCGGGCTTCCGCGGCTGGACGGCGACCATCGCCCGGCACCGGGCGCTCGACCATCTGCGCCGGCAGCGGACGCGGCCCCGGCCGACGGCGCTCGAACAGGACGTACTGGACCTGCCCGGTCCGAGCAGCACGCATGAGCAGGCCCTTGAGTCCCTCTCGACCGAGCGCGCCCTGCAACTGGTCGGCGAGCTGCCGCGGGACCAGGCCGAGGCCGTGCTGCTGCGTGTCGTCGTCGGTCTGGACGGCCCCTCCGCCGCGCGGGTGCTCGGCAAACGCCCCGGTGCGGTGCGCACCGCGGCGCACCGGGGCCTGAAGCGCCTGGCCCGCCGGCTGGGTGTCGAGGGCGCGGCGGACGAGGGTGTGACGGATGAGGCTTCCCGGACGCTGGGGGAGTCGAAGTGAACGACGACGGCGCCGCGTTCGTACGGACGACCGTGCGGGCCCGGCGGGCCGGTTGGATGTGACAGGTCGGACGGACCGGACAGGAACGGAAGCGGACATGGGTGAACAGCTGGGCGGCGACGGGTTTCCCGGTCGTCGGCGTGTGCACCCTGACGGCACCGTGGCCGGCCCCGGGGGAGCGCCGGACGAGGCCGGTCTCGAGACGGCGCTGGCCGCGGCCGTGCGCGGCGGTGATGTCGACGCCGGGGCGGAGCAGCGTGCTGTCGCCGCGTTCCGGGCGGCCCGGGACGCGGGTGTCCACAGGGCCAGGACCCGTCGCCGGGACGACTGGCGGGTCCGCGAGGAGCGCCGGGTCGGACGCCCGCTCAGGACGACGTTCGCCGTGATCCTCGCGAGCCTCACCCTGGGCGGTGTGGCGGTCGCCGCGATCGGCTCGGCCGGGTCGTCCTCGCACGGCGCCGGTCCGGGCACGGGAGACAAGCCGTCCACGGGTGCGTCCGCCCTGCCGGGCAAGGAGCCCTCGGCCGTGTCCCCCACCCGCCCCGGGCGGGCGGACCGGCCGGACACCGCCAAGGACACCGCGGCCCACTGCCGTGCCTATGCGCAGGTGAAGGGCCGCGGCAAGGCGCTGGACTCGACCGCCTGGCAGCGGCTCGTGACGGCGGCGGGCGGCGAGGAGAAGGTCACCGCCTACTGCGCCGGCCGACTGGCGGGGTCGAAGGCGGCCGACGGCCCGAGCGGCAGCGGCAAGTCCGGCGCCGGCGCGGGCCAGGGGAACAAGGGCTCCGGCAACGGGACGGGCGGCTCCGGCAACGCGTCCGGCAACGGACCGGCGCACACCGACCAGGGCAACGGGAAGAACGAGTAGCGTCGTCCGGGGAGTCGCGGCCCCGAGCACCCGGTAACCCCTTTCACCCCGCGGGACGTGCGAGCATCCGAGTGTTCCCGTGGTGTGCGGTCGACCCCCGGGTCCCGCGAGTGCACCGCCTGGGCAACGGCCGGGGCCGCCACCCCCCACAGGAGAGGCCCCGGCCGTCGCGCGGCACGGGCCGCGCGGCGGCCCGTACTCCCTACAGCGCCGTGGATGCGTTTTCTGTCACACCTCACCGCGTCACGGGTTGGTTGCACGTTGTACGGACGTGGACGTAGAACGGTTTCAAGCCGTAACGTGCCCATCGCGCCGACCGCGGACGATCAGCAAAACGGGTGATGCAACCGCCGCAGACCACGAGCGGCCTCAAACCGCTTTCAACGACGGAATCACGACGGTGAGACCCGGCCCGCGGATGCGGCGTCGGCGCAGGCGGACAGAGGGGCAGTTCGAGGTGCTGGGGGACGACGCGGAGCTGACGGCCGCGGTGCTTGCGGCACAGTCGGGGGACGAGACCGCGTTCCGGACCGTGTACCGCGCCGTGCATCCGCGTCTGTTCGGATACGTGCGGACACTGGTCGGCGACCCGGACGCCGAGGACGTCACCTCGGAGGCATGGCTCCAGATCGCACGCGACCTCGAGCGGTTCAGCGGGGACGCCGACCGGTTCCGCGGCTGGACGGCCCGGATAGCCCGCAACCGCGCGCTCGACCACATACGCATGCGCGGTCGCCGGCCCGCGATCGGCGGCGACGAGACGGAACTGACCGGGAAGCCGTCGGAGTCGGACACGGCCGGCGAGGCCATGGAGGCGCTGGCCACCGGACACACCCTCTCCCTCATAGCCCAGCTCCCGCAGGACCAGGCGGAGGCCGTCGTACTGCGAGTGGTCGTGGGCCTCGACGCCAAGAGCGCCGCCGAGACGCTCGGAAAGCGTCCCGGGGCGGTCCGTACGGCAGCCCACCGCGGTCTCAAACGCCTTGCGGAGCTGCTCGGTCAGGGTGCGGGGGCGGATCCGGAATCGGCCGGCGGACTCGGCGCCCTGCCTCCCCCACGAGAGGCGCACCGGCGCACGGTGGCGTCCGGCGGTGTGACGCATATGCGTTCGCGGACGCAGAAGGACATGTGATGGCCGACGAGCAGTACAGGTGGCTGGACAGTGACGCGGCGGAGCGTCTGCTGCGCGGAGAGCCGCTGGACGCCGTCGACGACGTTGCGCGTGCACATGCCGCGAGGATTGCCGAGACTCTCTCCGAACTCGCCGCCCCACCCCTGCCGACCAGCGACGAACTGCCCGGGGAGGCTTCGGCCGTGGCCGCTTTCAGGGCGGCTCGCACGGCCCGCCACGGTGAGCGCACGGGCGTCGGGGGGCCGGCCCCCGGGCGCTCGGCGGCCCCGTCCGGCGACGCCGGACTGGTGCGTCTCGGACGGCCGGTCGCGGACGGGCGGCAGGCCCGGCGATGGCGCCCCGTGCGCTTCGCGCTGGCCGGGGTGGTGGCCGCCGGGATGATCGGCGGGGCCGCTGTGGCGGCCGGAACCGGAGCGCTGCCCACGCCGTTCCACGAACCGCGTCCCGCCGCGTCCGTGTCGGCGGCCGCGACCCCGCCGATGCCGCTGCTCACCCCCACGCCCGAGGGGACGCAGACCCGCGGTTCCACCTCACCGCCGCCCACGGAGACGAACGGCGCGCCCGCGCAGGGCACTTCGTCGCAGGACGAGGTGGGCGCCGG
>Ga0102590_1003141_pt1 | contig 17273 bp, 11 predicted proteins | sample AraplaMF_Col_mMF_FD_76859 | JGI IMG/M metagenome (GOLD analysis project Ga0102590, IMG submission 76859) | Arabidopsis root microbial communities from the University of North Carolina, USA - plate scrape MF_Col_mMF | ecosystem: Host-associated > Plants > Roots > Endosphere | place: USA...
AGGCAGGTAAGGCATGCTGCGCACTACGTTCACCAGGCGGGTACGGTTACCGGAGGTATTATCGTAACGCTGGTTGGAGTAGGAGAAGTACAGGCTCTGGCCAAAGGTGAACAACTTGCTGATATTATGATCAGAGTTGATACGGAAATTACCTCTTTCGTAGTTTACTCCTTCCGCAATACCATCCTGTTTAAAGTAGCCGGCAGAAGAATAGAACCTTGACTTTTCATTACCACCGCTTACAGCAAGATTATGCTGGGTGATCATACCGCTTTTGAAATAAGCATCCTGCCAGTCGGTATTTGTTTGCGCAAAGGTTTGACTGGCGCCCTGGTAAATGGGCTGGTTGAAATTAGCCGATTCGAGGCGGGGTGGCAGGGCGATATTTGCCGCACCGTTGAGCGCCCTTTCATATTTCAGGTACTGGTCTGTATTGAGCAGGTCTATTTTCTTCCAGGGGCTTTGTGTACCTACATAAGAATCGAGGAATACTTTCAGTCCGCCATCTCTTTTACCTTTTTTGGTAGAGATGATGATCACGCCGTTGGTAGCGCGGGAACCATAGATAGCGGCGGCGCTGGCGTCTTTCAATACTTCCACGGCTTCTATATCGCGGGTATCGAAGTTGCTGAGGTTACCGGTGGGGAAACCATCTATCACATACAGCGGATCTGAAGCGAAGCTGATGGAGCTGATACCCCTGATCCTTACCAGGGCGGATGTACCGGGAGAACCGTTATTGGTAACGGTAAGGCCGGATACCCTTCCCTGCAGGGCCTGTTCTACGCTGGCCACCGGCAGTTCAGCAATGGTTTTGGAATTCACAGAAGCAATAGCGCCGGTGAGAGTGCTTCTTTTCTGTGTACCGTAACCCACTACCACTACCTGTTCCAGCAGGGCCACATCGGGTTCCATCTTTATACTCAGTGAAGTTTCTGAGCCTACTTTTATGGACTGTGTTTTATATCCTATCATGGTGAACTCCAATGTTTCACCTGGATCAGCGCTGATGGAGAAGCTGCCGTTCGCATCGCTGGCGGTGCCCCTGTTGGTACCTTTTATCTGGATGGATACGCCGCCCAGAGGGTCGCCGCTTTCATCGGTCACTTTACCGGTGATCGGCTTGACCACATAGGTTTCGGGGATCATTTTATCTGCATCGATGTACAGCGGCAGCAGGTTGCCCTGGCGCTCTGCTTTCTGGGTAAGCACGATCTGGTCGCCGGATACATGGTAGTTAATATCCAGCGGTTGCAGCAGCTCATCCAGTACAGCGCCCAGGCGCTGATCGTGTGCGGTGAGCGATACCTTTTTATTGGCAGGGATCTTTTGCACGCTGTATACGAACTTGATGTCCGCCAGCTTGCTGATCTCGCCCAGTACGGATTTTACCGGTTTCTGGTCTGCAATAAGATTTATTTTCCTATCCAGCACCTCCTGGCCGCTGGTAGGCTTGGCGTAGATAATTCCTGTAAAACAGTTTATCAGTATCAGTGGAAGTAGCCCTAGTCTCATAACCCGGTAGAATAACAAGTTAGTGGGTCTCCTTTTTTTCATAACTTTGGAATGTTTGATTAAAGCAATCAGTTTTAACAGACGTCTTGCCCCGCTGGTTAGCCGCCGGGGGCAATCTTACAGAGCCGGTGTTGTTCGCAGCAATACCGGTTCTTTTTTTTAAGTTGGTAAAGGTGATTATGTCAATGTGGTATGCATAATAAATTGTTTACGAGTTTAATAGTTTAACGAGTTTGACTATTGCTTCTCAATCGCAGCCACCGGCCTGTATCACTACCTGTCCGTCAATCACTTCGTAATTAGCGCCTATCGCTCTGCACACCAGGTCCAGTTTACGGTAGAAGGGCTCATGCCGGAGGTCTGCCGTTACGGTACAATGCTGTAGTAATTCGGTGTCGTATACGATGGTAATGTCGTAGGCCTTTGCGATAGCGTCGAACACCTTATCAATGGGCGCTTCATCGTATACCATGTTACGGTCTGCTTCGGCAGACAGGGTCATCACCGGGTTTTCGAGCAGCACTTTCTGGAATTTCTGTGCGGCCTTTTCATATACCAGGCGCTGGTTAGGCGCCAGTATTACTTCGTCAGGGCTGCTTACGGCGTCAGCGGTGGTTTTGCCCGGGTTTTCATTGTAGGCAAATACGCTGACCTTACCTGTTCTGACGATCACCTGAATGGTGGTATCGGCTTCGAAAGAGCGGACGCTGAAGCTGGTGCCTAACACTTTTGTAACGATATCGTTCGCAAAGACCCGGAAGGGGCGGTTAGGCATCCTGGCTACGTCGAAAAAGGCCTCGCCGGACAGGTAAATGTCCCTGGTACCGGCGCTATCAAAGTTTTTAACGTAGCTGATGCGGCTATGCGGCGCAAGCTCGATACTGCTGCCATCGGGCAGTGAAAGGTGAACCGGGTTACCGGATGTGTTCACGTTTTCAATGAGGCGTCTGTCGGCCGTCAGCGAGGCGTAAGAAACTTTGGTTGTACTGGATTTCCCGTTAAAGGAAATATATTTCACACCTGCTACAGTTAATATTATTGCTATGACGGCTGCCGCTGCATACCGCCATATATGGCGGCGGCGGGCGGTAAGCCGTGTAGGTTCGTGCTGGTCCCGGATGGTTTGCATCAGCCTGTCCACTTCATATGTTACCACATGGTCAGGAACAGGAGATTCCGCTGTTTTAAGCGACTCCAGGATTCGCCGGGCTTCTGCTATAACGAGATGTTTGCCTGGATGCTGGCGAAGCCAGTTATTCCAGAAGGTCTCGTCCTCTTCTTTTTTCTCATGCACCCAGCGTATGAAATCTTCATCAAGCACAAAGTCGGTAATATCGAACAACCGGAAATCTTTCATAGCGCTTTGTTACATATAAGTTCCGTGGTTAGGCAGATTCTACTGGAAAATTTAAAAATATTTTTTTGGGGGAGCTGTCAGCGGGTGATAAACGCTGTATGCCAGAGACTTCTGAGCTTCTGGATGGTTTCATGGAGGAGGTTATAAACGGACTGACGGCTGACGCTCATCAGCTCGGCGATCTGTCCGTGGTCCAGGTGCTGATAAAATTTAAGGTAGATCACCTCTTTCTGCCTTTTGGTAAGCTGCTCGAGGGTACGTTTTAGCTTCTCGGCGTTTTCTTCGGAGATCTGTTTTTCGATGATGATGCGTTCAATAGAGAATTCATGGAAAAAGTCATAGTCACCCCTGAAATAGTCTAAGCCTGTTTTGCGGTCATTATAATAGAGGGCTTTGAGCACTTTATTTTTAACCGCCCGCAGGAGATAGTACCGCAGTGAGAGAATAGTGCCTGCGGTTTCTCTTCTTTGCCAGAGGCTTATAAATACTTCCTGAATGCAATCCTTGATCACGGATTCATCCCGGGCAAACCTTGCAGCATAATTAAAGAGGTCGGCATAATAATGCCTCATGAGCATTGCCAATGCCTGTTCACTATTTTGTTGCAATTGTTGCAGCCAAGATACTTCCTGTTGGGAAAGGCCTTCTTTCATTTGGCTAGTTCATAACGTTACAGCCAAATTTAAGGATATTAAATGTGAATTAGACAATTTAGTTTTGCTAAATTTTTAGCAGCTCTTCTTTCACCTTTTTTGGGAGACTGGACACTACCAGTTGGTAAGAGTCTTTGATCCAGGAATAGATCAGTTTATCGGAGATACCGGCGTGCATGTCTACGGTGTTCCAGTGTTTTTTATTCATATGGTAGCCGGGGGTGACACCGTCGTAGCGCTCGCGTAATTCGATTGCAATTTCCGGGTCGCATTTCAGGTTAACGCTTTCGAAGGACGTGATGCTGGTCAGGGCGAACATTTTACCCATGACTTTATATACCAGGGTTTCTTCTCCAAATGGGAATTCTTCTGTCACGCCTTTTAAAGAAAGGCAATACTCACGGAATTGTTCTATGTGCATACGCCGAAATTAGTAAATTTATCGCTTGATCTAAACCAAAATCGACTTATGAGAAAACACCTGTGGCTGGCATTAGCTGTCCTGCTTGTATTCCCGGCTTTGGCAAAAGCCGTTAATGAAGACTCTCTCTGGATGTATGAGCATTATACGAAGAAGGAGGTCTATATCCCGATGAGGGACGGTATCCGCTTATTTGCTTCCGTGTACCTGCCGAAGGATAACGCAGAGAAGCATCCGATCCTGATGTCGCGTACGCCGTACAGCTGCGCGCCATATGGAGAGAAGGAATATCGCCCCTTCTGGCGTACTGAATGGATGCATTACATGAAAGAGGGCTATATCCTCGTGGTAACGGACGTAAGAGGCCGTTGGATGAGTGAGGGCAGCTTTGTGGATGTTCGGCCTTATAATCCCAATAAAAAGGGCAAAAATGATATTGATGAGGCCAGTGATACCTATGATACGATAGACTGGCTGGTAAAGAACCTGCAGAACAACAATGGTAAGGTAGGTGTAACGGGGATCTCCTATCCTGGTTTTTACAGCACGATGGCGGCGCTGAGCGGTCACCCGGCGCTGAAGGCGGTAAGTCCGCAGGCCCCTGTGACAGATTGGTTTGAGGGCGATGATTTTCACCATAACGGGGCCTTCTTTGTGTTTGATGGCTTTTCTTTCTATACGGGTTTTGGTCAGCCGAGGCCGAAGCCAACTACTGTAGGGCCTAAAGATTTTACGTACTATACGCAAGACGCTTATAAATTCTACCTGGAAACAGGCGCTTTAAAGAACTTTGACAAGCTGATGGGCGATAGCATTGCTTTCTGGAAAGATCTGTACAGTCATCCCAATTACGACGAGTGGTGGAAGGCCCGTAACGTAAGGCCGTACCTGCAGAACGTACAGCCGGCTATGTTAGAGGTAGGCGGTGTGTTTGATGCGGAAGATTGCTTTGGCGCCTGGCATACGTATGCGGCGATCGAAAAGCAGAGCCCGCGTGCTAACAATCGCCTGGTGATGGGTCCCTGGTATCATGGGCAGTGGGCCAGCAAAAACGGTGATCACCTGGGTAATGTACGTTTTGGCAGCAATACGGCAGCGTGGTATTTTGAAAATGTAGAGCTCCCCTTCTTCAATTATTACCTGAAAGGGAAGGGCGCAGAGCCAAATATTGCGGAAGCGACGATCTTCTTTACCGGCGAAAATCAATGGAAGAAATTAGCGCAATGGCCGCCGGCAGATATGCAGCCGCAAGCGGTATACCTGCAGGCGGATGGTAAGCTGGGACTTTCCAAACCTGCTGCAGGCAACTCATTTAGCGAGTATGTCAGCGACCCCGCTAAGCCGGTGCCTTATACAGAGGACGTACACTTTACCCGTACTATCAATTATATGACAGACGACCAGCGTTTTGCTGCCCGTCGTCCTGATGTGCTGGTATTTGAAAGCGAGGCGCTGCAGCATGATGTAAGCCTGGCGGGTCCGGTAGTAGCAGACCTGGTGGTGAGCACCAGCGGTACGGATGCGGATTTCATTGTAAAGGTGATAGATGTGTTCCCGGATGATTTCAAATATGAGGATAATGCATCGAGCGAGCATCGCCGGGTGCCTTCTGCTACTTACCCGATGGGCGGTTACCAGATGCTGGTACGCGGAGAGGTAATGCGGGGTAAATACCGCAACAGTTTGGAAAAGCCGGAGCCGTTTGAGCCGAACAAACCTACCCAGGTGAAGTTTACGCTGCCGGATGTGGCGCATACGTTCCAGAAGGGTCATAAAATTATGATACAGGTGCAGAGCAGCTGGTTCCCATTGATAGATAGGAATCCCCAGGTGTTCACGGATATATATCATTGCGATGATAAGGATTTTAAGAAGGCGACGATACGGATCTACCATGATGCGGAGCATGCATCGAAGGTGGAGTTGCCCGTGGTGAAGTAAAGGCGATTTTATTCTAAGAAAAGGGCAAAGGGGCTAACCTTTGCCCTTTTTCATTCATTTTACTTAAAATACTGATTATAAAACATTTGTGTTTTAAAACCCATTTACCAATCGTATTATTACGAGTAGTATAGGGGGGTGGTGTTTCACCGGGGTTTCATAGGGCTTTCATAGGGCAAAATGGGCGTTTTATAGGGGATGGGGTGCAACTGTCGTCCTCATATTGACTAAGATCTGTAAATTTCCACTCAGCAAGCCTGATACTTTTCATAAGCAATTATAAAATTATTCTGTTCAAAAAAGATAGATGCCTCTACAGGAAAAGTCTCCAACCACACTTTTTACTAGTCAGCATCATCCCTTCCCCCAAACTTTTCTCCATTCTGCAAATTCCAATGGCCTAATCCAGTACCGTGCAAAATTCCCTTCATGCAAAGACAAAAGCTCCGTATCAACAATTTCAACAAACTTCGCTCGATCCACCTCAGGAAGAGTTGTGGCCTTATTGCGAATCATCCTTCCAGCTTCATCCGCCGGTATAGCATTAGATACGATCTGCGCCACAATACCGCGAATATCTTCACGATACTTCAGCCAGAAAACGTCTGGCTGCCCTAACGATTGACGCAAGGCGGCATAACGAAACGCCGACCGTTCATAAGCCCAAATAAACACATCCTTCAATAACTCGACCCGGTTGAGTTCATAAACACCCAGTATTCCCTGAACATAAAGATCCTCGGGAACATCCACGAATGCGAGCGGAGCCAGATTGTGTTCGTTCAGAGGAATATTGGCTGCAAGGCGTGACACACGTTTATTCACATCATCAAAAGGCTGCAGGTACGGCAATTGCACCATGATAAAAAATGCCTGCTCAAAAGGATCCAGGATTGCCGCGGCTTTTTCGAGCATGATTTCAAACATTTCTTCAATCTGCTGTGGTATGCTTAAGGGTATGTAAACGGAATGACCTATACCGACACCAAAGACCCGTAACCTGCCTGAAGCAGCCGAATCAGGCAATAGGCGGTTTGAAAGCAGCGCATGCAAGTTTGTGATCGTATAGCGGTTAAAGCCGATTTCATCAGCTGACTGCACCATAAATTCAATGGCATCTTTATGGTTGAGGATCATTTGCGCTTCCGCTGCCGTTTTATCATCGGCCGCTTTTCCCTGCGAAATAAGCAGCTGCGTGTCGAGTAAGCTGTAAGTATTACCTTCCAACCGGCTTGAGTTCCAGGATAAGTCAATCAGTAGCCTTTGCAGGATCTCCTTTGCATAGGTGCCTGCTGGTTGGTTCAACCTTACGGTTTTTCCCAAGTCTGCAAGTTTGCGCTTGTCATCTGGTGTTAGGTAGCTGTCCTTATTGGGACGGTAAGAAAGTAGAAAATCCCGATCATATCCAACCGGCCGGCGAACAGCTAGAGGGCCTGAAACAGCCCTTCGTACCTCTTTACCTTCATGCGATAAAGGAATAGGAATAACGCGCTCTTCATTTACAACGTTATTCTCTTCAACTGAAGCCTGGGTAAGATAATAAAGTGTTGCCCGTGTTTTACCAAAAGTTGCGACAATGCCTGCTTCCTTTAGTTTGTCCAATCGTCTTTGTAGGGTACGTGTCTCTATTTCCAGCCCTGATGCCTCCTTGATTGTGTCAAGTGAGACTCCTTCCCCGAACCGTTCAAGCGTTTTTCGGATAATTTCCAGCTCCTGATTAATGTTAAATTGACTGCTTTTCATTACGACACATTACGACATTTATTTGACGAATATACCAAATAAATGTCGCAATATTGTCAATTACGACACATAAAGCACTTATTTGTCGTAATTCCGTTGCATTTTAAATTGCTTTCCTTCCTTGTTTTTAGCTAAAAAACAGGATAAGTAGCTTCTATAAAGTTCATCTGTTCGATTGTTGGCTCAGTCTCCAAATGTTGATCCCGCTCCTGTTGGAATGCTTTGAATGAAAGCAGCTCCAATAGTCTTTTCTGAGCTTGGTCACTGTTGTATTCGGAAAAGTGGTAGAAGGTCTTTCCATCGCTGGCCCGGTAGACATGGTACCGGAGATCCGGATCGTTGATCTCCTGCAAATCTTTGAAAAATGCCTGAATATTCTCCTGGTTCTTTTGGACAAAAGCTGGCTGTACGGTGTAGATTACTTTAAAGACTTTCATTTTTTAGAAATTTTCTGGTTTAAACGATGTTTCCAGTGGCAAGACAAACAAATTCTAAAAAACGTGACAGGATATAGCGATTTTTTGGGGCAATATCTCTTGACAGCAATTCCAGAAAGATAATTTTACCGCAATTGCGGAAGCGAATCAAGCAATTTCTTCCTCCCATAGTCAATTTCTTCCTGCAACCTCCCTCTTCTGCTCCATCTCTTCCAAACGCCAATCTTTTCTCCCTTAAATCTTACCCCTTGCAATTTAATCCTCGATTTGCCAGAATAATAATACCAGGTAGAAAGACCATAAAACTCGTTCTTATAAAGAATTCCTTCAAACCCTGAATCTCCGCTCCTATAAACCTCTCTTCTAAATTCAAAAAGGCCATCTTCGCTGTAAAAAGATTCAATTGCCAAACGCCCCTTGTTATGGTGGTGAGCTTTTATCTTACGGCCCTGTAGATAATAACTTTTAGACACATAACTACTATCATTATTATAGGAGACATCCACACTATCTTCCTTATAACTTGACTGCCTGATTATTTCCTTCTTTGTCCTGTTAAACCACTCATTCGTATCATTCGTACTACAGGAGAACATTGGTAATACTAAAAGCATAAATATTACCAATCGATGATGATTGTGCATACTTGTGACATTAAGGGGCGAGTAACCTTTCGCCTAAGTAATGCAAATCAAATAATTTTTGTGGAATACATCATTGCCAGCCGGATAACTTTTGTGCTATCTTCTTTCTCACACCTCCTCCAACCTAAACGGCACCTTCCTTATCCTTTTCCCTGTCAGATCAAAAATCGCATTACACAAGGCCGGTGCAAAAGCAGGCAAGCCCGGCTCCCCTACCCCACCAGGTTTCTCATCGTTCTCCATAATATGCACTTCTATCTCAGGGATCTCATTAATCCGCGGCATCGGGTAATTATGAAAATTCGTTTCCACCGCTTTACCATCCTTAAAATGAGTAGCATGGTTTACTGTTGCACCCAGCGCCATGATAACACTCCCTTCCATCTGGGCACGAATAATATCCGGATTTACATACCAACCACAATCTATCAATACAAACACTTTGTCAATCCTGATCTTTCCGTCCGCCCGGCGGGATACTTTCACCACCTGTCCTACCATGCTGCCAAAACATTCTGTGATAGCAACTCCCCATCCGTCGTTCTTAGATTTTGAATGCCAGTTGCTGATAGCTGCCAACTTACTTATCAACGCCTGACAGCGTTCAGATGTGAGATGTGTTTTCCTGAACTCAAGCGGATCTTGCGCGGCAAGATGCGCCAGTTCATCTATAAAACTCTCACTGGCAAACGCCACAATATTGGCGGCAGGCGCACGCCACCACATAGTCGGTATAGGAGATTTGGTGGCAATACCGCCAAAACTATAATGGGCTATTGATTTATAATAATCACTTGGCAAACCGGCTATCTGGCCTGTATTCAATGTCACTGGCTGAGGCTCCGGATCTTTATCCTGTCCGGGGCCAAAACCTTGAGAAGCCTCAATCACCTGGAATGCGGATATTCTTTTTTGTGTATCAACCCCGCCCCTGCACCTGTATAATCCTCCCGCACGAAAAGGCCCCCCGCTCATGTCATCTTCTCTTGTCCACATCACCTGTACCGGCGCCTTGATCTCCTTTGAAATGAGTGCCGCTTCAAGTGGGTAATCCGGAAATGCCTTTCTTCCAAAACCACCGCCAAGAAAGGTCATGTTTACCCTGACGTTCTCAGCCGGGATCTTGAATCGTTCACTGAGGTCTGCCTGGATCCAGAGGATTTCCTGAATAGGTCCCCATATCTCAATGCTGTTCTCTTTTACATCGGCCACACAATTCAACGGTTCCATACAGCTATGCGACTGATAAGGCAATTCATACACGGCTTCTATAGTAGCAGCAGCATCCTTCAAAGCCGTTTCAAAGATAGCTGAAGGTAAAGGCTTATATAGATCCTCCTTCATCCTGGAATACAACTGTTCAGAATCCAGGTGCTCAAAGCCGTCGTCATCCCATTCCTCTTTCAGTAGTTTGCGCGCCTTCGTAGCTATCCACAGTGAATCTGCCACTATCGCCACGCCTTCAAATAATAAACCGAAAACAGCCCTTTGTACCTTAAAGACATGCCTTACACCGCTAATGGACCTGACAGCCGAATCATCAAAGCTTTTTACTTTTCCTCTGAACCTTGGGTTGCGTTCCACTACGGCGTATAGCATACCCGGTAGCTTCTTATCAAGTCCAAATACCGCAGCGCCATTGGTCTTCGCCATGGCATCATTACGGTGTAAGGGTTTACCAATAATCTTATAGTCTTTACGTTCTTTCAGCTTCACCTGCTGCGGGGGCGTTATTTGTGCAGCATCTTTTACCAATGCACCATAGCTCAGTTGCTTTCCAGAAGACCGGTGTATTACCTGCCCATTTTCTGCATAGCATTCGCTGGTGTCCACCTTCCATTGTCTGGCTGCTGCTTCAATCAACATTTCGCGGGCGGAGGCGCCCATACGTAGCAATTGCTGGTACCAGCCACGTATGGAATAACTCCCATCCGGCGGTTGCGGCCCATATTTTTGCGGATTGGCTGCAGCAGAGCGGATAGTCACCCGGTCCATACTAACTTCCAGCTCTTCAGCAACAATTTGTGGGATAGATTGCCAGGTTCCCTGGCCCATTTCTGAGCGGTGGTTAAAGATGGTAACTTTACCAGCGCTGTCTATAGAGATCCAGGCCATTAACTCAGTGGCCGCGTCTTTTGTATGATCTACCTGGACGACCTCGCCTATATTCTTTCCTAGTGCAGGCCAGTAATAACCGATTGTTAAAGCAATGCCAGACAAGCCTGCCTGGCGAAGGAAAGTCCTCCTTGAAAAATCCGGTTGATGTTCCATTATTGAGAGATTTTAAAATCGGGTTACCGCTTCCGTCTCTCTATAATATTACTTTAAATTGTCCATCAAGCTCAATAGAAAATACTGGCCCCTTCTCCAAATTCCTGTTTGATCATCTCTACTATTTCCTCATACGAAAATTTCTTTTGCTGTTGCACCGTTCTATAAGCAAGCTGAAATTTCGCGTCTAGTTCCGGGCTGTAACCAGTTTGATCCGGAGGGTATTTAGCCATTGGCGTTTTAAAAAGCTCATGATCTATTACAGGTATATCTAACCCAAGCCTCTTGCGAACAATGAAGATGTTAAGCAGCTCCATGGGAACAAGCCCGTACCAGAGATGTTCTGAATCTTCCCGCTTACTGCCTTTGAGGTTTTCCAGGTGGTAATCGCATAGGCTATTCCAGTATGCAGGTTCGATTTCTGAAAACTTGCTATCCCATTCGTCTATTATCCTTTTGTACAATCCTGGCCCTTTTCCATATTCTAATATCCTTTCGTATAAGGGATTTTCAATGGCGTATTTCTTAATTAAGAAATGAATGAGATAACTGCTGGGATAAACAGCCTGTCCTATATAATCCTGATTTGCTTTATAAACTTCCTTTTCCAGGTACCCACCCAGTTTGCTGAGCGAAATTTCAATTAACTTCTGCCGCTGCAGGAATAAACCATACATCAGTGCGGGACTTACATCATCAATATAATCTGAAAACTGACCATATGTTAAGAAATGGGCAGTGCGGTCAAAGAACTTCCAGCATTCATCTTTTTCTTGGAACAATAGGTTCTTCGCAGCTATATGGTGACAGTTTGGAACATAATGCAATACCGCATACACTGCGTTAGGATTATTTTTCAGATTATCCTTATTGGCAAAAAAGGAATAGTCATCCTTAAAATCCGGCAGCAGATTCTCCTGGTTGATTACCTCAGCATACTTGTACTGTTTGAATAGCTTTTTCATTTAGTACCTGGTATACGAACGCCCTATTTTCGTTTCCATTGTAAAAGGTCATTACCCGCAATAATCCTTTCCAATCCTTTATCGTCGTAAACCATTTTGTAATCGACAGTTACATTAAACCCGGGATCATGTCTGGATATTTTCTCAAGCGAGCCATTTTCTGAATGGTGGTAATAAGTTTGCAACAGCCATTGGTTAGGCTTTACACCATTAACGCTCAGGGCAAGCTTTGTGCTTGCATTAATGGGCTGAAATACTTTAAGATTCACCAGGGAAGGAGGTCTTTTGTTCTCAACATAGCGATGAATTACATAAGTTTTTATCGCCTGGTCTATATAAAGATTACAATTCGTATAATATCCGTACTGATCAGCGTCATTACTTAGCGGATACTCAAACAATATTAACCTGTTTCCTTCATCAAAACCAAAGGAGTGAACCCGTATTTTAGGGTTGTCATTATCTCCATCTTTCAACAACTTACCCGGCTTAAGCTTGTTGATCTCATTTTCAAGAGGCTGAATAGTGAAATATGTATCAGTTGCATATTTCCATTCCTTCACCTGCTCTACAGTTGATGAATAGATGTTGCTAAGCTGTTCTGCATTGGCTGACCTGAATTCATCAAGTAATGAATTGTAGAGATCAGAGAAAAGTTTTTCGTCTATTAAGTTTTGCATCGTAAATAATATCAATTACAAGCTTTAAAATTGGTTTTCCAGTGACCGCTTTCCATTCTTTGCCCGATGTCTGCTAGCGCCCTCTTGATCCCGTCTGCGCCTCCTCTCTTTTCTGCGTTTTTAAGTGTCCGGTAAATTATTTTATCGTTCGCTGCACTATGGACATGGGTACCGCCATGATAATTTCCAGGCCTGTTACCGCTAGTACCTCGTCCCGGATGTCCGGGCTGCTTCACCTGATTACGACCTGTGCCCCATAACCTCGTACCATTTTCAGCTATTTCTGGACTTAATCCATTATCCTTTAACAGTTGCCTGGACAGATCTGCATATTTGCTACCTCCATTTTGAAGAACGATATGGTGTGCTGTTTGACCGGGAAGCAAGGGTCTTCCCGCCTGGTTCATCGCCTTCTCAAGCCAGTAGGTTTGCGAAAGCCCGGTTGCATCTGCCCAGACGGCGGGGTCATGCACGTATGCATATAAATTATCACCACCATGCAGCCTGATGGGATCCTGACTTACATACACTCCTTCCTCGGCACTGTAATACCTGAACCTGTTATAATATAAGCCAGTCTCTACATCCTCGTACTGCCCCGGGTACCTGAACGGCACCAGCTCTTTATCTCCCTCTAACTTACGTACCTTCCCATAAATATCCAACTCGCACGCCCACACTTTCTCTCCTGCTTCATCATATGCTTCGCAGGGCGTACCCAGATAGTCTGTAATGATCGAGAACTGTTTACCGTTAATGATCTTGGCCGCGGGTGTAAATGTGTCCTCTTCAAATACCCATGTAGCCAGTGTTTCCGTGGGAACCGGTTCGGGATGATCCAGCGATATGTCTCCCAGTTCATCTATTGTTACAACAGGCCGCTCCTGAGCCGGATAGGTCCATTCATGCAGCGGCACATTGCCATCCCACACAAAACGGGTGATCCTGCCATTATGCTGTTTCTCCATCCTGCGCCCCAGCGGATCATACCGGAATTCTACCAGCTTTCCATCCGGACGTACTACGTTTTTAAGCATGCCGTTTGCATACCATTCATATTCCCACACGGCGCCACCTACCGGTGCAGCAGTAATGATCTTCTTTTTAAGATTGCCTTCTTCATCATATATAAAACGTGCATCAGAAGTTTCCAGCAGCTTACCGCCGGGACCATATTTCCGGTCCTTAGCTCCCTGTGTTTTATACAGGTTCCCCGCTTTATCAGGCAGGCGGTAATCGTATGCTCCATTTTCATATTGTGCCCAGGCAAGGTTACCAAAATCATCATGACCGAACTTTAACATGCCGCCGCCAATGGCATTGGTGATCTGTTTAAGGCGCTGGTTGGCATCCCAGCGATAATGACAGCGACGGGTCACCCGCTCACCGCCAATGATGGTATGGCTTTCAGGCATGCCTGCACGATCGTAGGTCCAGCTGCTTTTAACGCCGCCAGGCAAGCTGCGCTCTATTTCCAAACCCAGCAAATTACGTTCAATATGCGTTGCCCATGGCGTGGTGATGCCCTGAGCCCCGGCTTGTATATCTGTCAGATCGCCGGTGGCATTATATTGCACCTGTATGTCTGCGCCCAAATTACTTTTGATGTGGCTGCGATTGCCATTACGGTCATATTTACTGGCAACGGTATAACCATTCTGCCATTCCTGGGCCACGCGGCCCATTACATCACGCTGCAGTTTGATCGTGCTATGCTCATTGACAGCTTCTATCAGCAGACCACTGCGGTCGTAGCTATAGGTTTCCCAGCTGCCATCACTATGCTCAGCACGGGTCAGGTTGCCGTTGTAATCATACTCGTATTCAGTCCAGCCATCGCCGGGACGCTGTACTTTAACCACCTTCCCTGCACCATCCCGCCGAAAGTGCCGGGTAATACCATCAAAGCCCGTTTCCTGGATGATATCTCCGCGGCCGTTGCGGGTAAACCGGTACATATCTCCTTGCTCATTTACCAGGCCGATAAGCTGTTCTTCCTTGTTGTAGAGATAATGGGTTTTGGCTCCGTTCTCCTCACGCATCTTCAGGCTGCCCATGGGCGTATAATCAAAACGAACGTTATGATGTTTATCCCTGGCCTGCACCACTTCCTCATAGGCGTTATATTGCAGCTGGATATTGTTGCCATCCGGCAGTAACACATCTGTAACACGGCCAAGCGCATCATAGCTGAAATATTGCTGCTGTTTTAAAGGATTGGCAGACCTTGTGCATTGGCCCCAGGGATCATATTCCCAGGTAGCGCGTCCGCCATCGGGCAGGGTAAGTGCAGAAAGATTATAGTCCTCATCGTACTCAAGCAGTGTGGCATGTTCCTGTTCATCTTCCATTTTATGCAGCAGGTTGTGTGCATTATAACGGAAGATGCTGATGCTGCCGTTCGCCTCCGTAACAGTATGCACCTGCCCCCCGTGTTTTCCGTTTTTGTAATAGATATAGGTGCGGCTGCCTCCACTGGGATCGGTAGTTAAAATAAGCCGGTCTTCCGCATCATAGCTGAAAGTATAAGCGCTGCCGTCGGGCTGTTCTATGCGGGTGCGATTACCGCGTTCGTCATAAGCATAACCGGTAACATTGGCTTCTTCATCGATCTCCCGGTACACTTCAAAATCGTCTGTATATTCAGTGAACGCAGAATTTCCCAGGGGATCTTTTATCTGGGTGACCAGGTGATCCGGTGTGTAATAATAGGTGGTGGTTTGTTGCTGCGAATTGGTGACAAGATTATATCCTTCCTTTGGATGGTATTCGATCCATCCTTCCAGGATACCGCCGTCGCCCCGGGTATGGATACAACGGCCGTTATTATCATATTCCCAGTAGAAGGTTTGCCCGTTGCGGTCTGTTTTGGCCACCATCAGGTGGTTCCGGTATTGGATGCGGGTGCTTTGATCCAGGGCGTCGGTGATGGAGGAAAGGTCGCCCGCTTCATTGTATTCATAGCGTACGAGCACTTTTTCCTGACCGCGATGACGTGCCGTTACGCTCAGAATGCGACCTGCTGCATCGTTTGCCAGGTGCAGGTGTCTGCCTGCGCTGTCAATCACCTGTACCAGGTGTTCTTTGCTGTTATAGTGAAAGCTGATCATAAAGCCAGCCTCGTCGCGGATGGCGTAGAGCCGGTATTGCTGATCAAGTGGATGAAGCCTGCGAAACTGATAGTACAGGCGTTCCCGGTGGTCAAACATTTCATATTCATCCAGGTCCGTGCGGGTAAGCGTCATTCTTTCGGAGCGGTTATACTCGCTGTTGCCGGGATAGGGCAAGTGTTCGAATATTACGCTGCGCCCGTCTCCCAACAACAGGCCGGTAGCTGCTTCGTCAGCAAAATCAAGCACCCGCATGTCAAATCCCAGGTGGGTGCCATGCCCCAGCGGCCCGTGATGGTTACTGTCGCTATTCCAGGAGCGGGTCCATTCAAGGGTAATAGGACCAGGCAATTCAAAATCAGTACCATCATAAATCACGATGCCTTGTACCAGGTCTACCGGTTCAAATCCGAGCTTGCAAAGGGTGCGGCTTAATTTGTCGCTGCCGCCTATTTTTTTCTGGTGAGCCAGGTTAAAGTTGCTGATCTTTCGTTTAGCCTTCTTTGCTGCTTTACCTAACCCTTTCATGCCTTTACCCAGGCCTTTCATGAGTGCGCCAAAACCGAAGGACATTACCAGGTTGAGCAGTGCGCCCGCCCAATCCGGTACGTAAGGCCCTCCTACCATCACCGGCCTGCCGAAGGATAGCGGAATGGAAAAAGAGGTAGGCAGGTACATACTGGGGATGGGCTTGAACTTTTTGCCAGGCTGCAGGGACAAAGGAATGCCAATATCGTTGCAGGTCATCAGCATATGACCGGAGGGGCTCATGAGGTTACCTTCCACTTTTACGGTCTTGCTGCCGAAGAAGTTAACAGAATCGTGGCCGATCATAGGCGCCAACAAGAAGGGGCCGCCCATGGGGATATGGAACAGGATAATGAAGATACCACTGGTATCACTTTTACCACGAGGCACGTGATTTACTTTAGTGGTAGCACCAATAAAGGGGATATAATCCATAGGATCGATCACAAATCCTATGTACGGATGAGGTAAGGGAATTGGGAAACCTAACAATATTACGATATGTATGTCAAGCCCAATTACCGGGGTAAAATGCTTATTACTGACCAGCATAGTCGTGTCAATTTTGGGTTACAGTCACAGTGGTGTATTCAGAGGCGAGGGTAAACGGACAGTTACAGTAAAAACAAATAAAGATATTGCATGTAATTTAAGGTTTTTTAAAGGGATATTGACATTCCCCACCAAACCTCCTATCTTCACGTCAAATCCACATTATGAAAAAGGCTATTCTCCTGATCACGCTCTCTTTTGCATTCGTTGCCATTATGTTACTCACGGCTATAGCTGCTACGGCATAATTTCCCTATCTTGCCGGCCAATATAGAATCCAAGAACATATGATCAGAAAAATCCTATTCCTGGGGGTATTTGGTCTGGCAAGCCTGCAAGGCTTTTCACAAGCCAAACCCAAGGCAAAACCTGCCGCTAAGCCTGCTGCACTGAAAACCAGCATTGATTCAGTAAGCTATGCTATTGGCCAGGATATCGGCAACTCCCTCAAAGGTC